>SAMEA3663297__coassemble_14548_pt1 | contig 1552 bp, 1 predicted proteins | sample SAMEA3663297__metabat2_high_PE_006 | metagenome-assembled genome bin SAMEA3663297 (sample SAMEA3663297) | pig gut metagenome | biome: pig gut; feature: pig-associated habitat; material: faeces | place: China | collected 2013 | reverse complement strand
CGGCACTGCCCTTCATTTTCATTTTCTACATACTCTTATCAGTAATATTCTACAGGGGAGAATAGCAATGAAAAAAGGCGTGACAAAAATTTTATCACGCCATAGACATTTGGAGAAGTTTTGTTAACGGTTAAGCATCATACGGATAATCTAATATCTTAGGATGACTTGCCGCATGTTGGTCTTCATCTACTTTTATTGTGCATTTATAGTACTTGTTTGTTTCCACATTATCATACGGGAAATCCACTTTCAAATATGTAGGGACACATTTCCCATTCTCGTCCGTGATATATTTCCCATTAACATCTTTTTTGAAATAATAGCCGAACAACTCGTTGCCTTCACCCTTGCCAACATTTTCCTGCGGAAGAAGTATGGAGTAGCACTCATTATTATTTTCATCCCTATTAGGAATAATGATATTTGTAATCGTCATTGGGTTCCCGGTTGGCGAACAGCCTTCCTGTATCCTACCTTTTCTTTTTAAAAACTTAAAGCCGTCATCGTCATAGCCCTGAGGAGGTGTGTAATCTTTATCACGACATTTATTATAGGCAACTTTAAAATCCACCTTGACAACATTATTCAACCCTTGGATATAGACACGGGCATCATACGGTATGGTTTCACCATTTTTATTTCCCTTAAGGGAATATTTCACTAACGAGCATTTGTTCTGAAACGTTGTGTGATATTCCTTATCATCCGCACTAAAATCTTTATTAGATCTTCCGAAACACAACACCGGTGAGTGGATAGCTTTATTCTTGCCTTTATTCTGGTCTTTAGAATTCTGTAAGGACACACAAACCGCAGTAGTGTCTGAATAATAGTTTCCAGAAGGATTTAGTGAATATTCGGTAAAAAAAGCCATTTCATCAACATTATTCTTTTCATCTTTTAAGTAAACACCCCCAAGAAAATAGAAAAACAATGGGGAATCACCCGGTATTTCACTTTGTTTATTATTTACATACAGCTTACCGTCGAACTTAAAATTATTATTAATGATACCAGACACACGCACATTGCTATTATTGCAATAGCCTTTGTAAGCGAGATAGATATGGTCTCCTAGTTCATGATTGACAACTGCCTGATAGCCATTTTGGGTTGGTTTTATTGACGCTTTAGAATCATTATTAGACCAAAGTGTTATCGGATAGTCCTTTGTCGTCTGAACAACAAGCTCTTCTTTTTTACAGGAAGATACTCCAAGAAGAATGGCTATTAAGGCAAGTACAACATTATACTTCTTCATATTATTTCTCCTCCTTTTTCTTTAAAAGCAAATAACCAGTGCCAGCGGCAAGCATTATCAGCAGCCCACTTCCGATAGGAACTGGTGCGGGACCATCAGAACCAAGGTTAGGAAAGGTGAATGGAGAATCTCCACTTCCATTATTTACCTCATACGAACCCGCAGCTACTCCCCTACTTCCGCCGCCGTTATCGGAGCTGAAGAAGCCGTCGGTCTGGGCGGATATGGCGAGAGGCATAAACAGCATTGCCATCGCTGCCAAATACGTCTTTAGTTTAGTTTTCACAT
>SAMEA3663297__coassemble_14372_pt1 | contig 1563 bp, 3 predicted proteins | sample SAMEA3663297__metabat2_high_PE_006 | metagenome-assembled genome bin SAMEA3663297 (sample SAMEA3663297) | pig gut metagenome | biome: pig gut; feature: pig-associated habitat; material: faeces | place: China | collected 2013 | reverse complement strand
GGCATACCATGGTGCGAGTGATGGCATAAGATGTTGAGAAGCAATGTAAGGCTTTCAATATCAGTGTCAACAGTCACCAAACAAAGATGTCTTTACTCTCAGGTGAACGACTGTCAGTCGGCGTAAGGTTTGTCATCGAGAGGACGTGAACAGCCCCATTGAGCGGCAATCTTATCAAAATTACGTTTCAACAAGGTTTTGAATGTGAGGTTCAGCATCATCCTGACTATGAACGGGTAACGCTCAATCCCAGCAAACTTTTCGGCCTCTACGGTCAGGAAGTTACCGTTTCTACCGAACGACTCCCCCATTATCTCGAAAGGAAGAAGAGTCTTGTTAAGTTTCTCATCTTCAAGGGTTCTGATAAAGAAGTTTCCACCTCTTACCAGAGTGCCGCCGAAAGTGCATCCAAGTTGTTCGGGCAATGTCTTAAGAAAAGCCTCGCCGCACCTCATCTGTGCGCCCTCGTCGAAGCCACCCTGTAAGATGAACGACAGTTCTGCTGGTTTCTCACGTTTTTCAGGCAGAGACTCAAGAAATTCGAGCAGCAAAGCGGGAACACACTCCACAAAAAGAGGATGCGCTATTATTATCTTGTCATTATTCAAGAAAGCGCGTCGCGCCTCGTCCCACACGTTCCTATCAGAGAGGGCGAACACCTCAAAAGTCGCGCCAGCACGCCCCAAACCCCTTGTAAATGCGGATATTATCTTCCCAGTGTTACTATTCTTCTTTATTCGTGGACTACCATTAATAATAACTACATGCATGATACAGCCTCCTTTATCTCATTAACATCAAACACTCCCAAAGGTTTTCCCGCAAGGTTCAATGCGGTACGCTGGCACCAACGCTGCAAATACTCGCGATTGCCGTCACCTTTAAACACTATGCCAACATCGATACTTCTTCCGTAGCGAAGCTTATGTCGCATAAGACCTTCCTCGCTAAGTTCAAGATACATAAGTAACAACGGCATCAAACGGTCAAAGACGCGCTTGCCACGCGACGACAAGAAGCCAAACGAGGTGTCAGAAACGACCCAATACTCGTCAGATGTAATCAACTCTTTGAGTATCAAAAGATAATCATCATTAAAGACACATACTCCCGGTGTCTTTAGCCAACAATGGTTACAGCCGACACAATGGGAAATATTCATTGCGTCAGAATTAATAATCTTGAACTCGGCTTCTTTTTCTTGAAGTAGAGACTCAAGCTCCGCTGAATATTGCCCGCCATCGAGAGTGTTTACAATCAGAATTTTTCTTTTTTCCATCATAAAACCATAACAAATAATACATTTTCTGTTCGGTAACACATTGAACGAGGTTAGTCAGAGACTTAACCCAAACATTGCCGAGCATCAAGAGGTGAAACAATCCATCGTTGATGCTGCCGCCTCTCAATCCACCATCTCGTTCCTTAACACATTGAATAGGTGAGATTCTTTTTGGAAGAACCGTATTGTGGATTTCAAGCTTAGGCTTATGTTACCGAGGCAGAACATTTTAATATTTTCGGAGACAAAGATAAATATTTTCATGAAAAGATGATTTTTTT
>SAMEA3663297__coassemble_13781_pt1 | contig 1605 bp, 2 predicted proteins | sample SAMEA3663297__metabat2_high_PE_006 | metagenome-assembled genome bin SAMEA3663297 (sample SAMEA3663297) | pig gut metagenome | biome: pig gut; feature: pig-associated habitat; material: faeces | place: China | collected 2013 | reverse complement strand
AGGTTGGAAAATCTTAAAAGGCCATGCCAAAATGCACAGCCTTTTGAGATTATCATTGCGAAGGCTTAGTACTACTCTTTCTGTTTCAGGTTTATTGTACCGATATAATACTTACCTTCCTCTATTTCATTTATTTTCGAACCATTCAAATCTGTTACAGAAACCACCAACTCAACTTTCTTTTCTTCATTAAGATAATCATTACCCTTATAATAATATGAGTCTATATTGCTAAAATCCACATCTTTCTGAGGAAGCATAATAGCATAGCACACATTATCAGTGCGGTATGGCAATATTATAGAGGTTATCTCTTTACCTTTATACAGTGCTGTATAGTTTTTATTTAATTGATTTCTTTTTCCTGGCTCGATACCAAATGAGAATCCTTCTTCATCACCTTTCGTCTTATCGAAATATGCATAAACCATATTATTCAGACCGTTAATAAAAATGTCAGCATCTTCCGGTATATCTTTGTCCACAACAAACTTCACCAATGCGCACTTGTGATGTAGTGTTGCGGTATAATTTTTAGGTGATACACTAGGATCGAATTTCTCATTTGTTTTGCCATAAGCTATTATTGGCAGGGAGCCAACAAGGGACGAAACATTCTGCTTAGATATTGGCACATGTGCTTTGGTTGTTGTAGGAACTTTATTCAAGCCTTTATCCCATAATTCTTCTTCAGTCCAGAAATTATGTCCATTAGTCACATCATATCTCTGTGTTGCCCCCAGATAATAGAGTTCAAGCGGTTCTGGATCTTCAGTGTCAGTGATATACAGACCCCCATTCGACCCTTTAAAAACATCATATTTTTTACATGAGCCCACAAACTTACCCTTATATGCCACATACATCACATCTTCTTTATTGAATTGCGCGAACGCACCGTTTCCATGTGGCGTAATTCCCGCCTTTGCATCGCCCTCCACATCAATGGTGAAAGGGTAGCATTTCACTGTCTCCTGTAAAGTAATCTCGTTATTCTTCTTACAACCGGCAAGACCTATCATGACGGCTATAAGAACAAATGCTATAGTTAACTTCTTCATATTATTTCGTCTCCTTTTTCTTTAAAAGCAAATATCCCGCTCCGGCAGCAACCATTATCAGCAGCCCGCTTCCGATAGGACCTTCGTGTAATGAAGTGTCGCCGAAATCCTCCATTGTAACATCTGTTGAATATTTATAAACACTCCCCCTATTTCCGCCGCCGTTATCGGAGCTGAAGAAGCCGTCGGTCTGGGCGGATATGGCGAGCGGCATAAACAGCATTGCCATCGCTGCTAAATACGTCTTTAGTTTAGTTTTCACATTTCTTCTCATTTTGTTTTGTTTATCGTTGGTTTTACAAATAAAAATAGCGGCATCCACCTTCACCAAGGCGAATGTCGCAGTAATAATGTTCATCAAAAGAGAGGCACGCCGCTACCGTTGCGGGAAGAACCGCGGACAAACGTCCTGTATCTCCCATCACACAAAGGTCGCTGAATAATTCCGTGCTATAAGAGTATCCCGTCAGATTGGACAGGAATACCGAATGGGGGAGACTGTCCGAAAACTATAGCCACATAGGCTAAGCCGTTGGTCAGTCGT
>SAMEA3663297__coassemble_5736_pt1 | contig 2811 bp, 1 predicted proteins | sample SAMEA3663297__metabat2_high_PE_006 | metagenome-assembled genome bin SAMEA3663297 (sample SAMEA3663297) | pig gut metagenome | biome: pig gut; feature: pig-associated habitat; material: faeces | place: China | collected 2013 | reverse complement strand
AGCACCCTGCAACTCGTTCTCGGACATGACGATGCAAGTAAATGATTCTCTGAAACTGAATTAGGGACAACGGGAACAACCCTTTTACCGTTAGGGAAAGAACAACAGCATTCCAACCCAATTGACAATCGACTGTTGACCGTTGACCCTTCGCCAAAAAGGATTTGAGCCGTGAGCCATTTGGAAAAAATAGCTTAAATTACGTAAGTGGAAAAACGGCAAATCCACGTCTCATTCTCAATTAAAAATTGTACCTTTGCAACCAAAACACAAGATTTACTGCCAAATGGAATTGAATAGTCTGATAGCGGAATGTACTGCATACGATTTCAAGGTTATGCTTGAAGAAAAGAAACCCAAGAGCTGGCTAAAGAGTGTAAGTGCTTTTGCTAACGGTTTGGGTGGTTCTCTTTTCTTCGGCATAGATAATGATGGCCACGTCAAGGGTCTGGATGATTTACAGCATGTATGCGAGACAATTAGCAGTAAGATTCGTGACTATATGGATCCTTTACCAGAAGTGGAAATGATTCCTCATGATATAGATGGTTTACACATCTTACAGCTTAAAGTCAATGCAGGGCATTACACACCATATTACTACATTGGCGATGGTCAGCGTATAACCTTCGTCCGTGTTGGTGATAAAAGCATTCCTGCAACGGCTGAACAGATGGTACGATTGGTGCTTAAAGGTTCAAACAAAACTTTCGATTCTCTACACTCAGATTATAAAGCAGAGGACCATTCATTTACGATATTAGCTAATACTTTCAAAGACCGCACTAAACAAGAATGGGACAAGAAGTTTCTTTTGTCGTTTGGATTGGTAAATAGTTCTGGGAACCTTACTAATGCAGGCGCTTTGTTTGCAGATGACTGTCCATTGTGGCAATCTCGTCTATATTGTACTCTATGGGATGGAAAGGAAAAGGGTGATGCCATCAATGATGCAGAATTCACAGGCAACATCCTTATGCTTCTTCGGGAAGCTATGAATTTTGTGAAGTCAAATACAAAAAAAGGCTGGGAGAAACTACCCGATGGACGAAAGAACAAACCAGAGTATGCGGAACGTGCTGTGCTTGAAGCAATGGTTAATCACTTCATTCATCGCGACTATACAGTTATAGGTGGCGAAGTGCATCTTGACATCTACGATAACCGTCTCACCGTTACATCCCCTGGCGGAATGTATAATGGTATGCTGATTCAGGAGTTAGACATCGCAGACGTTTCTTCTGAAAGACGTAATCCAATACTTGCTAATGTGATGGCTCAACTTGATTACATGGAAAAGCGAGGCAGTGGTCTCACACGCATCTGCAACGAAACCAAAGCATTAGATGGATATAGGGATGAATTGAAACCTGTTTTCAAATCCACTCCAACTCAATTTCAGACCACAATCTTTGCATCTTCCGACAGCTCTAATGTCGGAGATGTGTCGGAGACGAAACTTACTGAACGTCAGCAGAAAATACTGAATCTCATCAAAAAGTCTCCGACAATAACCGGCAAACAAATGTCGAAGACTTTGTCGGTGAGCCAACGTACCATTGAACGCGATATTTCTTCTTTACGAAAGATTGGAATTCTGAAGCGTGAAGGTAAGGATAATGACGGTACGTGGGTAGTTGTGGTATAGAATATTTATAGAAGAACACTGCATCGATGAGAACCTCGCAAAACTCAACCAGCTTATCGACTCCCTTGAACAGTCGTTCTTAATTAAATACAACATCGGGCTACAGCTTTTCACAATAAGGCATTACACTGAAGGCATTGAACGTCAATTTATTCAAGGAAGAAAGATTTTTATCGAGCAAAGAAGCAGAAGCACCCTGCAACTCGTTCTCGGACATGACGATGCAAGTAAATGATTCTCTGAAATTGAATTAAGGACAACGGGAATACACAACGACACGGGAACAACCCTTTTACCGTTAGGGAAAGAACAACAACATTCCAACCCAATTGACTATTGACTATTGACCGTTGACCATCGACCGTTGACTATTGACCCTTAAACTCCTTAAACTTTAAACCCTTAAACAAAAAAGTTTTGAGCCGTGAGCAATTATTCCCAACCACAATCCCGTTGACCATAGACCGTTGACTATTGACCTCACAGCCTCACTCAAACACGTACTCCTCTATCGTGCCCTTCTCCGATGAGAAGTTGACTCCTATCGAGAACACCTTGCGTTTGTCGGCGAGATACGGCTTAGTGTAGCCACGCTCCCTTATCTGCTCCAAGGCCGACTGTGCGCTGCCGTCCATCTTGAACTCCATGACATACACGTAATTAGGGCATTCCACCACGCAGTCGATACGACCCTCGCTCGTCTCCTTCTCCACCATCGTGTTATAGTGGCCTATCATCTGCATTATAAGGTAGAACGTGTATTGGAAGTAACGCTCGCACTCGAACGCGTCTTGTTTCCGCTGGAACCGGTATGTCACCGATGACAGCAGCGATGTCATCTTCTTCAGGAAATCCTCGACATCGCCATCTTCCAGTGCGTCCAAAATGTCGTCAATCCATGATGATGGCGTTTTGTCTGAGTTGAAATAGTCGGAGGCAAGTAAAGAGACGAATCCGCTCCGCACCTCCTCGTTCGGGAAGTCAAGAAGATATTTCCTGCGGCGTTCGTTATATCCCTTCACTGTAAGGTAGCCGCTCTGGTATATCATCGGCAGCGGCCTCTCCACGTCCGCCTTGTAGTCGATGAACTGCGACTCCTCATAATACCTTCCCACTAACTCGTTGATGTTCTTGTCGGAATGTGAGAGCAGCCTCATCAGGTA
>SAMEA3663297__coassemble_5601_pt1 | contig 2858 bp, 2 predicted proteins | sample SAMEA3663297__metabat2_high_PE_006 | metagenome-assembled genome bin SAMEA3663297 (sample SAMEA3663297) | pig gut metagenome | biome: pig gut; feature: pig-associated habitat; material: faeces | place: China | collected 2013 | reverse complement strand
ATAAGATTGACATGACTTTTGCCGTTATTATTGATAAAGGCGAGGCTCTCTTTAAAATCGGTGTGCGCCAATACCATCTCAAGGCGCCGGCGGTTATGATAATGATGACAGGACAGGTATTTGAACTTATCTGGTATTCCGACTATTTAATGGGCAGGGCTATCGCAATGTCCAACTTGTTTGTTGACACTCTCTTTGCGGGTGCAGACAGCAGGTTGACACATAGGCTATACTCTTCAATGATAGATCGTCAAATTAAAAACTTGGAAACAGATCAGAATATTTTCAGTCAATATTATCAGCTCCTTCTGAATATTGTTCAGTCGCCAAATTCAGAGTTCAAAATCGAGGCGGCAAGACATTTAACTCTGTCGATGTTCTACGGCTACTCATACATAAAACATAATATCACCACACCTAATCATGTCACAAGCAGACAAGATGATATTTATCGCTCGTTCCTGAATGTAGTGGAAAAGAATTTCGGTAAGCATCGGGACGTGGCCTTTTATGCGGACACACTTTGCCTATCCCCAAAGCACTTGTCTCAGGTGGTAAAGGAGGTTTCGGGGAAAACGGCAGCGGATATTATTGAGGATTATGTGATAACGGAGGTGAAAGCCCTTCTTCTTAATACTACAATGACGATTCAGCAAATAAGTGATACTCTGAACTTCCCTTCCCAGTCAGTGTTCGGTAAGTACTTCAAAAGAATCATGGGAATGTCACCTAATGAGTACCGAAATAAATAGCCGGACATCTCCCCTCCCCCGTAACGATTTTTCCACAATAAGGCCGTCGCGATAATGGATATTATTGTCCTCTTGTTTGGTGTCGCGTTCGGAATATTTTGTACTTTTGTGGACTTTTTTTAGAAACAAGATGAGAACGCAGGCATTGATGATGTCCGCCTCCGCAAGGAATGACTGACACCATCTCTGTTTGCGAGGATAAACAAAATTATGAAAATGGAAGAGTTCGAAGGAAAAATTAAAGAGGAGCTGAGGCAGTATCTGCTGTCAGTGAACGAGTTAGACGAGCGTCTGCCTGAATGCCCCGACGTGGAGGAGAAATGGGAGTCTATAGCGAATGCCTACCTTCCCGACGGAATAAGGGAGTTCCAATCGTATCCTTTCGCGTCGCTTGCGTGGATGATGTATATCGGCATGGCTGTGGCAAAGATGTGGGACGAGGACTGGGAGATCTACTCGAAGATTGCCGACATCTACGCCTTCTTGCGCGACAAACGCGGATACGACTGCATGGACGAATATATCATGGAGGATATGCTTATGCTGCAGGACGATGGCCGTGCGGCTTTGGAGAAGATTACAGGAGAATGCGCTTCGAGACTGTGCCATCACCTGTACAAATCGTTCGAGCCGGGCACCAAGGAGGCCTTCGACGGCTATGTCGCTTGTCTGCGGCAGCTTTATGCCATGGGCGCGTACATGCAGCTCAAACGTATGGGCTACCGTATGAGGCAACTATGACCCGAACTTGCCGACAGCCTGTCAACACAAGATTGATCATCGAAAAAAGTGATGAAGCCCTTGAAAATTATTTTGTCAATAACTCACTGTCAATAATAGGGAAGTTAAAGAATCATTTTAATAAAGAATAGCTAATTCTTGATAGACAATCATGGAAGATAGAAATTCATTTCGCGGCTCCGGCATCACCGAGGACTTCGCAAGTAAATTCAAAGCGAGTAAGTTCTATACAGAAATATTTCAGAAACACAATGACGAGGTTATCATTGGAGTTCGCGATGGCTACATCTGCCTGTATTATAACTGCGACTGTATCGCAAAGATTGAGCCTGCAGAGACTCTGACAGCCAAGATTCACAATTATTATACAGATGGTCGGCATCCAGAATTGACGGACGAGCAGATGGTGGCTTTATTCCCTATTATCAAGGAAAAAAGTGATGCGCGCTGCAAAAATGAAAAACAATGCCAGCAAAGGCTGTTCATCCAGAACAATAATAGTGTTTCTTCCAAATGGTTTTGCGTTGATGTTGAATTTACTAAGTCTCTCAAAGGCAAGAAGAATGCCGAAGACTGGAGGTTCGACATCATTGCCATCAGCAAAACCAAACCCCATAAAGTGGCATTGGTTGAACTAAAATATGGGGCTGGCGCATTAGCTGAGCCTGCCGGAATACGAACTCATATCAAGGACTTCTACGCCTTTCATAACTTGAGAGAGACTGATGGATTCTGCTTTCATGAATTAAAAAACGAGGTCGTATCTATGATTGAGAAGCTGCGGTTGCTGGGCGTTGCAGTTCCTGATGACTTACACTCTGTTGATGTTGAGAGTATGGCTGATAAGCCGGAGTATTACTTCATCACCTTTAATAATAACTGTTTAAAAGACAATGGTTCCAATCCTAAACAGACGATGAGCGGCTATCTGTTTTCGGATAAGAGATGGGGCTGCCGGCGTGTATCACAGTTAGTACAAAAGGAAGGTGATTATTTTGAACTCGTTCATCACGATGTGTCCTTCAATCCTGTTTTCCTCTTCTCGGAAAAACGCCTTCCCGACTTCTGTATCACCGACATCATCAATGATGAGGGCTATGAACTGAAAATAGTCAATGTCGTCTGACAATCGTCACCAATGGGAAAAGATATGAACAAAAAGATTATTGGACTTGAACAGGTTAGCGGTAGCATAACGGAGATTAAAAACAGAACGTGTCTTCAAATAATAAGATTGATAAATAAAAAAATACAAATGAAAAAAACAGAACATTATTATTGTTGCGGTCATCATTTTCCTACTTGGAGTTGTGCAATCATCAGATGTTTATTCCCAGGACCTGCCGGGTCGGTGTGATGATAAAG
>SAMEA3663297__coassemble_4141_pt1 | contig 3526 bp, 1 predicted proteins | sample SAMEA3663297__metabat2_high_PE_006 | metagenome-assembled genome bin SAMEA3663297 (sample SAMEA3663297) | pig gut metagenome | biome: pig gut; feature: pig-associated habitat; material: faeces | place: China | collected 2013 | reverse complement strand
TGCGCAGCCTTTCTTCTCGAACCTTATTGTTCTGTTTCCCACCAGCACGTCATTCTTCTTGAGAGGCGTCTCGCCTATCTTCACGCCGTCGAGATACACCTCCGCCTCGTCGGGTTCGCTCTGGATATCAAGTGCGCCATAAATAGGGACGGGGTTATTAATAACGACGCTCTCATTTTTACCAACAATGACATCTAATTTCACTACTGTTGTTCTGTGCGAGATTTTCCTTGCCTCTAAGATGTGTGTTCCTTCCAAGAGGCGGCCCTGCCATTTACCCTTACCTTTTTTCTCTCCGTCGATAAAGATATCTGATTCCGAATCGGTTGTGACGGTAACCTGAGAGAACGTTGGTTTTATTGGGAGTTCTATTTCCTGTGTTTGAGAGTCTTTAACGACAACGGTGAAAGTGCCGGTCTCATACATATCCTTCATCAGTTTCACCTCATATTCGCCGCTTGGGAGTGTGTCGGAGGTGAAGGGTGTCATGCCTTTGCGCTCACCGTCGATGAGGACGATTGCGCCGCTTTCAGGTTTGGAGTCTATTTTCAGCCATCCGAATGCTGGTGCGAGGTTGACATCATACTTCAGCTTTTCTGTCTCGCTTGCGTGAATCTCCATCTCATAGGTGTGATAGAGTTTGTGCGACACTTCGAGGTGGTGCGGCTCGTCAACGGTGAGGTTCACCTTGCCGTTAGTGCAGAGCTTCCCATCTACATTTATCAGTGCGTCTTTTGGTGTCACGTTGATAATGACATAGTTGCTGTTCAGAGAGATGGTTTTGGGGGCAGCGGCATCATCTTTGTCAGCCATAAGCACCATCTCGTATGTCTTCCACCCCTCTAAGGTCAAAGGCATGGCATAGATAAGTTTTCCGTAGTCGGGATGCATGATTATCAGGGTTTTACAGCCTTCTGTCAGGAAGATTTTCACTTCTCCCACGGCCGTCTTGTCATCATACACGAAGGTGCCCATGTCGGCTTGGAATTGAAGCCTGTTGCGTTCCGCCTCATTCATATTGGGGGTCTGAATCTTGATGAGCGCGCATTTGTCACCGTTTTTATCTTTCTTCATTGTGCGCGACGCCTCGGTATCGTTCTCTATGAGTTTCAACGACTTGACATTGAGGCGCGAGTTGTTCTGTTGTGCGTAGGTGTCGAAAAGGACACAGAATAGGATAAGTAAGAAGTAAATTTTTTTCATATAATGTATTTATTATTTCCTATAAAACATCTCTCAGGTTAATAAGGTCATTGATATCAGTTTTTCCCGGCTGCCAGGTACGCACATGGATGATAGGCAGTTCTTCACGTAGGTCAACCATGAGGAAGAGGTAGCCGTCATCGCTGTAATTGCTTGAGTGATAATATTGGTGTACCTGCACGCCGAACACCTCTTCGTCATCATTGGCGGCATGTCGCACATTGAGGTCGGTAAAATGAATGTTGATATAGCTTTTGTTATCAAACTGTGTTTTCAGGGTACTGATATATTCATCCTTCGATTTGCGGGTGTATTCAACTTTCTTATTATTGCCGAATTGGCGGCCGTCGGTGGAGATAGGTTTTTCTTCCACCACGTGTCCGATGATAATGAGGGCGTTATCGGAGAAAATCTTATCAAGATAGTCAATTTGTTTGAAGGCGTAGGCTGTCTGGTAGTCTTCAAGGAAGTTGACGAGGTGGAGACGGGAGTCGATGTTCCAAGCCTCGTTGTTCCAGATGCAGTCTTCGGCGGTGTCGGTGAGACGGAAAGAGATGGACGACACTTGTTTTGAATCCATATCGAAGCGGAAGACCACGTCGTGAGAGAACGACTGTCGGTTGAAGGTGAAGAGCATAGGTATGCTGCGGCATATCACCTCGCCGTTGAAAGCGAACATCTTATAGTCAGGTTTGCCGATAACGGAGGCTGTGCCGTAATCTTTCAGTTTCATGAAGAAGTTATAGCCTTCTGGGGTGAACAGGTCTCTCACCGACTCATAGTCATGACGGCGGATAGCGTCCTCTATGGCTCTCATGTTCTTAATATAGATGTCGTCCGACACCATATATGAGTTTATCGAGCTGTTGTCGGGCTTCGTCTCCATCTTAGAGTCGGACTTTCTATCCTTCTTTGCGTTCAGGTTCGGTTTTTTGACGGTCTTCTCGCTTTTGCTGAAATCTACTTTCTTCCTCAGATACTTAAGCATAGAAGCCACGGGTTCGACCTTCACATCAGAATACGACATATCGACCTCGACCTTGAGTTCTTTCACTTCGTTTTCGTTCTTAAAGAGCGTCAGGTTTGCCCTGCCATTGGTGACGTTGCACGTCTGGTTGAAGCGTCCGTTGTTATACCTTATATTAATATTGCTGAGCGGGATGCCTGTAACAGATGAGACAGCGACCTCGGCTTCTACATTATCATCGGTCTCCGTCCAATTCACCACGTTGAACCTCACCATGCTGAGTATTCCGTCGTCGCCATCGATACGGTTTGAGAGCCATTTCACGAGTTTGACATCACGCATTGTCTGCTCATCATTTATCAACATGCTGTTACCGTAAGGGTGGGCGCAGCAGAGCATCATCGCGATATAATAGTTGCGGAGGGCGTCACCCAGATTCTCCTTCTCGAAGGCTATATCGGCCGTTGACAAATAATAGTCGATGTCTTCTTTCCTCTGTTCGCATTCATTCCTGAACTCCTCCTTTGAGATATAGGCGAACACCTCGTTCTCATCACCCTCACGGAGTGTCAGATACTGTATGTTCTGTTCAACAAAAGACTTGAAGGTGTCGAAGACGAAATTCACCATGGCGGTGTTATCGCCAACAGGAACAATATTCGACTTGTAACCCTTACGGATAGCCGTAAGCAGCCCATCAACAACGCTCTCTTCCGCATCCTCCACCGACTCGAAGTTGCCTTCACTCTGACACCAATAATAACAGGTATCTTTCTTAATTCGTTCAGACTCAGCAATATTCGACTTATATTCCTGTCCAAACGAGAAATATATTGCAAGAAACAGCAACGCAGTCAGTAACAATTTTCTCATAAATAAATTTTTCCGCAAATTTAACATATTTGTTAATACCTTATACAAAAAAACATTATTTTTTCAATCGATAAAATACTGGCAAATAAGCACGGATAACACATTGATAAGCAATAAAATAAGGAACACAAATCCATGATGAGAAATCCAAAAATGGAAAATGTGTAATTTACAATAATTAATGCGCAAATTACATTTTGTTATCTTTTAGCCCGTTGGCTATTGCCTCTCAACTCTTAAACTTTAAACTCCTTAAACAAAAAAGCCGTGAGCTTTGAGCAATGAGTTATGAGGCTTGAGCAATTATTCCCAACCCAATTGACTGTTGACCATTGACTCTTAAACTTTAAACTCCTTAAACCCTTAAACCCCACTCCTAATATCTAATAACTCCCCGTTGACTGTTGCCCGTTGACATCCCTGAAACGAAAAAAGGAGGAAAAAATCATTTCCCCCTTCCTTGTACTACGATAAGCACGGTGT
>SAMEA3663297__coassemble_2274_pt1 | contig 5617 bp, 2 predicted proteins | sample SAMEA3663297__metabat2_high_PE_006 | metagenome-assembled genome bin SAMEA3663297 (sample SAMEA3663297) | pig gut metagenome | biome: pig gut; feature: pig-associated habitat; material: faeces | place: China | collected 2013 | reverse complement strand
CTCTCAATGGTGTATCATTCGAAATCAAGGACGGCGAGTTCGTCGCCATCATGGGCCCTTCAGGATGCGGCAAGTCAACCCTTCTGAACATCCTTGGCCTGCTAGACAATCCAACCAGCGGCTCCTATGAACTTCTGGGCACTGAGGTGGCGAACCTCAAGGAGAAAGAGCGCACCAAGTTCCGTAAGGGCAACATCGGCTTTGTGTTCCAGAGCTTCAACCTCATCGACGAGCTTAACGTTTACGACAATGTGGAGCTCCCTTTGCGCTATCTTAACATTAGTGCCTCGGAGCGTAAAGAGAAAGTGACCGCCATTCTTAAAAGGATGAATATCAGTCACAGAGCGCAACATTTCCCGCAGCAGCTCTCCGGCGGACAGCAGCAGAGGGTCGCCATTGCACGAGCCGTCGTCTCAAACCCTAAGCTCATCCTCGCCGACGAGCCCACCGGCAACCTCGACTCCAAGAACGGAAGGGAGGTCATGGAGCTCCTCAAGGAACTCAACTCCGAAGGCACCACCATCGTCATGGTGACTCACTCTCAGAAAGACGCCGCCTGCGCCCAGCGCACCATCAACCTCTTCGACGGGAAAATAGTCAGCGACGTCATTAACGAACTGTGACACAGCACGTTCCAACTCTCTCCACCACATCTCTTGGAAAAAGCAAAGAAGACATAATAAAAAAATAACAATAATGAAACTTAAAGACAAAGCGATAAAAACACTGTCACTCGGCATAGGATTGGCAATAACAATCATTCTTGTGGCGAAGGTTTGTTTCGAGCTTAGCTATGACCGTTGCTACAAGGATTATGAGGACATCTACCAGATACACACGGGCTACAGCATGCAGGGGCACGACAAGGATTACAATCAGGTCAGCGGTGCTGTCGCCCCCGGCTTCAAGCAGTATGTCCCCGGAGTGGAATATGCTACAAGGACTACATTTCTCGTCGAAAGCAACCGCTTCAAGGACGAGGACGGCAATGTGATAAGCGGCAACCTCATCCTTGCCGACACCTCGTATTTCGACGTCTTCACTTCAGAGATTCTTGCAGGGAATCCTAAAGAAGCACTTGGTGTGGACGCAAGCCTGATGGTATCAAGGACGTTTGCCGAAAAGCTGGGCGGCGTTCAGGAAGCCATAGGCAAAATCATTGAGAGTGAGGAATATGCAGGATATAAGATGACTGTAGCCGGAGTGTTTGAGGACTTCCCACACCAGAGCTCCCAGAAATACGACATACTGCTTTCGATGGAGTCATTGTCTAAGAAATCAACCGACAACTGGCTCGGCAACGACTGTTACAAAGGTTATGTACGTCTTGCGGAAGGCGTTGATTATAAAATGCTTGACCCAGCAATACGTATCATGCAGGAGGAGAACCAGCCTCTTGAGAATATCGAGATGTCCGGCTCTAAGATATGGTACTATCTCTCTCCCCTCGTAAGCCAGCAAACATCAAAGAGCAATGTCAGGAACATGCTGATTATCCTCGTGATTGTTTCATTTCTGCTGCTCGTCATCTCTCTTCTGAACTACGTGCTGTTCGTTATTTCAGCGATGGTGAAGCGTTCCAAGGAAGTAGGCGTGCTCAAATGCTATGGGGCGGGAACGGCAAACATTTACGCTATGATGATGAAGGAGGCTGCAGTGGATGTTGTCGTATCCCTTGCGATTGCCGCCCTATTGATACTCGCCTTCAGAACCATCATCGGCGACCTTGTCGGAGTGCCCGTGACAGCATTGTTCGTGCCTCAGACTATAGTCACACTTGTGTTCATGGTGGCAGTAGTGTTCGTGGTGGCCGCATTCGTGCCTGCAAGGTTATATTCAAATATTCCCATCGCCTCAGCAATTCGTAACTACAAGGAAAACAAGAGGATATGGAAACTTGCCCTGCTTTTTGTGCAGATATGCGCATGCACGTTCCTGATGAGCCTCGTCTTCGTTATCGGACTTCAATATAAGAAGGCCATCAACGACAACACGGGCTATGAATATGACAATCTTATCTTTGCAAACCTCAGAGGCACAGACAGCTCTGTCCATCAGTCGGTCATCGACAACCTGCTTACCACTTCAGAAGTGGAAGATGTGCAGATGAGCTATAACATTCCGATTGACGGGGCTTCAGGAAACAATGTGTTCCTGTGGGAAAAACCGATACGCGAGCTTTTCAATGTTGCTGACCAGTACGAAGGCACCGAAGGGCTTTTCACTATGATGGGAATACCGTTCATCGAGGGACGTTATCCGCAGACACTGACGGAAGTGGCTGTCAGCGAGAGTTTCCTCAATAAGATGGCGGAGTTCGAGGACTGGAGCGACGGAGCAGTAGGCAAACAAATCTACATCTCCGAGCACAGCAACGATGGACAAGCGTTTACTGTCAGCGGCGTTTATAAGGATTACCGCATCCGTAACCTGACCAATCCCGATGATAGGGCGAGCGTGAAGTTTTTCGGAAAAGTCGGAGAAGGCTATATGCCATATATTATTGTCAAGGTGAAAGATGTTGACCATGAAGTCTTGGCCAAGGCCGATGCAGTCTTGAGGGAGGCGTTCCCAGAAAGGGAGATTGTTTTCACGGCATACAAAGATGCGATGAGGGACGTCTATTCTGACGAAAGGAAGATGAGAAACACGGTGTTGTCCGGCTGTGTGATATGTATCTTGATTGCCTTGTTCGGCCTTGTGGGATACGTGCGCGACGAGACGGAGCGCAGGAGCAAAGAGGTGGCTGTCAGGAAGATTAACGGAGCCACGACATCTGACATCTTAAGACTTTTCGTAAGAGAGATAGGCAGATTAGGCATCGCTGCGGCATTGATTGCTGACGCGGGGGCGTTCTTCGCAGCGGGAGTATGGCTTGAGAATTTCGCGGAGAAAATAAGCCTCTCCCCTCTTATTTTCATCGCTGCTGATGTCATCATCATCGCCATCGTTTCCGCCACTGTCGTCATGAATAGCCTACGCATCTCTCATTCCAACCCTGTTAACTCACTTAAAAATGAATAAGATATGAAAAGTTTCCTACATTTTTTAAAAAGAAACCCTTATTACACACTGATAAATATCTTAGGGCTGTCTGTTGCTCTTATGTTCGTCATCTTGATTGGCGACTACACATGGCGACAGTTCAGCACCGATTCCTCACAACCCAACAAGGACAGGATTGTGCTTATGGGACGTCCGGGCGACTTTATGTCGTGGCCAGAAGAGTCATGGAAAATCGGTGAGATGTATCCCGAAATAGAGAACACCTGCTGCGTCATGAGCCAAGGAGGCACCATAAGGTCTGACATGAAGAGTTTCAAGGATACCGAGGGCTACCCAATACTCTTAGTTGACTCCACATTCTTCGACATTTTTTCATACGACTTCATAGAAGGCAATCCCGAAGATGCGCTATCCACGCCTGACAGATGCGTCATCACCGAGAGCCTCGCCAACGCTCTCTTCCCCGATGCCGACCCATTTGGCGAACCTATCAGGATAATAGGCATAAAAGAAATGTTTTTCAATGACCATGACCCGTACGACACCACGCTCGTATATTATGTCAGCGGTGTGGTCAAGGATTTCGACAAGACCATATTCCCGAACGACACGAAAATCATAGCCTCCACCAGCAGGCATCCGCAGATTCTCGGCTTCGAAATGACAAACAGCCGCTTCATAGGAACAAGTCATGGAAACTTCAAGACATTCTTCCTTCTTGAAAAAGGAACAAGTTTAGATTCCAAAGCCGAAGAAATCACGTCATTGATGAAGACAGACATTCCGATGATGGAGTTTCTTCTCGATACCGACCAGAAGAATACCGTCACCTTCACTCCTCTGAAAAAAGTCATATTCGACAAGAAGAATAACGGGAATGGTCTGGAAAAAGGGGACAAAGGACTGCTCGTCATCTTGCTAAGCGCGGTCATCGCCATCCTAATATTCGCAGTCACCAACTATATCAACCTGACAGTAGCAAACACCGGAATCAGGGCAAGGGAAATGGCTACAAGAAGGCTGCTCGGGAGTCCATCATCAGGTGTTATCAGCAAACTCGTAATAGAATCCATAGTTATGGTGCTGGTTTCGTTCCTCTTAGGATTAGGGCTCTCGTTCCTGTTCCAAGACGACATGGCATCAATGTTCCGGGGCAGGATTATGCTTGAGAACGACTTCACTCCCGGCACAGTATGCGTCTGCCTTTGTTTCATAATGGTAACCGGACTTCTCGCCGGAATCATACCCGGGATACAAATATCAGCCTTCAAGCCTATCGACATAGTGAAGGGCAGCTTCCGATACAAGTCGAAGATGGTGTTCAGCAAGGCCTTCATCATGCTACAGAACATCATCACCGTCGTGATGCTAACGCTGTCGTTGGTTGTCGCCCTTCAAATCAACGCACTTATCAACGCGCCACTCGGAATAAACTCCAAAGATATCTTATTTATCACAGCTGACGAGCCTGACAACTGCGAGGCAATACATTCCGCACTTCAACAGCTTCCTTGTGTAGAGAGGATTGGCTTGAGCAACGGCAGTAGTTTGTCAACAGGAGGCTACTCATTAATAAGCATGAATACAGACAAGAATGGCGAGACACACACGTCGTATCAGGCGACACTTGACAAGGAGGCAATGGAGATTTATGGAGTGGAAATACTAAATGACTATGGTGCTCCTGAAGGCGCGGTTTACATCAATGAGAAGTTGAAGGAAAGCCTTGGCCTGTCCGATTCCGATCGTGAGATTCAGTGGCAGGGTGGAAGAATAGAGCAGATTGCCGGAGTGATAAAGAACTTCCACCAAGGTAACATTCTGAAGAATTTCAACGAGTTCAAGATTTATCTCAGGAGCCCAGAAAATATTAAGAACCCTGATTTCGTTGTCAAGACCGACGGGTCGCCTGAAGCCTTCAAAACAATAAAAGAGGCCATCGGGGAAGTAATATCGGACAAGAGAAATGTGGATTGGTTTGTAATTAACTTTGAAGAAGAGATAGCCTCCCAATTTGAAGAAGACAGGAACGTACTGCACATTGTACTTATGTTCACCGGGATAGCACTTCTGATTTCAATATTCGGATTCATCGGTCTTTCGCTCTTCTTCATACGCCAGCGCAGAAACGAGATTGCCGTCAGGAGGATTATGGGAGGAAGCATCCATGAGGTCATCTTGCTGATGCTCACCAAGTTCTGCGCCCCGCTCCTACTCTCCTACCTTATAGCGGTTCCCTTGGCATATTATATCTCCAACAGATGGCTTCAGGACTTCAGCTACCATATCTCACTAAGCGCATGGATTTTCATCCTTGCCTGCATGGCTTCACTTCTCATTGCAATACTGTCAGTGTTTTGGCAGACCACACAAGCCGTCAGACGCAACCCCGCCGACGGCATCAAGACAGAATGACTTTAACCTTATTTATAAACTAATAAATTGATACATAAAATGATAAAAGTTAAAGACCTGTGCAAGGTGTTCCGCACAGAAGAAATTGAGACGACAGCATTGAACAATGTTTCATTTGAAATCAACGATGGAGAATTTGTAGCCATCATGGGTCCTTCAGGATGTGGGAAATCCACTCTCCTGAACATCCTCGGAC
>SAMEA3663297__coassemble_2239_pt1 | contig 5692 bp, 4 predicted proteins | sample SAMEA3663297__metabat2_high_PE_006 | metagenome-assembled genome bin SAMEA3663297 (sample SAMEA3663297) | pig gut metagenome | biome: pig gut; feature: pig-associated habitat; material: faeces | place: China | collected 2013 | reverse complement strand
AGGGAGATGCCACAAAACATCACTGAGACGTTTTATCCCTACTCCTTGAAAACATCATATCAAAACACTCCCATGAACTACTACGCCGGAGTATCTGTCCCTCTCTTCTCCCTAAGAAGCGCACAAGGATTCGGCATTGGCGAGTTCCCCGACCTGAAAAAACTCGCCGACTGGTGCGTCGCCGCAGGATTGAGACTAATACAAATACTCCCTATCAACGACACCTCGACAAACGGCGGCTGGAACGACTCATACCCCTATAACGCCATTTCGACACGACACCTCCACCCCGTCTATCTTAACATAGACGCCGTGGGAACCCTCGACGATGACGACAAAGCTATCTTCCTCGAAAAGAAAAGACAGCTGGACAACGAAGAGTTCGCCAACTACCCGGAAGTGTTCCGTCATAAGATGTTCTTCTTAAGGAAGATTTATGAAAGACAATGTCTTAACTCATCGCACGACCTCAGCATCTGCGACTTCAGCAACGACGATAACGACTTCTACCGCTTCCTTCAATATCACTGTGACCGACAGCTTAGCGACGCCGTCGATTATCTTCACCGGCACGGCATCATGCTGAAAGGCGACATCCCGATAGGAGTCAACAGGGACAGCATCGATGTGAGAGAGGCGCCACATCTTTTCAACCTCGACATGGAGACAGGCGCACCGCCCGACGCCTTCGCCGCACAAGGACAAAACTGGGGATTCCCGACATATAACTGGCCAGAGATGGAGAAGGACGGGTTCCAATGGTGGAGAGAACGCGTCAGATGGTACAGGAGATACTTCGACGCGCTACGTATCGACCACATCCTCGGATTCTTCCGCATCTGGGAGATACCCAAGGGCAGCCCTGACGCCTCCTTCGGACACTACAGCCCGACGAACCCTAAACTTTGGGAGGCAGAAGGGAAGAAACGGCTCTCTCAAGTGTTCGGGCTGCCAGGCAACGACATGCTGATATGCGGGGAGGACCTCGGAATGGTTGCGCCCTGCGTCCCCGGCGTCATGCGCGAACTCGGAATACTGAGCCTCGAAGTGCAAAGGATGCCTAAACAACCGGGCAGCCCCTTCAGCGACCCGCGCGAGAACCCTTACCTCAGCGTCGATACCACAGGAACTCACGACATGCCAACACTGCGCGCATGGTGGGAACAGGACAGGAACTTGTCAACACGCTTCTATCACGAGATGCTGCACCATCACGACAACCCTCCTTATTTCTGCGAACCTTGGATATGCAAAGAGATTATCGAGCAGCACCTGAACTCAAACTCACAATGGGTGATAATACCTATCCAAGACTATTTAGCCATAGACGGCGACTTCCGATGGGACAAGACTTGGGAAGAACAAATCAACAACCCTGCCGACCCTAACAACAAATGGAAATACCGTATGCACCAGAGTCTTGAGCAACTGATTGAAAACGAAAGCCTCTCAGCCTCACTGTCGGAGATGATTCAACGACTGAGAAAGTGACACAATAATCACAAAGGTAACACAAAGGGCTGATACTTCACACAATGAGCCAGCCCTAATTTTCCATCTGCCTTAAAAAAGTTTTACCGGACAGTGATAAAAAATAATGATTGTTTTACCCCGAACTTACATATTAACTGGAACTATTCTAATAGGAATAACCTTGGCTGCCTGACAAGTTTGTTTCTCTCGTTCAACAAAGCAGCATTAGAAAAAATGGTGCCGTCTTCCTTCAGTGTGCCGAAACTATCATGAGCATGCCCAAAGAGATGGTATCGGGGTTTTATCGCCATAACACGCTTCCTCAAAGGCGCATTCCCCCAGTGGGTCCCAGCTGACTTGTCAAGAATCATAACAGGTGGCTCATGGGTGACAACGATGTCTGTATCATCAGGAATCAGTTCTTCCGGATGGTTATAGGCCAGTCCGAAGAACTTCACTCCTCCTATCTCACATCCGCAATCCTGCAGGAAATGCACATTGGCCGGCAAATCTTCTATTCCCACAGCATCCCAGAGACAGAGATCGTGATTACCTGTAACAAAAATCTTATGCGGATAAGGCAATTCAATGTACCAATTCAGGAAGTCCAGCACCTCATCCTCTGTGCCATTATGGCTGATGTCACCGCTATGAACGATGACATCAACATCTGGTATGTCATGAATCTGATGATGCAGTCCGTGCGTGTCAGATAGATGTAAGATCCTCATCTTTTATCTCGTACTTTTGATATGGAAATAGATAAATCCTTGGGACAACTTCTGTATTTGCCATCCTGTCCAAGTATGACTTCAGTTTTGCCAGTGGGTGCACAGCCACAGAGTCCCAATGCCAGTCATCCCAGTCCTTCACATAGTCTTCATAGGAATCATAATAGACCTTGGGGGCATTCAGCTCCCAACTCTCTCGTTCAGACTCAGGAGTCATAGGGCCTATTACCTTTACAGGCACAACAGCATGATAAGGAGCATGGAACACTGCCAAAACCTTCTCACCATGAACGAAACGGCATGCTTCCTGATATTTGGCACCACCAGGCTGATGACCACCATGCGTAAAAGTGGCTAAAAGATTCTTGTTGGCATCGAAAGTATGCACCTTTGATGGAGATAGGTCTTCTTCGTCTTTAATCTCGTAGCCAACAAGATTAGCCTGCCTGTAAAGCGTATGCTCCATGACGAACTTGGCAGCTTCCAAGCCCTTGAAAGGACCAATGTATTTTGCATCAAGCCCGTAAGACTCTTCTCCGTCCTCTCTGCATTCACAGGTAGTTCCATCTTTGAGTTCCTTGGTACAGAAAATTTCTAACCCGCATGAATCTGCTGTCGATGAAGATATGGGCATGATAGACTCTCCGTCATGGAGTCTGATTACTGGCCATTCCTCACAGAATAGTTCTGCAAACTTGTCGGGATTGTCCGTATGGATAGGGATTATGGCTTTAGGGTGAAGCAACCGAAAGAGATTGTTCATACTACTTATGTCGCAGTGTCCACTGGTATGCAGGTACTCATAACCACCTTCCAATGCTTTTGCCAAGGCTGCGTTGTAGGCCTCTTTTCTCTCGTCAAGATACCCTTTCCACATGGAAAGATATTTTTTCTTCTCGCCAGGGAGTTCGTTGATTAGTTTGTCAAACCTTGGATTGGCGCGAGCTATCAGCACATATCCTTTGTCCCTTATTGTTTCTACGAACTTGTCGTTAAAGGTAAAGTCATTCCCTTTCCTGAAGAGGGGCAATGGCTCATATTTCCCATATCGATACAATTTGGACTTACTCCACAGCGAATCGCTTTTTGCCACGATGTCCATCACCTGCTTCTGATAGGCATCTACAAAGAACGGCATACCTGCCCTTAATGCAGCGTGATATAATGAAAACAATCGGTCGATATTCGTGGACGAGAGATAGACAATGTGCCCTATCTTTTGGGTAAGCGCATTTTCAAATGATTTTTGAAGTTCCGCTTCGGTACATGATGTTGCATCCGGACGTGACACATTGGTACCCTCGCAAACAACATAATCTACCCTCCCCACATATTGTTCAAGCATTTCACTCAATTTATTGCTCCTGAAACCATGGGTGCGGAAATCGCCTGTATGGAACACGCTTACACCATCCGCTTCAATCTTGAAAGCATAGGCATCAAAGGCGGAATGATCAATTGTGACGGGCATCACATTGAAAGGACCAATAGAAAACAACTGACCAGGAAGAAACTCCCTTGAGGTGTTCAATCGCTCTATAATCATATTCTGGTTCTCATCCACAAAAGAAAGATGTTCAGAAAGAACCAGTTGTATATCTCTTCCAAGCTTACCTATATATAAAGGAAGTTCCTTGGGTAATTCCTTAATGCAGCCAATATGGTCACCATGATAATGAGTAATGAGCAGAGCACTCTTTGACATGTCCCCCTTTGTCAATCCATCAATATCTAAAGGCTTCGACTTTTGGAAACCAGGCAGTTGCTCTCCATAATCAACGAAGAGTTTCCAGCCTTCATGCTCATACTCTGTGACGCAGCCGCCAATTTGGTCAGTGCCACGATGGATTGTAATCTTCATGTCTCTATTCTTTTAATTGATGATCATTACCCACATATATGACCTTGCCTTGGTATCCTCTACCTTTGCATGCTTTGACAAATTCTTCATATTGATTCTTTCCTTGCTCATCAGAGAAGGCCAAAATGAAGTGAGGCTTCTTAGTTTTGTCAATACGAACATTTTTATCTATCAGTTTCAGTTCCTGTTTCTGCCTCAATAATTCATTCATTTCATTTATGAAATCGTTTTTGGAGTCACGCCCAATAGAATGTTCAAAGCAATCTATGTGAGCGCGAATGCCTGATTTGCCATCTATTGCTTTGAGTCCTGTCTTTAATTCTATTACATACAACTGCCCGGATTTATCAACAGCGATAATATCAAAACGGGGGACTTTCTTTGTTGAATCACCATTGTATTTGAAATTGGATGTTGTGCTTACAGCATATTCCAAATCTACCACAGTATAATCGGTTGCGCCTCTGTTATTCATTGATATTTGCTGTTGGGCTTTCTTTTCATCATGAGAGATACCTATCGTGTGAAGATCTGCATCCCATTCATCCATAATTTCTTTCATCTGTGCACAATAGGCGGCCATACCTTTATTTCGAAGGATGGGAAACATTACATCACGCTTTCTTTGGTAGGACGCAACCCGTTCCTTGTCTTCAGTTTTGTCACTCTTGATCAAGTGCGTTTTACGCATATCTTTGGCTCCCCGATGAAAATAGAACTCATCGAAATAAAGGCTGCTAGGATGTACTCTCAGCAAGTTTCCACCTTGATAGTAGATGTTCAAATAGTTATCTCTGATTTGAACATCTAATTCGTTTTCACGTTGCGAAGCAAAATCGATAATTTCTTTGTACTCGCCTTCTGTCAACTTCTTCCAGAATTTTTCATTTGAGATTTTTCTTTGAGTAAACATATATCTTTTTATTAAGGGATGTTCTATTAATTGATATTTTAGCAGCATTGAGACTGGGCATCATTATCTCTCAATTGCCAGCCTTATCGCTCGCAAAAATAACATTTCACGTTGACATATACAAATTAATTCCAATCATACATATAGTTTCTTATTCCTGTCCGCTAAACATTATTCAAAAAAGATCACAAGAAAGGGCTGACACCATTTGTGGGTTCAGTCCATATTGTTATCTTTGTTTTCACCACAAAAAACAGATAACGATGGGCAAAGGGAACACTTTCCTCGAACAGTCGCCGAATGGCACGGAAGCATGGATAAAACGACTGAGAATCATCGATTCAACGACTGAGAAAGTGACAGCGTACTGTCTCTCCCCAACATCTTGCAATGATGTACACCGTTCCCCTCTTCATAAAGACCGGAACACGTCGGGTAATGATGAGACCAAGGACTCCTTGCGCCATCAACCATTGCACGAAAACAAAAATTGGGACATACTAATTCCCTGTAAATCAATGCTTGTCGGGAGAGATGGAATGTGCGCGCCACACAGAATCTATCAACACCATGCTCACAGCTGCCGCCTTTAACCTCAAAAGAGACATCACAGCATCACTATGCTTTGGTTTCGAAAGTATGTGAGCCTATAAGGCCCGAAAAAATGTTGGATTGCTGATGACAGAGGCGAATAATGCAATCTGAGAATAAAAG
>SAMEA3663297__coassemble_1739_pt1 | contig 7102 bp, 6 predicted proteins | sample SAMEA3663297__metabat2_high_PE_006 | metagenome-assembled genome bin SAMEA3663297 (sample SAMEA3663297) | pig gut metagenome | biome: pig gut; feature: pig-associated habitat; material: faeces | place: China | collected 2013 | reverse complement strand
TGATGAGCCATCTCTCGCTTCACCCGACACTTCGCACCTGTAGTGCCGACACGATATTGTGGAAGAAGTTGAAAAACACTGCAAGACCTTCTATATCCGTGCCAACCGCTACAGTTCGCTCTATAATGACATCTTTGCGCTCAGGGGTCGGAAGGCGGAAGAAAAAAATGGTATTGAGTTTGAACTTAATTCCATTCTAGCAGAGAAGTGGAAAGGGGAGGCATACCTTCTTGTGATTCAAAAACAGAAGCAAGACATCAAGGCAGTATGTGTTGAATATCTACACATGTAACAACGCTTATGTTATGCTGAGGTTTTCCAGACCGACTTCGGATAACACCGACAACTTAGGGTCGTGATTTTGCGTATTACCTCAAGTCGCATTGTGGGGTAAGTGGATTTTATGCCTCCTTATGGCGATTTCTGCCACTTTGAACCTCTTTCCCAGCGTCGCCTCTTTTTTCTTTCGGTTCTATATCATTTCTTGAGGGTAGTTGCGGATTTGAGGATATATACTTATTTTTTAAAGAGAGTCGGGATTTGTCTCAAAAATATCGAAATAATTTTATGAAAGTACAGCCTTGATGTTTGAAGATATCGTTTGGTTGCTTGATAACAGTTTGTTCTATGGTGTTAAGGAGAAGTTGAGGAGATGTTGTGAGAAAAAATTAACGCCCACTGTCGTGTTGACAGCAGGCGTCTTATTTGTGGGGGAGGGTGGACTCGAACCACCGAACTCATCCGAGGACAGATTTACAGTCTGTTGCAATTGCCGCTATGCGACTCCCCCTTGGTTTTGCTTTGCAAAAATATATAATTTTTCAATACGTTCAACAAAAAAATGCAATCAATATAAAAATATTATAATAGGTTAATTTTCAATATATTAGTGTGTATTTTATCACTGATGCGGCGTGAAAGAAACCAACACTGCTGTCTTTTGGAAAGATATTAGACGGCACATTTGATGATGCTCCCATCATTGGGTTTGTTCCATTTACTGACGAAGCACCTAAGATATAAGATGCGTATTCGTTGGGGATAACCGACAGATAAAGGCTTACAGTGTCTCCTTTGTGCAACACTTCAAGGCTGTCTTTCTGATTCAAGAAATAAACGGGCATCTCGCCGGCAAGCATTGTCATGAAAGGGCTGTTGAAATATATGCCCGACATTCCTTCCATTGAGAACAACTCGCATTTGTTCAAGGTGTCGCTACCAAGGATCCTGTCGTTTATTCCAACCTTCACCATATAATAAGCGTCTTTTTCGTCAAGAGTCTGAAAATAAGGATATATGCCGAGATAATAATCAAACACCATCCCTCCAAAACTGTATTGTTTTATGGTGACGGAGTCGATTTGCTCGACATTATTTCGCATTGTTGACTGTGCGTGATATTGTTTGTTGCCGTCTTCGTCTGAAAGCTCGACATTGAGGTGATATGTTCGTTCGGGTGTTCCAGCGAACATCTGTGTTGAAAGGTAGTATCCCGGATTGTCGGTTTCAGCAAACCATATAGTGTCGATATTGTCGTGTACAAAGACTTTAGCGCCCGACACCATCTCCGGTTCTGCTTCAGAATAGAAGTCGGAGGTTCTGCTGATGACCACCTCTTGATATTTATACTCATCGGTTATTGAGCCTGATATTCCAATCAGACTTTCAAAATCCTGTGGGTCGAACACCATTTCCTCCGTGCATGACGACAGTAGGAGTGACAATAATGATATTAATAAGGTGATTCTTTTCATTATGCTGTATTTTATAACTTGAAATTATATGAAATTGAAGGGACAAAAGAGAACAGGTACATTTTTTCGCCTTGAATGATATTGTTGTCAGACTGGGTGAACATTACTGCCCATGTGTTATGTCGTGCGTAAACGTTGTAAATAGAGATGTTCCATTCTCCCTGCCATGTCTTGTGTTTGCGGCATTTCCAAGTAGCGGAGAGGTCTAAGCGGTGATAGTCGGGGTAGCGGTTCTGGTTTCTGTACCCGTTATAAACCGGATATGTTACGCCATGGTCGGTGTATTTCCCGCAAGGGTATGTCACAGGCTGCCCGGTGTTGTATATCCAGTTGGCGGAGATGTCGAGTCTGTCGTTGAAGGTGTAGTTTAGCACAATACTGATATTATGGGGTCTGTCGTATGGTGAGCGGTATTCCTTGTCGTGGCTGATGCCCTTCACTGTTCTAAATGAGCGGCTATAAGTATAAGATAACCAGCCGGTCAGCCGCCCGTAGTTCTTTCTGATGAGGAACTCTGCTCCATAAGAGCGTCCCTTTCCGACACGCACTTCTCCATCTATAAGGACATTGCCATAGAAAAAGGCGTTGTCAGCGAAGTCTATGACGTTTTTGAGGTTTTTATAGAAGATTTCCACTGAAGTCTCAATGTCGTTGCCTCTGAAATTCCTGAAATATCCGGCGGCGAGCTGGTCGCATTTCTGTGGCTTGATATTTGGACTTGTCGGGAACCACACGTCAAAAGGCAGGCCTCCCGTCGAGTTCGCCGCTAACTGTGCGTACTGCACTGTCCTTGAATAAGATGCCTTAATAGATGATGTCGCTCCAAGCTGGTATTTTATTGCGAAGCGGGGCTCGATATTTGCCTGCGTGTGGAACACCTCGCCTCTCTTATAAATAACGGAGTCCGTCATCTGGTAGTTCTCGTCAAATAAATAAAGGGTCTCGTCACCGATATTGTTAAACATTGAGAGCCTTATTCCGTATCGTATTGACAGCAGCGGGTTTATTGTGTGTTCGTTGCTGAAGTACAGTGCTGATTCCAACGCCTTCCGTATTATTGTCTCGTTGGAGCTTACTGAAAGATACATTGCCACGGCTCCGTTTTTATCGTCAAGTTGACCTTGGTTATATCCGTGAAAAGTGGTAGAAAGGCCGAATTTTGACGTCATCTTGTCATTAATAATATAGGTGAAGTCATATTTGGCGGCGAGGTCTTTTATTCCTGCGGAGACAGAGAACTCGAAAGGGTCTGAGGAGACGCCTATCTTATATCTATAGTTGGTGTATATCAGAGACAGGTTCGATGTCAGCTTGCTGTTAAAGATGTGGTTCCATCGTGTTGTGAGGCTGTTGTTACCGTATCCGAAGCCCATGGCGTTCATCATCTCTAAATTGTCGAAACCGTAGTATCCAGAGATAAAAATGCGGTTGTTATTGTTAATAATGTGTGTTATTTTTGCGTTTATGTCATAGAAATGAAGGCGGGCGTCCTTGATGTCATCTATTAATAAAGGTGCGAGAACTCCGCCGTATGTCAAGCGTCCCGCGAGCATTAAAGAGGTGCGCTGTTTGTTCATCGGGGCGTTAATCATGAGTCTGCTTGTGAGTACTCCGATGCCTCCGTTAAGTGTGAGTCTGTCGGGTATCTCGTCAATGGTCCTGACGTCTAAAACAGATGATAGTCTGTTGTCGAAGGAGGCGGGTATGTCGCCTTTGTAAAGTGTGGCTTCTTTTATAGCGTCGTTGTTGAAAACGGAGAAGAATCCGATGAAATGGGAAGGGTTATATATTGTTGCGTCATCGAGAATGATGAGGTTCTGGTCCGGGGAGCCGCCTCTCACGGCGAAGCCTGATGAGCCTTCCGATGCCGCCTGCACTCCGGGCAGCATCTGTATCGCCTTGATGACGTCAGTCTCTCCCATCAGCGCCGGAATCTTTCTGATTCTTATCATGTCAAGTTTCTGTGTGCTCATCGCCAGCTCCTTGACGTTGGCGTCTTTCTTTTTGCTCGTTATCAACACCTTATCAAGTATCTGGCTTTCCATAGAAAGGTTGATGTTCACTCGTTTGCGGCTGTTTGTGACGATGACCCTTTCCTCCAAAGTCTTATATCCAAGGAACGAGTATCTGACAAGGTGTGAGCCAGGCTGAAGGTGCAGTTCGTAATAACCGTTCTCGTTGCTCGTGCTGCCGATTTGTAGTGAGTCGATGTATATTGCTGCATCAAAAAGCGGCTCGCCTGTCGCCTCATCTCTGATGGTACCGAAAATAGCAGTCTGCTGCCCGATGACATCACTCATCAGCAATAACATAGCTATTATTGAAAACAGTTTCCTCATTATCTCAAAAATTGTCGTCAAAATTACAAATATTATTTGAGAGAGAGACTCTACAATGAAAGATTTTTGTGTTAATCTTTTTTAAGAAAATGTTGTCAGTATTGAAAAAAAAACCTCAATTTTGTAAAAAAAAAGAAAGATATGCAATATAACTTTGATGAGATTATTGAACGTGTTGGCACTGAGAGTGTTAAATATGATTTGAGGGAGAAGGTGTTCGGCAGGTCTGACGTTATTCCGATGTGGGTTGCTGACATGGACTTCAGGACTCCCGACTTTATTAGAGATGCTGTCGTTAAGAGGGCAGGAGGAGATGTTTACGGCTATACATTCCGTGAAGACGAGTATTACGATGCTGTGGCGAGATGGATTACGCGCCGTCACGGCTGGAAGGTGGAGCGTGAGTGGATAAGTTACACTCCGGGTGTTGTCAGTGCTATTAACATGGCTGTGCTGTCGATGACCAAGGAAGGTGACAGGGTGATAATACAGCCTCCTGTATATCCGCCATTTTTCCATGCTGTGAAGGGACATAATAGGACGCTTGTAGAGAATCCTCTTATTGAGACGGAAGACGGTTTTGTGATGGATTATGAGCTTCTTGAGGAGCAGGCGAAGACGGCCAAGATGCTTATTCTAAGTAATCCGCATAACCCCGTGGGACGTTGTTGGAGCAGGGAAGAGCTTGAACGTTTGGGAGACATCTGTATGAGGAACAATGTCTTAGTGTTTTCAGATGAGATACATTGTGACCTTGTGCTTCCCGGATTCAGGCACACTCCTTTCGCTTCCGTCAGGGCTGACTTCGCGGAGAGGTGTATTACGGCGCATGCGGCGAGTAAGACGTTCAATATTGCGGGCTTGGCAACGTCGTCGGTCATAATACCCAACGGAGAGATGAGGGCGCGTTTTGAGGGATATGTTCATTCCTTGGAGGTGGACCTCGGAAACATCTTCGGCAAGATAGCCACAAAAGCGGCAATGGAGAAAGGGGAGGAGTGGCTTGAGCAGCTGCTGTGTTATCTTAAGGGAAATATCGATTATGCTGTTGAATATCTTCGTGCTGAGATGCCGAGGGTGAGGGTGCATAAGCCGCAGGCAACGTATATGTTGTGGCTTGACTTCTCATCATATAACTTGAGTAACAAGGAGTTGAATGAAAAGATGGTGTTTGGTGCCGGTGTGGGCATGAACAACGGCATTGAGTTTGGTGTTGAGGGGGAGAGCTGTCTTAGAATGAATTTAGCGTGTCCGAAGAGCGTTATCGAGAGTGCTTTAGGGAGGATTAGGAAGGCATTTGGTGAATGACGTACACCTCCGGCAGCGCACGACACAAAAAAAGGGAGTCTTTTGAACTCCCTTTTTTGTGTCGGGGTAGCAGGATTCGAACCTGCGACCCCCTGCTCCCAAAGCAGGTGCGCTAGCCGGACTGCGCTATGCCCCGAAACCACATTTCCGTCGGGGTAGCAGGATTCGAACCTGCGACCCCCTGCTCCCAAAGCAGGTGCGCTAGCCGGACTGCGCTATGCCCCGATTTTACGCGGAGAAGGGGGGATTCGAACCCCCGGTAGCCTTAGGGGCTACGACAGTTTAGCAAACTGTTGGTTTCAGCCACTCACCCACCTCTCCGTGTTCTGTGGTTTTGCGCTGCAAAGGTACGTCATTTTTTCTTATATGCAACATATTTTTTAAAATATTTTTTATCTTATAAAATCATATTGATTATTAAATATTTGTGTATTTTTGCAAAAAATTTTATATATGAAATACAACGTTTTATCTGCTTTTTTTATGCTATTTTTAGCATTTTGTGCAACTTCTTGTTGCTCGAACGACGAAAAATGCTCCTCTCAACAGCCCCAAAATGTTGTGCTTATGATAGGAGACGGAATGAGTATCCCCCAGATTTATGCCCTGATGATGACCGAGGATTCTCCAACGGCTTTTCAAAGATTCCCGTTCTCCGGTCTCGCCGTATCAAAGTCGGCATCTAACGAGATTACTGACTCTGCCGCCGGTGGCACCGCCATCGCCACAGGCCATAAGACGAATAACCATGTTATAGGTATGGATGCAGACAGCGTCAGTGTGCCGAGCCTTCTCGATATTATGGCAGAGAAAGGCAAGAAAACCGGTGTCGTGGTCACAAGCTATGTCACCCACGCTACCCCTGCATCTTTTGTCGCCCATACCCCCAACAGGAATAAGTACGAAGATATCGCCTTGCAGATCTCCGAAAGATCAGACGTTGACATCATCATCGGCGGCGGTAAGAAACACTTTATTAATAGGAGCGACAGCCTTGACCTCTTGGAGAAGATGAGACAAGACGGCTGGAACGTGTGCGACTCGTTGGGACAGCTGACCGACTTTAATGAAAAGACTATTGTGCTGGCTGAAATGTCACATCTCAAAAAAGCCCCTCAGCGCGGCGACTTCCTTCCTGACGCCACATCACTCGCACTACAGTCCCTTTCTAATGAAAACGGTTTCTTCCTCATGGTCGAAGGCTCACAAATAGACTTCGCAGGACATAACAACGACTCCACCTATCTCGTTGACGAGATGCGCGACTTTAACAAAACTATCAATGTGGTGCTCGACTTTGCAGAGAAAAACCCTAACACTCTCGTCATAGTTACAGCTGACCATGAGACCGGCGGCCTTACCATGATCGACAGGAAAGGCAAATATACTAATGTTGAGTTTGAATTCACAACAGGCAGCCACACGCCGCTTCTCGTCCCGGTGTTCGCCTTCGGGCCCGGAGCCGAAAATTTCTCCGGCATCATGGACAATACTGATATTATGAAAAAGGTTCTAAGCCTTGTGAAATAACTGATTTCTCGATAATAAAAAAAACCTCCGAAAGGAGGTTTTTTTGTTAACAAATATTTCTTAATGATTATTTTGCTAATTCAGCGCGGAATTCGTTAACACCGTTCTGTGAGAGTTCAACAACTTTTGAAGTCTCGCCTAAATTGACGCAAACGTGGTTGTCGTCAGTGT
>SAMEA3663297__coassemble_1417_pt1 | contig 8533 bp, 6 predicted proteins | sample SAMEA3663297__metabat2_high_PE_006 | metagenome-assembled genome bin SAMEA3663297 (sample SAMEA3663297) | pig gut metagenome | biome: pig gut; feature: pig-associated habitat; material: faeces | place: China | collected 2013 | reverse complement strand
TCATACACTTTTGTTTTAAGGCATCCAAAAGTGTCAAGTTTTTCTAGGGTAAGTCATCTTAAAAATAAAGTGCAGTGGTACGGCAGACGAGAGAGCAAACATCTTTCCGTGCCTGCAACGTCCAAAGCCGAGTGCAGTAGCCAATGTTCGGTGAGCTACACAATGCCTTACTCTTACTAAGCAAGACTTCCGCAAAGACGATTCAGTGGAGCGGTAGCCCACGATTTTGGCTCACTCCACCGCCACACTAACCGGCGACTAAGGCAAAAGAAAAGCCCGGAGGTATCTCCGGGGCGATGCGTTAGGGATAGAAGCCTTTCGGTCGAGACATCAGGCTCGATTAACGATAGCCCGACGGCGAAGCCGGAACGCCCAATTAAACTTTTATATAATTAAGAGTAACTTTAGTGAGTTGGTAGTCGTTAAAATAATATTCACCATCATTGATGCGAACAAACTTTCTCATTGGGTATTCATCGAAACACTCGGCTTCAAGTTGTTGCTCCAAAAATGCCTCGGGATTTTCTTCCGGGTCTATCTCTGAAGTATCTTCTTCTACTTCGTCCGGATTATAGCAGTCTATCCTATGAGAGCCGGTTGTGATAGAAACATAGTATTGACGTGCACTTGTAGGGTGTTCCTTATCGAGAAACTTGATAATGGAATTTTTGAGATTCAAAGCAAATTCCGCCACTTCGTAGCAGGGATATAAGCTCTGAACTAATGCCTCAATAGCCTCTTTGTCGGGCTTGAACCAACATCCCTCTCGTTCGATAAGGTCTAAAACATCGTAATAACGCAAGTCGTTGTTTCTTTCATCAATCAAATGCGATTGATAACCGACCTCTGCGGTGTCCATATCCACGGTAATATGGTCGTTGTGCACATCTTCGGCATGACCCAAATAATGCTCAACTGCACGAGTTATCTCCGTGCGCAGTGTGTTTCGTCTTTCCTGTATTCTTGGATTCATAACTATAGATTAAAAAGTTCTTTAAGTGTTGTGAAGTAGCTATCGGCAGTACGATTGCCAATACCACGGATAATGGCATTTTGAATGTCAATATTATCGAACTCGACCGGTTCTGCAGACGCAAGGTCGAAACCGAGGTAGGATTCTTCGGGCTTTCGCACCAAAAAATTCTTTTCCATAAGCTGTCTGCCTGTAAAAAGCCGAGGTGCGTCACCTGTAAGTTTGAACATATAATATTTGCTCTTATTGTGTAAGAACAAATATTTGCATCGCTTAGTGTCGGGCTCGATGCGTAGAGAGCCATGGCGAAAGCCGGTGCGAACATAATATAGTAAGTTTTTGCGAATTTCAGCAAAATGAGCATCACCGTCATAGTAGCCAACGAGAACAGTTTCCAGTTCCAAAGGCAGTACTTGTTCCACAAGATCTGCCGACAATTGGCTGTCATCAAGAATGGCATTTCTGCTGACTTCACTATCGTTGAATATCCGTTCAACCGTGCCATATTTGACTTCAGCTTCCGCAGCAACACGGTCAACAAAGTTTTCTTGCTGAATATAAGTTGCAAACTGAGTTCTCACACGTTGAGCGGTGGAGAGTGTTTCGTCAATGTCCTTGCCAATTTCATATCCCCGGTGGATATAGAAATAAGGCTTTATCTCATCCATCACTTCTTGGTTTTCAGCTGCACCTTTTTGCAGAGCTAAAATCAGAATGTCGCGGTCGTCGTATGGGCGGAACACTTTTCCGTAGAGGCGTTTGAAGTTGATGTCAATGGCACGTTGCAGACTATAGCCCATGCGAGGTTCCAAAACGCAAAACTCGTATTGCGAGTTTATGAGTTCCGTAATCTTATGCTTAAATTCCTTTTGCGCCTTTTCTTTGAATGATTGCTTCTCAAAAGCGTTTGAGCGAGCATACAAAGCAATGATATAAAGGAAGTTTATATCATAGTGTGATAGCCAAAGCGTATCGCGGTCGAAAAGGCGGTTCTCAAATTGGAAAATTTTGTGCCTGTCTTTTTCGTTATCACGAGGCTTAATAACATCATCAGCATAAGAGAGGCTATCCCTAACTTCTGCACTGATAAAGAAGTTAGGAGTGATGTTATAGCCCTCGGTTAGTTCGTCGCGGTAGTGAACCTTAGCACGTCGGTCATCGCCTGTGCGATTCTTCTGCTTATCTTCATAGAACCAATCAATGTTGAATTGAATAATGTTCTTTGCGTAGGTATATTGCTTATAAATCGAGTTGCCACCGAGCGAGCCACCGATTTTATAATACTTGCTATCGCCGATATAGTAGATGTCGCTTTCGTTGATAAGCGAAGAATAGCGGAAAATGTGGTCCACAATCTTTCCGTCCGGTTGGTCTTTGAGCGATGCGTCGATTTTCGTTTTGTCGTCACCGATAAGCTCGTCGATGATTGACTCGAAAACGATGTTGAAGTTGCGTGCAATGAGGTAGTCGCAATCTTGCTCCGACGAATTGATTTTCTCTGCAGCTTCAAAGAACGTGTAGCACAAGTTCCAAAGTTGGAGAGCCTTGTCGGAGAAATATTTGTATTTGATTTGACGAAGTCGTATCAAGCCGTAGCCGGCAAGATAATTTTCAAACATGGCTTCGCTAATCAATTCATAGTTGTAATTGATAGGAGTGCGGAAACCATACTTGGCATTAACGTGAGCAAGTATGGAGAAGAAAATTATCAGTAGTTCTTCGTCAAAATTTATTTGTTTCTTTTTGTTCACCAGGTCAAGATAAATTGGAGTTTTGTGTTGCATAACGGCAGCACTCTGCGATATAGTTTTGTTCCAATTTATCTTGTTATATCCGCTATGGATATTCTTAATGGTGAACATAAAGAAATCCTGATTCTCGTTGTTGAAACGGATAAGCGACAAGATGATGTCGAGCAGTGTTGCATCTTTCTCGTCTTCGCTGCGGTCAATCAGAGAGAATGATTTGCTTAGCAGATTATCGCTTTTGGGATTTAAGCGGTAAAACTCTTTTATCGCCCTGAAAATCCACACTGAGAATTGCGACAAGAAATCATAGTCGTCCTTCTTTATCCATTCATTTTTGAGAGCTACATCTAAATCGAGAATTTTTTCCGGAGTTAAATCTTCATGGAAAAGGATTTTATTGTCCTCGTTCATCAATACCTTAGGCAGAAAGAATATGCAGTCGCCTATTTCTTTACTGAAGAAATAGCCAACATAGTCTATCTTGGTTTTGCCGTTCATCGTGTACGGCTCAAAACCTTGCAGAATATGCTTAACGTCTGCCTCTTGGTATTTATAACCCTCGATTAGAATTTTCATTTATCAAATTTTTTGAATGTCACCCCAATTGTTGCGGTGACATACTTCAATAAACTTAAAGAAATTTTGGTCTTCTTTCTTTGCTCGCCATTGAGTGGTAATATGTATAACTTCACCATTTGCAAGAGTCAAAGGTGTTTGTGAGCGATTTGCTGAATATTGACTTGCTGCTCTAACACGATATTCTTCATCAGTTTCAACAATATGCGAAATGCCACATCCTTTGCATGCTTCCATGAATGTGTTTTTTATAGCTACTGCATTCATTTGAGGATTTGCTGTAGCATAATTCTTAACCACATTAAGTGCGATGTCTTTTAACGACATTTGGACGCCATTTAGTGTGAAGTCGCTTGATGCGGAATTGGATGCTTCTGCCAATTCTTCTTCAGTCAGTTCTATTTCTCGACTTTTTACTTCAAGTGCATCGAGGAACGCTTTTACTACATCGAACTTTGGCTTTCCACTGAAATCAAAGAACAGGTGGAATTTTGCGAAAGAGTCTTTAAAGATGGTGTTGCCACTCTTGCCGAAGTCTTTAAACACATCGTTCCATAGGTAGAAAACCACCTTTGAAACAAAGCGGTCGATAGTGATTTCTTTTTGCTCTGCGCCATTGCCCATAAACCAATAGCCGAGTTTCTTGTCCTCCGACTGAGTGACGGATTCCACTCTATCGTTGACTTTCTGCAAGAAGTCAGCCCATGAGTATTGAGTGTCACCGCAATTAATGTAATGGCCTCGGTCGGTGTAGTCAATAGGAATGTAACGCCAATCCCAACGACGCTTGAACGCAGAGTCAATCGGGAAAAGCGATTGGTCGCTTGTGTTCATCGTCGCCCAAATATGTAAGTTCGGAGGAAGTTGCATTTTCTTACCGGACTTCACATCGGCATCGTCGATGTCCGTATCGGTAAACTGCTCGCGAATATAGTTCGCAAGGTCCTGGTCTGGAGTTGTCTTATATGAAGAATATCCGTATTCGTCACGGTCAAGAAGTTGGAAAATGTCACCAAAAATTTGAGCACAATTTCCGCGATTTATTTCTTCGATAATCAAGTAGAACGGATTGTCGAGATCTTTCCACGCTGCTACATAAGCATTAGTAAATGCTTGTGGTGTGAAATCGTATGTGATTTCGCTATCATCGATTTTTGCTCTTTCTTCAAGAATTTCATTTAAGAAATTCATTAAGTAAGTATCGCTATTCCAACCGAAATAGTTAGTATCTCTAATTATTCGGTTGTCAGATAATCCATTTTCTTTTGCTGCGGCTTTGATACTTTCAGCATATTTGCTTATAAACTTAACTCGTTGTTCAGTAGTGCTCTGCTCCTTAGAAATGCTAATTAAATCATTTAATGGAGTTAAAACTCCTTTTGATTGTTCTTTCTTTGTGGGCTTATAGCAGCCTACAAAAGTTGAGTAGTCGCTATCGGGGTGGAAAGTTGTGCGAATTGAATTTTGTTCGGTAATGTTCGCATCGCTATTAATAGTGTGCGACTTGCCGGTGCCAGGTGCTCCGAACAAAATCTGCTGTATTGGAGCGTTAATCTTATGGCGATTAAATTGAGCATTAAACATCTCAAAGAATGCTCGTTTATTATTTCTGTTGACATCGATTTCCATTTCTTTATAATTTGGATTTAGTGTAATTGTATTACCCTGAATAGTGAAAAGCTTTGAATAAGATAGTAAAGTTTTTGTTGCAGTAAAATTGCCTACATCTTCTCTAATTAAATGCTTTAGAATTTGTTCCAAATCATTTTGGGTAGGATATTTTTCTAAATACTCTACTATTGATTTCTCCAAGAGAATTGGCTTATCGAGATTTGTAAAACCTCGTTTAGTATATGGATTAGGAACATAGTATTTTGTTACGACATTTTCCAAATAACGAGTAGCTTCTTCATCGTCAATATCAATTTTAAAACGAGGATAATATGTTCCGTCCACAACTGCATATAGCCCCAACTGAGCAGCCAATTGATAAGGAGTGTGCATAAAGCCAGGCATACGTTTATCTACAATGTCGTAGAAATCGTTTTCAGGCATTTCTTCGTGAGGCAAAATGTCATTAACAAGTTCGACAACATTATGCGGTCTTGCCGCTCTCCATTTACAAATAGGGTCTCCCATAATTCTATAGATTTAGAAGATAATTAGACCATTGTTCAGCTATTGCTTTAGCAAAACCTGGGAAGGTTTTACTTCTAAGTCTTTGTCGTTCTTCTGGAGTTTTTGCTTTCACCAAAGCATCAGAAAACCACTTCGGCAAAGATTTTCCACTTGCAAAAGAAACACGTTCTCCTTTACCTACAATTTTTGTGGGTTCGAGATTTGGCAAATTTTTCAACCAAAGACAAGTAGCTTTAGAGGCTTCATCTCCAAACATATAAGGCTGAACTATTTGATTTGGCTTTCTAAAGCGTCTGCTCATTATACCTACAGGGTTCTCAATTGCAATGTGCTCAATAGGTGCATTTGCTAAAGCCATAAAAAACGCAGCACCGTCTTCACGGTCTTTTGCTCGATTAGGAAATTTTGGGTGTGGCCTGCGTTGCTCAATAGGCAAATGTTTATCCTCTGGGTGGTAGTACCATTGTGCGCCACTAACTGCTAAGTAAGTGCACGGTGGGTGTGCTACCATTAAATCCCAATTTCCATCGATATAGTATTCTTCTCCACTTTGAAGATGACCGCCGCCATTCTTTATGATTTCTATAACATCTTGGTGGAAATGCCATTCAGGGTGTCCGCCACTACATTCTTGCAAATCACAACTAAAAGCAATATGCCCTAAACGTCTAAATTCTTTGCATACTGCTTGGCTTTCTTCACAAGCGACTAATATTTTAAGTATTCTTTTCATTTCCTTTTTAAAACATCTGATATTGCTAAAGCAATTTGTTTGGCAAAAGTAACAGGAACTGCGTTACCAATCATTTTAAAGCAATAGGCATTTGAGCCCAAAAACTCAAAATCCATAGGAAATGATTGTAACAAAGCTGCCTCACGGATAGTTATTGAGCGGAGTTGCTTAATATCTGGGTGAATAAACATCAAACCATCTTTATACAAATGAGAAACAACAGTTGGAGATGGTTTGTCCCACTCCAATGCACGGTATTTTATGTGGTTAGATTTTATCCCGGTAATTTTTGTATAATATTTAAGCCTTTCTTCTGTAGTTGCGTGATTCATGTCCTTTGAGATCCATTCTTCAAAAACTTTTATATCTCTTGGACTATGGTATCTTGCGATGTGCAAGGGAATATTAACGTCGCCTATAAGTTCATGAGATACGTTACCTCTACCAACTTTAATAGGTTTATCAAGAGGACGGAATTTAGGCATTTTACCTAAAGCATCTTTTACAGTAAAGACTTTATCCGATTTTCTATTATTTAATGATTCATAGAATTCTTTTAGCTTAAATTCGCTTCCTTTTCTTACTCCAAATATTATAACTCTATTTCTAATTTGAGGAGTTCCAAAATTAACAGAGCAATAAACAGCATTTTTAAGTTCGTCTGGCGATAGAATATCGTACCCTATCGATTTGAAGGCATCGTATATTCGATACCTAACAGGTGTATCGCCTGGGCAAGCACTTAAAAGTCCGGGAACATTTTCAAAAACGAATAATTCTGGTTGATAATGTTCCACTATTTTAACAAAACTCTCAAAAAGGTAATTTCTATAATCCCTTTTCATTGAATATGGGTCTTGTGCTCTGCCCGCTAAAGAATATGCTTGACAAGGCGGTCCGCCAATAATTAAATCGACTTTGCGATTTTTAATTATTCCGTCCAAGCCATAGTAGATAACATCAGTATGGTTTGATAACTCATATTCTTCTTTAGATTCATCGCTCCAATTACCATGAAATAATTCCTCTGTTTTCTGAACGTCAAATCTGATAACATGTTTAAACGCCTCATCTTCGCTTTCGTTCCATTTGGAAACAAGTCGATGTCGAAGTGTATCTACCATTGGCTTTTCCCATTCAATATGAGCTAAAGCCTCATATTGACCAGACTCCAAAAAGCCTTCAGATAGACCACCGCAACCAGCGAACAAGTCAATAAACGTGTATTTCTTCTTTTTTGGCATTCAGTAAGAAAGTCATATATAATAATCGAAAAACTCCGATGTAGTGCTTGCCGGCTGACCAAAGCCTTTTCGACTACAGGGGGAGTTTTCGTGTTGTTAAAAACTACGCCGAGGCGTTATTTCTTCATTGTTTGGTCTATTTGCAAGCAGTTCATTTAATGGACTCTTCAAGTTTGCAAAGTTACGAATTTTTTATATAATGTATCAGAGCATCGTATGTTTTTAAGCAGTTCTTTGCAAAATTTCAATTGCAAAGATAGTGCAAATCGAGAGCAGAATAGCCAAGCTTGCTTGAGCTGTTTTGCCGAGATGCAGCATATCTTATGCAAAGATAATATAAGTTGTGGGCAAAAATAGAGCATACCAATCTTATTTAATATTAAAAAGGCAAATTTTTTGCCGTGCGATAGGGATAGATGCCGTATGGCGGAGACCGTGGCTCCGTTTACGACTTGACCGATTAAGCGAGAGCAGTGTCAAACTTGTTTGAACAATGCCGAGCGTGAGGGGAAGCGCGTAGCGATAGCCCGGCGGTGGAATGATTTTCTCGAATGTCCGCAAGGAACTGCCCGTAGCACAGCGTTTGCGAGGGCAAAATAATTTCAACGCATCGCCCAATAAGTATAGAAATAAATCAAATAACGCCCGAAACATTGATAGAAAACGCGTCGCGATACGGAAATTTTTCCGCTCCGATGTAGAGCGTATCGAACGCGTCAGTGCCGTCGGTGCGGTGTTCGAGGAGGTCTTCTTCCGATTCGGCAAGTTTTTCTCCGCCTTTGTCCTTGCGGAAACCGTTGCGGCCGCGGCTCACGCCGGCTGCTTGAATGGCGAGGATAAGGTCGTCGTTATTCTGTCGGTTGAAGAAAGGCATAAGGCGTTGCTTGCCGGCAAAGCCTTGGTTGATGAGAAGGTATTTCTCATCGTGCCGCATGGGATTGCCGAGATAGACCGCCTCGACAGTCTAGCCGTGGCGTTCAAACTCATGGACGACCACCCAACGGAAGTCTTGTTCGTTGACGGCATTGTTTGAGCCGAGAGCGGTAGCATCGTAGTAATAGACCACTGACTATTCCTAAAATTAGTTGACAGAATTGGATGCGATTAACTAATTAGATTT
>SAMEA3663297__coassemble_1214_pt1 | contig 9757 bp, 9 predicted proteins | sample SAMEA3663297__metabat2_high_PE_006 | metagenome-assembled genome bin SAMEA3663297 (sample SAMEA3663297) | pig gut metagenome | biome: pig gut; feature: pig-associated habitat; material: faeces | place: China | collected 2013 | reverse complement strand
AAATGGAATCAGCCCTAATTTTTATTCAACTCAAAATGTTTAGCGGACAGTAATAAAAAGAAAATAAAAAAATAAAAGAATAATTATCTTTTAAAACATTATTTATTACATAGGATCAAGGGCTAACCGACACTATCACAAACGGTTAGCCCTTTGGTCTTATTGTAAGCAGCAATGATTCTCAATGATAATTCTTCAATAACCTATTGTTGATTGTTGTCTCGAATTGTTTCTTTGAAATAACCCCACTGGCTTTCAACGGAACACCCTCCTTCGGGATAAAAAACATTGTAGGCACGCTATCAATATTAAACAAATGCGATAACCTGTCCTCCTCATCTACGTTAATCTTGTAAATATAAATCTTCCCCTTATACTCGTCAGACAGTTCCTCTAATGTTGGAGCTATAGAACGACAATGTCCACACCAAGGCGCATGAAAAGCAATGATTGCAGGTTTGTCCCCTTTGTATTTCCACTCCACCGTGTCCATCTCATTGACCTTGCCAACAAAGTCTTTTGAAGTCATCTTTATTGTTCCCATAACTATTTTTCTTGTACAACAAACCATGAAAAATATTGTTTTATGACACAACGCTTTTCAAGAGAGAATTTGAAAACTTTTATGCCATTCATTACACAAACACGACAAATCAGGTGAGAAATCCTTCCAGCAACAATAAAGTAGTAAAAAGTCGGAATCACAAGACCCCGACCATAAATATTGGTAATCAACAACATAAACTCCACATTCAGTTTCTATTCGCCTTCATCTTTTCTTGTATTATTACACAAGGGGCAATCAGAGGAACAGCCATCACATTTTCCATGACAGTCAGACTTTCCGTCACCACAACCACAGTCTTTCATTTTTTTAACAATATTTGTTAATAAAAGCACAACTGCTGCGAATACAATAATTGCCACTAAGAATTCTTGCATCTTCATAATATCAAGTTACCGATTTGGAAAATGAGGCATGACACTATCCATGCGAGGGCTGTACTATAGACAGCGGAGAACACCGCCCATTTTAGTCCGGCTTCTCGCCTAATAGCGGCAAGAGCGGCAATGCAGGGAGTACAAAGCAGCACAAAGACCATGAATCCGAACGCTGTATGAGGAGTGAAGCCATCTATTGACCTGATTTTTTCCTTCAAAGAGACATCTTCATCTTCCGCATCTAAAAGCACTCCGAGAGTTGAGACGACGACCTCTTTCGCAGCGATACCAGTGATCAGTGCCACGCCTAACCTCCAATCAAAACCACAAGGACGCATAATAGGTTCAATGGCATGACCAAATTTTCCGATATAGGAGTACTCAATGTTGTTATCCGTTAACATATCATCACCATTGCTTCTTGGGAAATATTCCAAAGCCCAGATAATGACTGAAGCCGCAAGAATTATCGTTGCCATCTTCTTCAAATACTGAACGCTCTTATCCCACATGTGTATCAACACATTACGAACTGTAGGGATACGATAAGGCGGCAGTTCCAACACAAACTCCTTCGACACACCCTTGAAAGAAACCTTATTCAATATCAAAGAAGTTATCACTGCGAACAATATCCCTACGAGATAAATTCCAAGCAATATAAGTCCTTGATACTTATCGAAAAAGACGGAGACAAAAAGAAGATAAACAGGGAGGCGGGCCGAGCACGACATAAAAGGAACGGTTAGAATGGTGACAATCCTATCTTTTCTATTCTCAAGCATACGAGCCGACATGATGGCCGGGACAGAGCAGCCGAAACCAATGACAAACGGGATAAATGATTTGCCATGAAGCCCCACCTTACTCATCAGTTTATCCATGATAAATGCGGCACGCGCCATATAGCCCGTATCCTCCAAGATAGCAATAAAAAGATAGAGTATCAATATGTTAGGTAGGAAGACAAGCACTCCGCCCACGCCAGCGATAACACCGTCAACTATCAGGTCGCGAAAGATTCCATCATTAAGCCATGAGCCGACAAGAGCACCAAACCACTCCGTTGCCATCTCAATCCATTCTTGAGGATACGCACCAATAGTAAATGTTGCCTCAAACATCAACCACATAAAAATCAACAAGATAGGAAATCCAAACCATTTATTTGTAAGGATTTTATCAGCATTATAAGCCTTATGATGCTTTGCCTTATCGCCACTTTTATACACCTTATTTAATAGTTCACGAATGAACCGGTAACGATAAGCGGTCGCCTCTTCAACATTCAAACCCGAAGTGTCGAGATGAAGTAAGTGTTGTTCGTCACTCTCATTAACATCAACAATCGTTTTTAACAATTCTGGTATTCCCATACCTGATGACGCTTTTGTTGGAACGACAGGCAATGAGAGAAGAGAGCCAAGTGTCTTATAATCAATACTATCACCTCTTGAAACCAGCTCATCATACATGTTCAGAGCGACAACGACAGGTATGCCCATGTCGAGAAGCTGCGTGGTAAGCAACAAGTTCCTCTCAATATTTGAAGCATCAACTATATTCAATATCACATCGGGCTTGCAATTAGAAAGAAAGTAAAAGACGTATTTTTCTTCTGCGGAACAGTCTGTTAATGAATAAGTTCCGGGGAGGTCAACAAGGCGGATAGAGTAACCATTGAAATTGAAGGTGCCGACTTTAGCGTCAACGGTAACACCACTATAATTCCCGACTTTCTCACGTAGTCCGGTAGCATGATTGAAAAGGGAGGTTTTTCCACAATTAGGATTTCCAACAAGGGCAACATTAATTGTCTTCTTTCCAGCATTCTTTTCATTGCCACATTTCTCAGTATCGGGGCATGTCCTCAACTCGAATGATTCAAAGTCGATTTTTTTGTTAATAACATTTAACGGACTTTCGGGTGTGTCATCAGTAACGAGAACATCGATTTTCTCCGCTTCATTTCTTCTCAAAGAGATGTGGGAATCCATCACTTGATATTCAACAGGATCCATAAGAGGAGCATTCTTAATAACAATCACCGGCTCATTCTCAACAAATCCGAGCTCCATAAGTCGGAGACGGATAGCGGCATCTCCATTAACATTTTTAACAATACAGTTAGTCCCTTGAGGCAGTTCCGACAACTTTATTATTCTTTCCTTTTCCATATTAATAAATATTATATCTCAACACAAAGTCTGAATATTCCGACCAAGGCATTGGGCAACGACACTTCTCCGTTGAAAGGATTGATAATATATTGAATATCAGCCTGTAATGAGAAGCAATCGGTCAGGTTATACTTATAGAAAAACTCAACAGCAGATTCTGATTTATTATTTTTGATGAAGGCGTTGGTTGTTGCAAGGCCAATCAAATCACGTTTTTTCAAGGAGAAGACACCATTAAGATTAGCACCGAAGGCGATGTTTAAGAAGTTATCATTATCACCTACATTAAACAAACAAGCAGTGTGAAGGAAGGCCACCAAGTCGCGGCGATGATTATCCATCAACTTTCTGTCTGCGAGCAGATACGTTCCACATTTTTTATGGTTAGCGTGATGAAAACCACCGAGTTTGACGACATTTTTATCATCTACAAAATGAATCTCACCGAGGAAGAGCACGCTTTCATCTTTATTAATGGTCCAATGCAGATTATGTGGGTCCTCCTCGAAATCGGAAGGCTGCCCATCGAAAACGCATAGTTGCGCATGCAAATTATCGCTAATAGAGTAATGTAGTTCAACGCCAAGCCCCATCACTGGGAAGATTGGAGCGTCCATATTTGCGCTTATCACGGAGTTGATGCCGAAAGAGCTGTTGATATACTCCAAAGCCGGCGTTGACTCCACGAAATATTCGTTAAGGTCTTGAAGACCAACCTTTAACATAAACTGTCCAATATCCTGTCTGAACCAGAACTGCTCTAAATATACATGCTCGCCGGCTTCAATATTATCAGCAACTTGAAAATCCCCGATGAAACTTGCTGACGGCATTGCACCATGAGTTGTGGCCCCACCAATAAACAGTTCTCCGTTCTTCCAGAGGTTAAGAGCCTCAAAATCAATGCTCAATCCCATCTGACCATATCCCAAGTATCCTCCTCCAACTTCAAGACCACCCGACATGTTTTGTACATAATCCGCTTTGTAAGATGCACTCACAGTGAAGGGTGCATCTTGCGCAAGCGAATAATCAAAACATAAAAACATGGCAATGTATAAAAACATAATCTTTATCGTAGAGTCAAACTTATTTAATTTCATAGCTAACATTTGTTAAAAACCATTATTACGACACTTCACTTTGACGATGCAAAAGTATTTCAGAATGATGTTCTCAATAATCACCAAAAATTGTGATTCGGCATCTACGACATAATCATTTATAGCGATTTTTACAAAACAGAAGTTAGAATGAAGAAAAAGAAAGTATCTTTGCAAAAAAATTAACATGAGAAATGTTTTTTCAGAAACGATGAAGATGTCCGACCTTGTCCTAAACAACACGAAACTTCTGCTTATGCTTCCAAGGTTTGACATAAAGCTCGGCTTCGGAGACCGCAGCGTGAGTGAAGTGTGCGAAGAAAGCAATGTTTCACCCCATTTTTTCCTTTTGATTTGCAGCGTATATTGCAACAACGGATATGTTCCTTCAAGAGAAGACCTAACGAAAGTTGACCATAACACATTGATTAATTTTCTATTAGAATCGCACAAATATTATCTTTGCGAGCGTTTGCCTCATATAGAGGAGCATCTCAACCATATTATTGAAGAGTGTATTCCTAAATATGGATTAACATTGAGACAGTTTTTCAACGACTATAAGAAAGAAGTGGAGGAACATTTCAAATATGAGGAAGAGAAAGTGTTTCCTTACATACAACAGATTGTGACACAAACAGTTAAATCACAATTCAGCATAAAGGAGTTCCATAAGAACCATACAAATATCGAGGACAAGCTCTCCGACTTGATGAATATTCTCATCAAATACCTTCCAGCTGACGTCTTTCCAAAGGAGCGAATAGATATAACATTGGATATCATCGACTTATCCTCCGATTTATCAAGTCATAAGATGATTGAGGAGCGTGTGCTTATTCCTTTTGTCGAATCAATTGAAAACAGTATCAATGAGTTCTGAAAACAAAATCATCATAGTTGACCCCTCGCCTATTCTTTTGAGGGGGCTCACCTCATTTATTGAAGAATACAGCCAGCTTTCTGTTGTGTCACAACTTGACAATGCAGACAGATTAGAGGAAAAAATAATTAGCTACAATCCTAAAATATTGATAATAAATCCGTTATCATTACATTACAAAGACACAGCCGTTAAAATCCAAAGCAGTTTCCCCGACTTGATAGTAATTGCATTAGTAAGTTCATACATTGAGAAAGAAATGTTAATGAAATTTGACGAAGTGATAGAAATGAACGACACTAAGCAAAAAATCGCGAATAAAATATTTAACATATTAAAGACCAAAACTTTTGAATCGTCACAAAACGAAAGCATCGAGCTAACAAATAGGGAGAGAGACGTTCTTGTAGCACTCGTAAAAGGATTGACAAACAAAGAGATAAGTGAAAAGCTCTTCATATCAATCCACACTGTGATAACACATAGGAAGAACATCATCAAGAAAACGGGAATCAAATCAGTATCAGGTCTAACAGTTTATGCATTGATTAACAACATAATAGATGAGATAGAGATAAATGATTCCATAATTCCATCAAAATGATGATGTATGCGACTTAGAAAGAGAATGGTGCTGTTAAATAATATTAGCAAATCCAAGATAAACAAATCTGAATAGCAATTAAGGATTACATAATTCTATTAACACAATCGATTAATAAGAAAAGCAAGGAAGTTCATATTTTCAAATCATACTAACAAAGCAATCATAAAAAGTACTATTTTTGCAATAGATAAAAAAGTATCGATGTGAAAAACGAAGTTAACAATTCATTAGTAATAATGCGATCGACATTGAATCGGTTGCCATTGTATTACAGTTACATAACGAAGCTGAAAGATGAAGGTGTTACGAATGTTTCGGCTACTGAGATTGCGAAGAACTTGAATTTAAATCCCGTATTGGTAAGGAAAGACTTGGCGAGTGTCAGTTCGGTGGCAGGGAAGCCGCGTTTAGGTTTTCACATTGGGATATTATTAAAGGACATGGAGGAGTACCTTGGATATAACAGCAAGGACGAGGCGGTGCTTGTAGGTGTTGGAAGTCTGGGAAGATTGTTATTGACAAACAAAGGATTTAAACGGTTAGGTATAGACATTGTAGCAGGATTTGACAAAGACGAGAGTCTATATCATGAGCAGATTAACGGGAAATACATCTTTCCGATGGAGAAACTGCCAATTCTGATAAAACGCCTTGGGGTGAAAATCGGTATCATAGCGGTGCCAGAGGATCAGGCGCAACAAGTGTGTGACCTCATGGTTGAAAGCGGAATACTTGCGATCTGGAACTTTCCATTCACACTTCTCAACGTTCCAGAGGGAATATTGGTTAAAAATGAGAACCTCGCCTCATCGTTGGCAGCTCTTTCACATCAGTTGGCTAAGAGACAAAAATCAAAAGTCTCGAAGATGTAAGTCATTATATCACAAAGCGTTTAGGAAGATAAATTGCTTTGAGATGTTTTTTTTCAAAAAAAATGCTCCATTTAGGAAATTTCATTTATTTTTGCACGTTGAAAGGTGTCCACAACGGACTCAATAGGGAACCGGGTGAAAGTCCCGGACAGTTCCCGCTGCTGTAAATTCATAAAGCACCTGTCAATACGTCACTGGACGTCTCAAACATCCGGGAAGACAACAGGCGTAAGGAATAAGTCAGAAGACCTGCCTCTCACTATGAATCAATGACTTTCGGGATAAGAGTCATCATAAAAATATTAATATGGATTTAGTTTTGCCTACGTTGAGAGACAAGATATTTTGCTTTTTATTAGTAATGAGAGTTTCTCATTATTGTTAATGAACATTTGTATTATTAATAAAATTTTAACATTATGCTTAAATTATTTACAAAACTCTTTTTATTTGCAGCATTGTGCTTAACGTTCACTATTTCGTATGCACAGGAAGACGCGACAATCTCAGCAGATGAGATACAGTATTGGATTGGAGAAGGTAACAACGAGGTCATCTTCATTGTAAACTGGAACAATCCTAATGTAGCATTAGCTTGGGGCTATCGTTTTGAAGATGAAACAGTTACAGTAAAAGAAGTCATGGATGCCATTTCAAATGAAGATTATCGGCTCAGCTATTCCGGAGGGAATGGAATGATAGATGACATCACATACGATGACAACGACATGCACTTGGCGCTTTCAGGAATGTACTGGCTCTACCTTCTCAACGGGGAAATGGCAGCGTTAGGTTATGAGACACAAGAAGTTATCAACGGCGATTACATCAAATGGGGAGACGAGTCATGCGCCACCGAAGTTGAGCAATGGGTTTATGTATGGACACAGACGGTAACGCCCGTGACCAACACATTAAGCGTAGCAGAACACGACAGGCTCACCACATCACTTTTCCCGAATCCTGCGACAACAGGCACACAACTCAGCATTGTTGGCAATGGGGAAAACATCAATATCACAATCTACGATATTCAGGGTAGGGCAATTAAGTCCGACATCATAAACATTGAAGGCGAGACAACATATTTCATTGATACAGAATCGTTTGCAGATGGCATTTATTTAATTTCCATCAACTCATGTAACTATAGTAACACAATGAAGCTTATTGTAAGATGATAAAGAAACTTGGTTATTTATGTTTTTTAGTTTTCATGCTTCAGCCGGGGACCTTCGCTCAATTCGCTCCGCCGGCTGGGCATGAAGGCACCACCGCAATACATTGTGACTCAGCGGCTTTCGTTGCTTGGGCCACATCATGTACTTTAGAACGCGGATTGCAACAGATTGACAATCCATCGCTTGGGTACGCCTCCTACGGCGAGCCTGAAGCAGCTCTTGGTAAAGCCGACGGCACCATGTCGGTGGTGAGCCTCGGTGATGGTGGAAACGCCGTCCTCACTTTTGCATCTCCTATATGCAACGGCCCCGGACCTGATTTCGCAGTGTTCGAAAACTCCTTCAATGACGGATTCCTTGAATTTGCTTTCGTAGAAGTAAGCTCCGACGGAGAGAACTATTTCCGTTTCCCTTCCATCTCACTGACCCAAACAGAGACACAGACCGACAGTTACGGTTTCTCTGACTGCACAAAAATACATAACCTTGCAGGTAAATACATGGCACTTTATGGCACTCCTTTCGATTTGGACGACATTGAAGATAACAACCTCCTTGATAAACAAAATGTTACATATATTAGAATAGTTGATGTCATCGGAAATATCAACCCTGAATACGCTTCTTACGATTCAGAAGGCAATATTATCAACGACCCATGGCCAACCCCGTTTGAATCAAGCGGCTTCGACCTTGACGCTGTTGGAGTAATTCATGACAGAGCACATCTTGGCATCAACGAGATCATTTGTGATAATGTGGAGGTCTTCCCTAACCCTTGCAGCAACATCTTGCATCTTCCTTTCGACGGAGAATGCAGAATCTACAACATCATCGGGGCTTTGGTAATGAGACAACACTCTGATAATCAAACAATAGACATTTCGGAATTAGAAAATGGAATTTATTTAGTAGAGATTAATTCTGCTACAACTAAAATCATAAAACACTAACAATTTTATTCTTTTATTGCCGAGACAAAAATCTCGGCAATATTTTTCCTGACTTCGTCATTGCATACCCAAAAAATCTTCATCGAATAGTTTGCTGATTCTCTGATGCCTTGCCATCAGCATGGTTTGTGTGTAAACATCCTTGTTTAAAGGAAGCTTGACTTGTATGGTGGTGACGGTCTTAGCCAATGCGAGTAGCTTGTCCACGCTCATATTGATTTCTGAGATTTTCAACATACGCTCCGGTTCCTTTTAAACTTTCAGTGCTATGAAGCACATACACACGTGTGCTTCGATGCGTCGGCGCATAAAGTGGAACATGGTACGAATCTCTATCTTGGACTTCGCTATGCGGAATGCGCGTTCCACGTGCCACAGGCTGTGGTATTCCGAATATACTTGCCTCACGGGTACAGCCGTATTGATAAGATAGCCTTACAGTGCGTCCCATTGTGAGTCTTCGGCAATGCGTTCATAGGCCTAACGCTACTCCCCGAACAAGTTGAGACGGTGATGGCGGCATGCCTCCTCTTGGAGAATCCACCCTTTCGCCTCGCGGACAATACTGTCCTCTTCTGCTTCGATGTGGGCAATACCAATAGTGGCGAGTTACTTCATCTTGCCACCAATTTTTTCAACAACAATGACTCCAGAGTCGCCAGAACGATGTTTCTTCTTCCTTACAAACATTGTTAAAAAAAACCTTTGCGTCACCCCAAATAGGGCAACACAAAGATATAACTATTTATCAATCAATGTAATAAAAAATCGCTATTTTTCAATTGATGAAGTCAGGGTGCCACAAAAAGAAACATCCCTTCATTCAGTTGGTTCTCCATGTCGAAACTCTTTTATACATGAAATATTAGAATTTAAGGAGGTCAAGTCCGATTTTCGTATGAAATTCGGGAATCATGATCCAAAATAAGTAAAGTTTATCTAAGTAGCAAAATCCGTCTTGTACTATCAGGAACACTATTTCTGACTATTCCTAAAATTAGTTGACAGAATTGGATGCGATTAACTAATTAGATTT
>SAMEA3663297__coassemble_1164_pt1 | contig 10173 bp, 5 predicted proteins | sample SAMEA3663297__metabat2_high_PE_006 | metagenome-assembled genome bin SAMEA3663297 (sample SAMEA3663297) | pig gut metagenome | biome: pig gut; feature: pig-associated habitat; material: faeces | place: China | collected 2013 | reverse complement strand
CAGAATAGACAACATTGGTTTGTGTTCAAAGATAAGTGAAGAGTGCAGGGTGACGAAAAGCGGAAACAAATCTCCCTTTCACGGAGACATTCATGCCGATTTCTTACATTCTAAGTGTTGCTGTGTGATTGACAACATGAAAGGGACGCCTTACAGTGTAGTGAGAGTTAATAGCAGTCAATATTTGGAGTCATATTTGGTTAATACTCCCGACGGCATGGAAAGATATGATGTAAGGTATAAAAAGGGCGGATTGTTCTCAAAAGCAGTTGCCTTAAATAAGTCAAAGCATAATGATTCAGTCTGTGGTTTGATTAATGACGAAAGCGGATTGTTATCTGATTTTGACTACATACCATCCAATGATTTATATGGTAATATTTATAGCCTCGTGTCTTCTGCTTGTAAAACAACAAAGATAAGGCTAACAAACGTAGTAGAACACCATGAGGATTATAGTTGCGTGTTTTATTTTTCCACAAGTGGCACAAAGTCCTACTTGAAAGTATATGCGAACAAATCGGGATTTGTGACATACGCAAAGCCCATGTCGCTCTTGGGAGCAAACGACCACGAGTTGAATCTGCTGATTGATGAAATAAAAAGGAAGTTTGAGTAATGTCGAGTATTAAAGAAATAATATCGATTTGTAAGGAAGGCAGGACAGAAGAGGCATACTCTCTTGCTCAGCAAGACTTAGATTATTCACCTGATAATATCTGGGCGCAGAGGGCGATGTTCTGGGCGTTGTATTATTCTACAAAAGCAGACATTGCCCGCAATAATACCCAGAGTGCTTTGTCACGTTTGGACCAAATATTGAACTTGTCGTTGATAGGAATTGAAAACGACGAGGTGTTCTCAAATACTTTGCTGAGGTTGCTGAGTGAAATTGCCAAAGGTTGTCCCGCCAACCGGTTCGATATAATGGATAGTATCTTCGCCTTTGTGCAACATTATTCCTTTGCACCATCAAGGGAATACTCCTTTTTCCTAAAGGAGTGTTGCAAGATGAATGGTTGGGATAACTTGGTGGCGTTTATAGAATGGTGGCGTCTTGACAACCTCTTGCCTGAGGATTATCAGAAATATAGAACCGACAAAGGGAAAGAGATAATGTCTATAGCCGAGAGCGTATTTATTGCTTATTCTAAGGCTTTGCTGAAGTTGAACGACAAACAAAAGATAAGGGACTTCTTGCCGCGACTGGAACACTTGGCTCAAGAGCATAGGAGAGATATGATGTATCCGGGATATTATTGTGCCAAGCTGATGTTTGCCTTGGGCTCAAATATGGAGCAGATACTTGGCACTTCTATCGATTTCATCAGAACAAAGAGGTCGGAGTTTTGGCTGTGGCAGTCACTTAGTGAGATGTTTATCAATGATGAAGGAATGTGGCTGGCCTGTATTTTAAGAGCTTCTCATTGCAATACAGAAGAGAAGTTTCTTGTCAATGTTAGGTTGAGGCTTATGAGGTTTTATCTCACCAAGAATGATTTCCCTCGAGCAAAATACCAACTCACCAAGATAATAGAATGCAAAAAAGATAATAATTGGAATTTAGGTTATGAAATAACGACTATTCTAAATAGTCAATGGTATAATGTTTACCCAGAAGACAAATCCGACCCAATCGATTATCTTCTACCAACCGATGGCATATTATTAAGAGGCGCAAACGAAAGCATTGCAGTGGTTGCAAATGTTGATCGTAACGCAAAAAAGGCATATATCATCTATGCAAAAGAGAAAACAGCAGCAATGAAGTTCAAAGAAGCGGGATTTACTCCAAAGCAAGGTGATTTGCTCAAAGTGAAGTGGGTAGCCGACAATAATGGACGAATAAGAATACTCAGTGCCACGTTGTTGGATGACGCCTCATTACAGCCCACCTCATATTTTAAAAGAATTGAAGGAGAAACGCTTAGACGTGATGGACAGAATTATGCGTTCATAAAGTCCATTGAAGGAAACTATTTTGTAGCTCCGGAAATTGTAAAGAAATATTCCCTTGAAAACGGAACAGTTATCAAAGCTCTCGCAGTTTTGAACTATAACAAGAAAAAAGATGTTTGGAATTGGATATGTATAAAGATTGAAGAATAAGTATTAAAATAATAATAGAATATGGAAACAATAAGAAGCAACAGGTTTATCAGTTTTAAGTTACAAGCAGACGGAGAGAATGCAAGTATTCAAAGCAAGATTGATGCCTTGAATGTTGAAGGGGAGTTCGATTTGGTGAATTTTTTCAGCAGATTAGAAAATTTCTTGAATGATATTGAAGATTATCTTTTGAAAAGAAACGATAATAATACAGATAATGCAATACTTAATGGAAGTTTGTTGGTCAAGTCGGAGTGGATGAGAAATTACGCAAGACAACAGTTGGCAGAGTTTAAATTTAAAGAAATAAACTCGGAGAAAAATCAGAACAATGACTCTCCAAAGAGAAAAAGTATTAGAACACAACACACATTGAGTGAATATGATTTGTCGGACAGAATTTTTGAGGCGTATAATGTTGCTGTGGAAGTTTATGATAGAATGATAGATATAGTCTCAAGGGAGCGTCATGAGAGAGCGGATAAGGCTCAGATTGCATTACTCCTCGGACGATTGAAGACCAAAGGCGGACTGCCTTTGCTTGTGTCGTTGGTTGAGAACACAACAGATAAGAAGGAACAGGGAGAACTTAGTTTGAGGTTGAAACATAGCGGTAAAGAGCTGCTCAACTTGTTGGAGCTTGGTTTGCAAAGTTACCTTCCCGAACAATCAAAAGGTTATCCTATTGCCAAGGCGAGCTTTAATTTTTATACAATCAACAAAAGACCTATCGACTACACTCGCAAGATTGACGATAAAAACAAGGAATTGAAGGTTGATTGGAAGAAGTGTGAGGGTTGGTTTTTGGGTCCAAACAAATCGGAGGATGATTTATTATTGTGGAATGCAATAAAGGCAGATGTGGAGCGTAGGGCAAAAGGTAAAGAACTGCTGCTCGGAGAAATGCCGATGAGAGATATTAATGACTATGCCAACATGCGACAGATACTCAAGAATATTTTGGCACAGCAAAAGGCTGAGTTTAGTGAGATGATACAATCGGCAGAAAGTTACAGCTCTTTGCAAGAGAGCGGTTTGTATCTTTTTGACAGAATATCGGACGAAGACTTTGATGAGTATTTTGAGCTTTCGGAAGATATTGAGGAAACCGCAACATTAAGAAATCAAACACGTGATCAGAACAAACAAAGAGAATTGAGAACTAAAATCAATCGCTTGAGAAAGAAAAGAGGAGATTTGTTGAGCGAGGCTTGCAAAGAGACAAAAGGCAGGTTTGTGGATTATAAGCGGTTTGCCGCATTCTATCGAAAGGTTGCTCAGCAACACGGAAAACTATATGCCCAACTCAAAGGAATAGAGAAAGAAAGGAATGAGAGCCAGATGATAAACTATTGGGCAATGATATTGCAGAACGGCAACAACCATAAGCTCGTACTTGTTCCAAAAGAGAAAGCAAGTGAATTGAGAAACAGATTGAATGTGTCGGAGGATAAGACAAGCAATACCAAGTTGTTTTGGTTTGAAAGTTTTTCGTTCAGAAGTTTGCAAAAGTTGTGTTTCAGCAATATTGAAAACGGCAGTAATAAGTTTTATTCGGATTTGAGAAATGAGGCAGAGTTCAATCACAAGTACTCTTTCGGAGGAAAGTTTATTTCGGGAGAGTTCGATTTGCAAGGAGATGAGCAAAAGAAGATTGAGTTTTACAAAGATGTCCTTAGGTCGAGAACTGCAAGCAAAATGTTGAGCATATCCAAAGAGGAGTTGAAACAAGAGGTGTTGGATGTTGATTTTGATTGTTTGGACGACTTTAAGGTGGCTCTCGAAAGGGTCAGTTATAAACGTATGTTTACGGTTAATCCTCACATCATCGCTGCCTTGAAGAAAAATCTTTCAGCACAGGTGTTTGAAATAACCTCTTTGGATTTGAGACACGAGGAGAGTTGTAAGGATAAAGAAAATGTGTTTGAGTATTCCGATAAGATGCATACTCGTATTTGGAAACAGTTTTGGAGTGAGGATAATGAGGATAGCAACTTTGATGTCAGACTATGTCCGGAAATAACATTATTGTATCGCAAACCAAAGTCGAGCAGAATTGCAAAATATGGTACAGACAGTACTCAACGAAATCGTTATTTGCATGAACAGCTGACTTTGGTTACTCGATTTACCGAGCGAAGCAACTCTCCTGGACGTGAGCTTTCGTTCCTTGCCGAAGAAGATGAGAAGAAAATAGTGGAGAACTTTAACAAAGAAGTTCTCAAAGAGGATTTTCGTTTCGCTCTCGGAATCGATAACGGAGAGGTGGAACTATCAACGCTTGGAGTTTATCTTCCTCAATTTGCCCAAGGGTCAAACGACGCAACGTTTGAGATGTTGAGAAAGGTTGATGAGTTTGGTTTCCCTACGCTCACAATAAGAGATTTGAAGTATAAGGAAAAAGACATTAAAGGAATAGACAGAAGAGTCGTTCAAAATCCGTCGTATTTTATCAAAGAAGAATTGTATTGTCGTACCTTTGGCAAAAGTCATCAGGAGTATGAATCAATGTTTGAGACGCTCTTTGAAAGAAGAAATCTTTTGACCTTAGATTTGAGTACTGCAAAGGTGATTAGCGGTCATATTGTTACAAATGGTGATGTGGTGTCCCTCTTTAACTTGTGGAAGCGTCATGCTCAAAGAAATATCTATGCAATGATGGAACATCAGTTGGCAGAGGGAAGTGTTAAGATAATACTTAAACGCAGCGAGGAACTGTCTGATAATGAACGCCACAAGTTCATTGACTATCTGAATGCTGACAACAAGATGTATGAGAAACTTTCGGAAACAGATAAGTCTAAGTATGTTACATGGATTTACGACTATTGGAATGGTAAGGATGTGGCAAACAATGACTTTGAAAATGTTTATAAGGAATGTAGGAGAAAGGGCAATTTTGCGGATATTGTTCTCTATGCAGTTTGTACAAATGCCGGCAAAGTAGAAAAAGTTGTAGATATTTTTGATATCAGAAATGTGTTTAAGTTCAGAAAGGATTTCGATTGCTTGATGAGCCAAGAGGAGATTAAGTCAGAATTGAACAAATATAATGCGCGTCTCATATCTGATGAGGAATTGGATTTGAATTTAAAGCGGACAAAATCATCGTTAGTGGCTAACGTCATTGGTGTGATTGATTTTCTTTACGCAAGATATAAGGAGAAATTTGGCGGAGAGGGTCTTGTTGTCAGCGAGGGCTTTGGAATTAGCAAGGTAGAACAAGATTTAGAAAAGTTCTCTGGGAATATTTATAGATTGTTGGAAAGGAAATTGTATCAAAAGTTCCAAGGAAAGGGACTTGTGCCTCCTATCAAAAATATTTTGATGTTCAGAGAAAAAGATAACAACAGAGAAGGTAAAAATACCATTCCATTTTTGCATATTGGAAATATCTGCTTCGTTGATCCAAGCGGAACGAGCCAAAATTGCCCTGTTTGTGAAAAGGGAAAGTTGAGGCATACCGAGATTTGTCCAAACAATTGCGGATTTAATAGCGAGGGAATAATGCACTCAAATGATGGTATTGCAGGATATAACATTGCAAAAAGAGGGTTTTGGGAGTTTGAAAAATTAAAATAGAATTAGGTTATGGCAAAATATGTATTGGCAATAGATGAGTCTGGCAAGTTTGCAATAGGGGGAAAAAAACTCTCATTTGCTTGTGGTGTGGTTGTTGAAGCAAATGAATTGACACTAAAACAAGCATACCAAAAGGTATATCAAGAATTTGGCTTTCCAGAACCTGTTCCGAATAACACAAACGAATTGTTGCAGTCAAAAGAAGATATTAAAGACAAGGCTCGTTTCCATTTCAATAAATTGACCAATAGTCAGTTGGAAATATGCAAGAACAATCTCATGAGGTTTGCCAAGAAAGTCTATGTGTCCAAAGATAAGCCGACAATGTTTGCCAACAATCAAAGCTGGTGGCTGATTGCCGTTGTGGTTGTGATAGAGCGGTTCTTGAATGATTATCCTTTTGAAAAAGGTTCGGAAGTTGAAGTTTTGTTGGATTGCAGAAGTGATAAGGTTTGGGGTGTGCTACAAGAAGAAGATGAGGAAGGATTGGACTTTACGTCTTATCACAATATGTTGAAACAGCAGATTGAAAGAAGAGTGCAAAATTATGCAGAGAACAATGGTGTAACGCTCAAAATACGCTTCAAGTCTGACACTTCTTCTTTCTATATCAATCTTGCCGACTTGGTGTGCGGAATTGTGAGAACAGACAGAGCTGCCATAGGAGCGGAGATTGTTGAAACATCTTGCAGAATGTTTACTGAAAAGGTAGATGTAGTGAGAATGGCAAACCAATATCCTTTGTCGGCTTTGAATTGTATATTTCAAGAGGTTTTGAATGATATTTATTTCAATATCCCTCAAGCAAATGACATCATTAGAAAATTGAGACAAGATATAGATGAGTATGTGATGGCTTGGGATTCGTTTAAAGAGTTTATTAAACTGAAAATTGAAAGTCGCAGTACGGCATCGTCTCTTGTGAAATCAAAACAGCTGATTGATTGTTTCTTGAATGAATTTAAGAACGCAAAGGAACAATATCTCAAAGGAGAGCAACGTCTTGAAATGGCAACTCATTTTATAGAATATTATTCACATATAGGAGAAATAGCCATGCCGATTGATGACGCTATGTTTGATGATATGCTCAAAAGTGTTGATGCTAATTCGGAGACAAGGGCATTGAGACGTTGGGAGAAAAAAGTCAGCTTTGTTTTGAGACAATCGCAGATTTATTTTAACGGGTACAATTTTGAAGGTTTCAGACAGACTATAGAGCAGTGCTATTCTCAACACGAGAGGATAATAAATGCGATTGATTTTTTGAAAGATGAGCAAGGAAAGATAAAAGATGAACCGACTGCAGCTTTGCTCGGTACCATGGCTCAAACATACGCTTATATCGGCGATATTGACCAAGCCGAAGAGTATTTTGTTCTTTCCAAAGAATATGCCATAAAGTCAAATGCAAGAACAGATTCTTATCTTTTCTGCCTACATCATAGCAAGGGCGATATTGAGGCTTGCCGAACTGACTTTGAGGCCGTGAGCAAAAAAACTCCCGAAAGATATGCCGAAGATAACAATTTTAATGATTTATGGACTTTGCTGCTATATTGTAAGTTGAGAGCATTGGAATTGCATACAAATGGTAAGACTGCTCTGCCTTGCATTGATTTGAAATCGTTGTCATCTTTCAATTCGGAGTATCCTTTCCCCTTGATAATGAAATGGGAAGCGATTGCCTTGTGGATAGAAAATGCGACTGCAAACAAGCTGGTTGTAGAGAAATATTTTTCAGATGCGATAAATAACCTGCTTTCGGAGAACAACGGATTTGCAATCAAAACGCTTGCTTTGCCAATTATTCAATGTTATGCTCTTGTAAACAACCACAACGTGTTTCATTCAACGTACAATCAATGCGTTGAGCAGTTGAGAAAACAGTCCGAATGGTTTTCATCTTTTGTGGAATCATCGGCTGTAATAAAGTCAATTACAAATAAGGAAGATTTGTGGGAACGTGCTTTATCACTGCCATTCATTTACTCCTAATAACGAATTATTTATGGGGATAAAACTCTTGTTTGGTCCCCATAATTGAATTTATTGTATTAACCCTCTATTAGAAGTGATTCCAGCCATTATGAAACAGCGGGAATTGATTTTCAAGGATAATTGCCTCAGCGATTCTATCTTACAACACAATGTTAAACAGCCAGCCAAGAAGGATTATCATCAGGGCTATTGAGCCGAAGAAGATTCCTATCAGCTTCCATGTCATAACTTTTTTTAACATTGTCGCCTCTGGCAGCGAGAGTCCTACCACCGCCATCATGAAGGATATTGCCGTGCCTAACGGAATGCCTTTCGCAACAAACACCTCCACTATCGGGACTATGCCAGCCGCATTAGAATACATCGGTATTGCAATCAGTACGCTGGCTGGAACACCGAAGACGCCGGCCTTCTGCATGAACTCGGTGAAGAATCCCTCCGGAACATAGCCGTGTACCGCCGCCCCAATGCCAATTCCTATTAACACATAGATTATCACTCCTTTGACAATGCCAAGGGAGTTCCTCACTATTCCGGGGAATTTCTGAAAGAAACTCATCTTCTCATAATCCGGGTCTTCTTCTAACTCCATCTGCTCCTTCTGTAACTGCAAAATCCATGGGGAGAGGTAACGCTCAAGGTTGAACCTGCCAAGTATTACACCTCCTATCACTCCGAGTGTGATACCGCTTACTACATATACCAACGTCACTTTCAAGCCAAAGGCCCCAAGGAACATTGCTACAGCAACCTCGTTTACAAGTGGCGAGGTTATCAAGAATGCCAATGTCACTCCCAACGGTATCCCGCCCTTGACGAAACCAATGAACAACGGTATGCTTGAACATGAACAGAACGGGGTGATGGCTCCAAAACAACTTGCGATAAGGTATTGAAAACCATACATCTTGTGTGTGGTAAGGTATCGTCTCAGCTTCTCAATAGGGAAATATGAGTTTATTATTCCCATCAAAATGCTGATGAAAAACAACAATATCACAATTTTTATAGTGTCATACACAAAGAAATTCAAGGATTCACCTAACCTTGAGGCGGAGTCAAGACCAATAACGCCGTATATCAACCAATCTGCAAATTTTTGTATCATTTTAGTTTCGTTTAGAGTTTAAAGTTATAAGATAATCCTGCCTGAAACACCCAGCTGTTCACCATCTGTAAGCCATCGGTTTTCTGCCATACGGGGAAGTCGGCCTTTACAAACAGCTGCAGCGCTTGAGAAGGGTGAAAATAAAGTTGTGGCGTGGTTTTCAATGAGTTGTATTTGGTACCATAGAGTTTACTCCCATGGTCTTTAGCTTGACCCTTATACTCGTATCCAAGTTGCAGCCCTAACTCTGCTTTTTTTATGATACGGAATGTACTGCTAATGCTCAGGAAAATCAAGTCGCCGTATTTGTAGTCGAAGTTTTTCGAGACAATCCTCTGCGAATACTCGTAATAGTTATATGTCTGAAGTGAGAGCTTGTCGGAAGGAGACCACGAGATGTAAAAACCGGCGTTGTATTTGAAGCTTCCGGAAGACGGCTGCATCGAGAGCGGAAGCTTCACGCCATTCAGCTCGCAATCGAACTTGCCAACGGGGACTTTCAGTCCGATGAATGGCGTCACCTCTATCTCTTTTATCAGGTTCCTATATGCCACATGTCGTATAGAGAATCCCAAATCACCGACGCCTCTTGAAAAGGCATCAGGGAAAAGGTCACTGATAAAGTCCTCATTCTTATTAAGATAATAACCAATCTGCATCTGAAGCGACAGCTTTGAGGTGATTCCATATCCTGCGCCTACAAGCATAAAGTCATATCCTGCCGAACCCACCTTGCCTGGGAAATCATAATCCGACTCGCTCGTGCCGTCGAAATAACGGCTTGAGTTACTGTGGCTATAGTCGAGCGACAAGCGGAGCCTTCCTTTTTTCACCGTTGACTCGCCATTTACGGTATTTATCGGATTGCCCGCGCCGCAACACTGGCAATATGATTCGTTAGCAAGAAAGGCGAAGAGGAACAATGCTGTTAGTGCTTTTCTCATAAAACACCTAATTTATCTGTAAATATTTTATTATCAGATGGATAACAACTAAAATAAGGGAAAATATAGAGGTTTTTCTCCTTCGTATATTGTCCGCTTTCGTTTGATACGGTGCAAGAAACAGTGATGTCGCCAATACAAGTTGGGCAGCCCCAGAAATACGCCTTGCTCGGATCATCGTTGAAAGGTATGAGCGTTCCTTTTGCACGTTGCCACTTGTATTGAAGGTTCTCGCCCTTGGCGACGGCCGTAAGAATAATGGTGTCAAACATATTGGCGGAGTCTCGTGATGCTGTAATTCCTTCAAAGACAATTGATTCCGTCTCAATGTCATTAAAATCCTCGATATAGTCTTTCTGGCAACTTATTATTATAATAGGTAGAACAATTGCCAAGATAGTGATGGTTAAAACATTTCTCATATAATTA
>SAMEA3663297__coassemble_1072_pt1 | contig 10972 bp, 7 predicted proteins | sample SAMEA3663297__metabat2_high_PE_006 | metagenome-assembled genome bin SAMEA3663297 (sample SAMEA3663297) | pig gut metagenome | biome: pig gut; feature: pig-associated habitat; material: faeces | place: China | collected 2013 | reverse complement strand
TGATTATCACGGCCTTACACTGATGAGGACGGCGCAATACAACGCCTAAAACGCCTAAAACTGCCATTTATCGCCGCAATTCCCACCAATTCCTTACCCTCTCAACACACAAAATTACGCCAAAATGATTATTTCCTCAAAAAAACTCATCAACAACACGTCATAATATTTAGATATAACACTTGTATTTTTTGATAAAAAAGCCTTATTCAATAAAACAAAACTGAATTTTTAAAGAAACCACGCATAATAATTCTCAATCGCCATATCACCTTATTAATATAACACTGTTTAGAGTAAAATAATAATATCTTAAGAAAATTTTTCATCTCGAAAAGATATTAAGAGAGATAACAACAAGTTCCCTTAGATTTGTCCGATTGTTCATAACTTCTTTGATATTTTGTTTCCATCTATATTTTTTGTTAGTACCTTTGCATTAAAATTTTAAATTTATGAAAATCCTACACACAAGCGACTGGCATCTTGGGCACAAGCTATATAATTTCGACCGGAAAGACGAGCAGCTTCATTTTTTGCGACAGATAGCAAAAATAGTAAAAGATGAGCGACCCGACGTAATGATTGTAAGCGGAGACGTATTTCATGTCGCCACTCCGAACATTGAGACACAGACTATGTTTGTTGATGAATTATTAAACATTCATAATCAATGCGATAGCATGTCGATTGTGGTGACTGCCGGCAACCATGACAGTTATTCACGACTGGAGATAGACAAGAACCTTTGGAAGAGGCATAACATATACATTATAGGGAACGTCTCTTCATCGGTAGAGCAACACCTTATTAATATAAAGGGCAAAGGAATAATCGCGGCGGTGCCTTTTTGTTCCGGGAGGAATTTCCCGCAATTGAACGAAGACGATTCTCTTGACAGACAATCGTTATTTTTCAGTGAGTTACAGAAGAAAGCGGATGAGATTAACATCGACAACCTACCTATAATATTATCCGCCCATTTAGCAATAAAAGGCTGCGACATAAGAGGGCACAATCAGGAGAAGAACCAGTTGGGAGAGGAAATTATTGGAGGAATCGAATACTCTGACAGAAAAATATTAGGATTGTCGTATGACTACATTGCCCTTGGGCACATCCATCATCCGCAAGACATTGGTGATGAACATGTTAGATACTGCGGCACACCAATGCCGATTACATTTAACGAGGAATACGAGCATTCCGTCACTATAGTGGAAATAGAAAGGCATGGAGCACCTATAATAAAGAGAACCATTGAGTTAGACCTTCTAAGGCAGGTAAGGACACTACCTAATGAGAACAGGCAGCAGCCAACGGGAGCGACAGTTGAAGAGGCGTTACTTCTACTTGAAGAGATAAAGGACGAGGACGTATATGTGAGGCTGAATGTGAAGATTCCTTATGGGGGAAACCCCGCAGAAGCCAACGAGACTATTAGCAGGTGGTTAGAAAACAACCCACACAAATGCCATTTCTGCCTTATTAACCCAATAAGAGACGTGCCGCTATCAAGAAGCATCGAAGATAAGACACTGACAATGAACGAGTTAAAAGAAATGTCGTCAGAACAGATTGTAGAAATAGCCAATGCCGCGAAAGAACTATCTGACAAACAGAAAGAGATGCTCGCCCAAATAATTGAACAAATAAATCAAGAACAAGAAATTATTTCATAATGAGAATCAAAAAACTAACGATACACAACATCGCCTCAATAGCCGATGCCTGCATAGATTTCACAGAAAAGCCCCTCTCCGACTCCGACATTTTCCTAATCTGCGGCGATACAGGGGCGGGAAAAACAACAATACTCGACGCAATAAGTATCGCTCTTTATGGTAGAACCCCCCGATTCTCAAAAAACCGCTCAGGAAAAGACTCGATAGAGATTGCAGGAAGCCAGTCCGACAAAGTGGAACAAATAATGAGGCGCAACACCACATCGGCATTTTCCGAGCTAACATTCGAGGAAAAAGGCATCATATATATCGCAAAATGGGAATGCCGACGTACCTATAACAAAATAGATGGCAAAATAAAGTCTCAGAACTCACTGACATTCAACGAAAAAACATATTCCAACAATATTGAAGAGCTAATCTCCGAAATAATTGGACTAAGATTCGAACAGTTCTGCAGGACAACACTCCTTGCCCAAGGAGAATTCACCAAGTTCCTCCTAAGCGACGACAATGAGAAAGCTGACATACTCGAAAAACTGACAAACACATCAAAGTTCTCCTTGATAGGGAAAAAAATATTTAGCGTCACAGCACAGAAAAAAAATGAGTACGAGTTAGCAAAATCAACAATCGATGATGCAACAAAAAAAATCCTGAGCGAAGAAGACAAACTAAACATAGAAACAGCATTGTCTCATCTCAAAAACGAAACAAACGCTATACAAAATGAGAGGGAAACCATCTCAAACAAGCTACAATGGATTCGAACATATAATGAGCTTTCAAAGAGACTTGAACAAATCAGCCAAAAAATCAGCAATATCAAGAAACAGTTAGAATCAGAAGAGTTCATTTCCAACAAACAGCTCATAGAAGAATGGGATAAGTCGGCAGAAGCACGTGTATTACTTAATACATTGAAAAACAATATATTACGATATAATAATGCTACAAAAGAGAACAATATACAAAAAGATATTTTCACAAAACTGACCGGCAACCTATTATGGCTCAAAGCTTTCCTACTTAAACAAATCGCAGAAAAAACATCTATTGACGAGTTGTTATCGGCACAGAAAACATATTCGAGCATGTTTGAAAACTGCCAGACGATAACAGAGAAATTGTCGAATTATCTATATGATATACAATCAGTTGAAAGACTCAGAAACGAATGGATAAGGACAAAAGAAACAAATGTCAAACTTGACAACGAATGTAGGTCTGCACAAGCACAATTACACATTGCTGAAGAAAACAACAGGAGAAAACAGCAAGAAATCGATATTGAGCAACAGAAACTTAACGCTAAAAACAGGTCAGAACTCGATATTCTCAACAACAGATATAACGACAATTTAAATAATATCAATGAGGCAATAAACGCATTACAGAAGCTCCAGCAAACTGAAAACGATTTCAGGGAAAAAACAGGGCGTATCGATAAACTGACAGATGAAATCAAGAAAGAGAAAGAGGAGCTAACAACATTATCAATTGAATACCAATCAAATAAAGAAGCATTTGAGCAGGCTGATTCATTATACTCACAACTATGTTTAGCAATTGACGATGTCGTAAAAAAATTGAGACACAGCATAAAAGACGGCGACAATTGTCCGGTATGCGGTCAGAAGGTGACACACGTCATTCATGATGAAGAGATAATGTCAATGATTGAGCCTCAAAGGATTAACCGAGAAAAACATAAAGAAGCGAAGGAGAAATCCGAATTAATGTACAATCAGAAGAAAGCCCTCATCGAGACAAATGAGAAAATGCTGGAAGATTACAGGAACAACATAGAAAACGTGCGTAAGACATTAGATGACGACCGCAATAATCTTGTTCAAAAACTGCAAAACTGCGGGATAGTCGTTGATTCGGACAATATAGAGCAAACACTCGAAAATGAGAAGTTAAAATTTATTAACAAGAGAAAAGAGACGACAGCCTTAATTGAAGAATGCAATATCTTAAGTAAAAAAATCAACAGCTTACAAAAAGAAAAAGACGAAAAAACCCAAGTCATTTATGAACAAACGCGAAAAAAAGTGGAAGAAGCCACACGGAGACTCGACAAGAGCAAACAAGAGCTATTGTCGATAGAGCAACAAGGGAGAAACTATAAGGAATCATCGGAGAAACACTACTCCGAAGCGAAAAGCCTAATAAAATATAGCGATTGGGAAAATCAGTATAATGATAATATCCAAGGTTTAATAGAGAAAATCAAACGTGAGGCGCAGGAATATAAGGACAAAAGTGAAACGAGCAGCAGGCTTGAAACAGAAATCAGCAACACAAGCAACGAGATTTCACGTATTGAACACAAGGTGTCGGAGATAATGCATCTTGAACCTGAGTGGACATCTTCTGAAACAGCAACAACACAGGACACACAGCTCGAAAGAGACATGAGCGAGCTTTTGTCAACAATTATTAAGAATAAAAGTATTATATCAGAGACGGCAAATACTATTGAAGAATGCACAACAAGACTAAACACATTTTATCGTGACAACAACATTGATGAATGCCGGTTGGAAACACTGTCAAAGTACGACATTAATATTATAGAAGGAAAGCGAAACGGCATAAAACGAGCAATAGACGATTTGAACGCCGCCAACGGAGTGTTACAAGAAGTGGACAATCAACTTAAGACACATTTAGAATCGAGGCCTGAGATTAAAGAGGAAGAGACTTCCTATTATCTTGAGGAGAAGATGAAAGAAGATAGTAAGTTGTTGGAAGATAAGACAATAGAAATTGGGAAGAAGACACAAATCTTGAGCGATGATTGTAATTTAAGGGAGAGCCTTGGGGAGAAGATAAAGGAATGTGAAAAAATGAAAGAAATATATCTATCATGGAACGAGCTTAACGACAAGATTGGGGACAAGGAGGGGAAGAAGTTCCAACGTATAGCCCAGAGTTATGTGTTAAAAAATCTTCTATTTGGAGCCAACAACCATCTTGAGCGTCTATCCAACAGGTATCATCTCGATTGTAGCGGATTAACACTCACCATCATCGACGATTATGAAGGAGGAGTAGTAAGGCCGGTGGGAACACTCTCAGGAGGCGAGAGTTTCCTTGTCTCGTTGGCGTTGGCATTGGCGTTATCGAGCCTGAACAACAACGGGTTAGGTGTTGAGACATTATTTATTGACGAGGGTTTTGGAACATTAAGTGATGAATTTCTGAACACCGTTATGGATGCCTTGGAGAGTCTTCATGCTAACGGAAGGAGGAAGATAGGTATTATCAGCCATATTGACAGCCTTCGTGACAGGATAAAGACGCATATCGAGATAAGACGCAACGGGAATGAACCAAGCACAGTGACGATAGTTGACAGAAACGCCATCACTTAATAGTTTCATTTTCAACAGAATACAATCATAAATCAACTTCCTAAAAAACAATGCAGGAGAAAGAAAAAAGAGTGGAGACCAACCCCACTCTTGAACATTCTGTCGGAGCAGCCCGACTCGAACGGGCGACCGCTTGCACCCCATGCAAGAATGCTAGCCGACTGCACCATGCCCCGATGAAATCCGCTGCAAAAGTACAAAAGATTTCGATACAACAACATTAAATAAAAATAATTTTCTTTCTGTATGCTAAAACAAATCGTCAAACATAAAATGAAAGGTGAGACTTGAGCGGCGAGGTCAAAAGGTTTAAGGTGAAAGGAACGAAGTCATTGAATAGCAGCACTAACATCAAAATTGAAAGATTATTACCCTAAAATTCTCCTGACAGCCCTAATTGTCAAGAAGTTAGACAATCCTGTATATATTGCCGGACGAAATATATAGAAAGACGTCACAGAAAACATCATTAAGCAGAAATAAGACCACAAAAATAATCCGATGCCAAGACAATGCGGTGTTTCATCAAGGATAACACGTTGGGAATAAAAACATTTGGAGGCAGAAACAATTTGTAATAGGATATTTCTTCAAACTAATTAATGACAATTAAAGTAAAATTTATATCTTTGCAAAAATTTAAGAAAAAAATGGATCACATTCAATGTTTAATTCTCGGTTCAGGACCTGCCGGATACACCACAGCAATATACACATGTCGTGCTGATATTAAAACTGTCATTTATGAAGGTCCTATCACAGGTGGACAGCTCATGCAAACAACAGAGATAGAGAACTTTCCGGGTTATCCGGAGGGGGTACACGGCTCACAGATGATGGACGATATTCGTCGTCAGGCAGAGCGTTTTGGAGCTGAGTTCCGCATGGGTTCAATTGTTGAGGTCGATGCGAGTCAGCGCCCATTCCGTTGCAAGACAGAATACGGCGATGAGCTTCTTGCCGACACTATCGTTGTAGCTACGGGAGCGTCAGCACGTTATCTCGGGCTTGAGACGGAGGAGCAGTTCAAAGGCGGCGGCGTCTCAGCATGCGCCACATGCGATGGTTTCTTCTTCCGTGGTAAAGATGTGGCAGTTGTTGGAGGCGGCGACACAGCCTGCGAAGATGCCACATACCTCGCAAACCTTTGTAACAAGGTTTATCTCATCGTCCGCCGCGATGTGCTTCGTGCATCAAAGGCAATGCAGCACCGCGTGATGAACACCCCAAACATCGAGGTGCTATGGAACACCAACACAAAAGAGCTGTTCGGAGAAGTCAGCGGATTCATGAGCGAGTTGAAAGGTGCTGTCGTTTATAACAACAAGACAGGTGAGGAACGCACATTAAATATAGAAGGGTTCTTTGAGGCGATAGGTCACACACCTAACACTCAGGTATTCAAAGGCATAGTCGATATGGACGAGACGGGATACATCATCACAAAACCAAAATCGACAGCAACAAACGTTCCGGGCATCTTCGCTGCAGGCGACTGCCAAGACCCCAAATACCGTCAAGCTATCATCGCAGCCGGGTCAGGCGCAATGGCCGGCATGGAGGTAGAACGCTTCATCATGGAGAACAAATAAAAAAATCTATAATGATTTAAACTTTATTGTTTGGGTGCGCTGAATGGTGCACCCAAATTTTTCTAAATTATTACTATCCAATAATCATAAGAAAGAGAATACTTAACGAGGAGCAAGTTTTGTCAACCGGGCTTGAAGGCTACACGGAATACATGCAGCAGGTCAAGTACCGACTGATACCATTCATCTGGTAACCAAAATCTTAGACAGAGCTATAGCTTCAAGAAATAAGCTTAGATACCGTCTCCACAAGTTCCAAGGCGTCCTTTGTATAGCCGTCAGCGTTAATATCTTGTGCGATATTTCCGTTCAACACGGCACCACCGACAAATATCGGGCAGCGCACTCCATTGTCTTTCAGATATTTAATTGTCTCCTCCATCGAGATAACGGTTGTTGTCATGAGCGCACTAAGACCGATGATGTCGGGATTATGTTTCTGATAAGCCTCAAGGACCACTTCTTTCGGAGTATCTTTTCCAAGGTCAAACACTTTATAGCCGTAAGACTCAAAAATAACTTTGACAATATTTTTTCCAATATCATGGACATCGCCTTTCACTGTTGCCAGCACCACCACGCCTTTATCTTTTTGTGTATCATCATGTTGGAAACGTTCTTTTATTATGGCGAAAGCATCTTTACAGGCTTCTGATGCAGATATTAGTTGTGGGAGAAAAATCTTCTGTTTCTCAAAGTCAGAGCCTACCTCGTTAAGAGTAGGGATCAGGATATCGTTAATAATAGCCATAGGCTCTTTATTTTCAAGGAGTTGCTTTGTTAAGGCGACACTCTCCTCACGCAGGCCTCTACGCACGGCATCATGAAGAGGAGACGATGATGGTGCTGTTACAGAATCTTGTACAGCAGAAGGTTGTGATGTCTCTACAGAAACCACCTCATTAATAAAGCGGTCGAGGTCAGAAGGTGAGCCTTTTAGAGCGTTAAAGGCGAGGATAGTGTTGGTCATCATGGCGTTACACGGATTTATTATTGGCATGGCGAGACCGTTATCGAGGGCCATAGCGAGGAAGGTACTATTAATGACTTCGCGGTTAGGCATACCAAAGCTGACGTTTGAGACGCCGAGAGCTGTTTTCACTCCGAGTGTGTCATTCACCATGCGCAACGCTCTAAGTGTCTCTTTAACAAGAGGTTGCTGTGCGCTACACGTTAAGGTGAGGGTGTCAATCATGATACGATGACGAGGCAGTCCAAATTGTTCGGCGCGATTCACTATACGTTCAGCTATAGCAAGCCGTTCTTCAGCGCTTTGAGGTATTCCGTTATCGTCCATTGTAAGTCCAAGGACGACAGCACCATAACGTTTAGCTATTGGGAAGATGGCGTTCATATTATCTTCATTGCCATTGACAGAGTTGATAAGGCAGACGCCGTTACAATAGCGGCAGCCTGCTTCTATTGCGGCAACATTAGACGAGTCGATTTGAAGAGGTAGGTTTGTTATCTCATTGAGTTTCAATACAGTCTTCTTCATATTGGCGACGTCGTCGGTTTTCGGCACGCCGAGGTTTACGTCAAGTATTTCGGCATGAGCCTCTTCTTGCTTTATAGCCTCGCGCATGATATAGTCAAAGTCGCCGTTGATGATAGCCTCTTTAAGTTTTTTCTTACCTGTAGGGTTGATACGTTCGCCGCAAACGCGCACCTTATCGAAGGACACGAGCTGTGTTGCCGAGCATAACGAAGTGATTTTCAGGACATCACGTTGTACTACAGGTTTATCTTTATTAACAGATATTGCTTTAATGAAGGTTGGGTCGGTGCCGCAGCAGCCACCGAGGACAGCGACGCCAGATTCATAGAACTCATTCATTGTCTTTGCGAAAGCCTCTGGGGATAGAGAATACAGGGCTTTTCCGGCTCTTAAGGTAGGGATACCACGGTTTGGCTGCACTATGATAGGCTTGTCGCAATATCTAACAAGCTCATTTACAATAGGTTTAAGGTCTTTAGGTCCCAATGAGCAGTTGACACCGATAGCGTCGGCGCCCATGTTAGACATCAGCTCTGCCATGATACGGGGCGAGGTGCCTGTAAGTGTATGGCCGGTGTTATCGAACGTCATTGTAGTGATGACAGGTTTGTCGCTGTTATCTTTCACGGCGAGCAGAGCGCATTTGAGCTCATATAAATCGGAGAACGTCTCAAGGATAAAGCCGTCAACATAATCTCTTGAGATAATGACCATTTCTTTGAAAGCCTCATAAGCATCATCGAAAGACAGGTCGCCAAGAGGTTCAAGCATCTTGCCGAGAGGACCTATGTCCATCATGACAAACTGTGAGGTACGGTAGCGTTTAGCGTTCTCAATAGCTTGTCTGATAACGAGTTCCCGATTCTCATTAGGCATTTTGAAGCGGTTTGCGCCGAAGGTGTTAGTGGTGATAAAGTCGCAGCCGGCATCGATATATCCCTTATGAATATCAGCGATTACGTCGGGGGCGGTGACGTTAAGCATCTCCGGCATCTTCGACATGATACCACGTTTTTCCAATTCAGTACCAAAGGCACCGTCAAAAATCATTATTTGTTTTCCTAATTTATTGAGCATAAAGAAGATTATTTTTCAGTGATAAAACAAAAAGTGCCGTTATTTCTGAAGCGGCAGTTGTCTGAAGCCACACAATCGAGGCATTTTTTAGCACGTTTCTCCCCTATTTTGATGATACCCATCATCGATTTCAGAGGGACCATAAGGCCAGAATCGAGGAAAGAGATGCCGATGTTCTCAGCATTGAGGGCATCAGCTATTTCTTTATTATCAGCGAAAGAGGTGCCTGAGTAGCCGGGGCAGAATCTGAAATCGAGGGATATGTCAAGTCGCTTCTCAAACTCGTTGGAAGCGTGTTCGAGGAAAGCGTTAGCGGTGGCATCAAAGACAGCGGCGTAGGCCATGTCTTTCAGTTGCAGCCGCTGAAGATACCTGTCGATTTGCACTCCGAGTGTCGAGGCGCAGAGCAGGAAAGGCGAGTCGCCAACATAATCGCGGTAGGCCGCCACCTTGTTCATAAAAGGCAGTGGCGTATCGAATCTTTTATATACATATCTGAAACACGCTTGATTTTCAACCTCTCTCAAGGCATTATCCATGAGCGACAGCACATTATCGTCAACAATGGCATCAGCAGAGTAACCAAGATATTTCAGAATCTCTTTTTTCATAATAAGTCAATAAGCGGAAGTCATCTCAACTCTTTCTCAATGACATTCCTGATACGGCAATAAATATCGCCGGCCACTTTAGCATTATTCATAGTATAAATATGGATACCGTCGGCATCGTTAGCGAGCAGTTCCAGAATCTGGTTCACGCTATAGGCGATACCTATCTCATACATGGCGAGTTTGTCGTTTTGGAAGCGGTCGAAGAGGACACGCATCTCGAACGGGATACTTGCGCCAGCCATATTCATAATTTTATTAAACATCTTCGCGCTTGTGAGCGGCATGACACCGGGAACGATAGGCACGTTGATACCCATAGTTTTAGCAGCGCGGACAAGACGGTAATAATAGTTGTTATCATAAAACAGCTGGGTGATAAAGAACTCCGCTCCTTTATCCTGCTTTATCTTCATATTGGCGATGTCCTCATACAGGCTTGAACATTCGATATGTCCTTCGGGATAGCATGCGCCGCCGAGACAGAAATCGTATTTTGAGCCGAGATGCTCCATCAGCTCGGAGGCGTGTTGAAAATGACGAAGGAAGCCGCCATCATGGTCAGATGGGGCATCGCCTCTAAGGGCAAGGACGTTCTCAAGATTCTCTTTGATAAGGTTATCTGCAAGATTATCAATATCTTCTGCATCAAGTGCGCCACAGGTTAGATGAACTAAAGGCTCGGCCTTCGTATGGTTCTTAATATAACTCGCAAGATTAATCGTGTTCTGGGCGAAGTCGCCTGATGATTTAAACGTAACACTAATAAAATCAGGAGAATAGCCTTGCAAAGCATCGATAGTGTCATAAATATTATTTATATCGCTATTTTGCGGGTTCGGAGGGAACACTTCAAATGAGAATGTCTTTTTCTTTTTTAATATTTCTCTGATTTTCATAGCATTAAGTCTTAAAACATATATCCAAGGACGAGATAGAAGTTTGCATTTGTAAAGTTATCCTGACTATTAAACGTTGTCGCCCATTCGGCGGAGATAACAAAATTCTCATTCATAACAAATTTCAAGCCCGCCCCGACCCCAATATGCGGCATAAAGACGTTAGTGTCGAAGTCGAAGAAGTCGGTAACGCCCATATTATTCAGTGAGAGCCAAGAGTTCGGGTC
>SAMEA3663297__coassemble_995_pt1 | contig 11612 bp, 8 predicted proteins | sample SAMEA3663297__metabat2_high_PE_006 | metagenome-assembled genome bin SAMEA3663297 (sample SAMEA3663297) | pig gut metagenome | biome: pig gut; feature: pig-associated habitat; material: faeces | place: China | collected 2013 | reverse complement strand
GAAATGGAATTAGAGTATCTCTCTTGCAATCCAAGCGCAGGCTTCGGCGTCGGCGAGGGCGTGGTGGTGGTTTTGCAAAATAAATCCGCAGGCGGCTGCGACAGTATGAAGCTGATGGTTGTGTAAAAAAGGGAAGGCACGTCTCGCAGCGTAAAGTGTGTCGTAGAACTCATAGTCGGGATATGTCATCTGATAGACCTGGAACACGGCTTTAAGGCATCCTTCATCGAACGACTTGTTGTGCGCTACCAATGGTAGTCCCTCGATGAGAGGCTCTATCTGTTCCCACACTTTTGGAAAAACCGGTGCGTACTCGGTGTCCTCGCGGCATAATCCATGAACTTGCGAGCAACGGTAGGTGTAATAGTTCGGCTCCGGCTGGATAAGGGAGTAGAAACTGTCAGTGATTTCTCCATCACGCACAATCACAATGCCGACAGAGCAAACCGATGAACGCTCGAAATTGGCTGTCTCAAAATCAATAGCGGCAAAATCTCTCATATAGTTCTGTGTTAATACATTGATTCTGACAAAGGGAACCATTGTTTCCGCCGTGTCAAAATTTCTTCAAAAATAAGTAAAAATATCACAGCCCTTAAAAAATCTTCAACTTTTTTAAGAGTAAGAATATCTTTGGAAAAGTGGCGTCGTCGGTCTGGGGAGCGTTTTATGCCAGAATCTTGGTTTCAAAATATGGAGTAACTTTAGATTGTTGTGTCCTAAAGAAAGGCGGTATTTATTATCAAAACAGAAAAAACAAGGTGCATCGCAGGAATGACCTTTTGATACACCTTGGAAAAGGATGAGAATGATATTTATTTCAGGTAAGTGTCGAGCCAGTTGGCGAATCTGCGTTGCCAGAGTATTCCGTTTTGAGGTTTAAGCACCCAGTGGTTCTCGTCCGGGAAATAAAGGAACTCGGCGGGGATGCCCCTGAGTACGGCAGCGTTGTATGCCTGCATTCCTTGTGTGAAGCAGATTCTATAGTCAAGGCCTCCGTGTATCACGAGAATAGGCGCGGTCCATCTATCGACGAAGAGGTGCGGTGAGTTAGAGTACGACCATTTGACCACTGGGTTGAGGGTGTCCCAATAAGGACCTCCGAGGTCCCAGTTGACGAACCACATCTCTTCAGTCTCAAGGTATTGTGCGTCAAGGTTAAACATTCCGTCGTGGGCGATGAGGGCTTTGAAGCGTCCCTCGTGATGGCCGGCGAGCCAATATACTGAGAATCCTCCGAAGCTTGCACCGACGGCACCGAGTTTGTCTTTGTTGACGAAAGGCTCCTTGGCTACCGCATCGATGGCGGAGAGATAATCTTTCATGCACTGTCCGCCGTAGTCACCGCTGATGGCCTCGTTCCACTCCTGTCCGAAGCCCGGAAGCCCGCGTCTGTTAGGCGCAACGACGATGTATCCGTTGGCAGCCATCATCTGGAAGTTCCAACGGTATGACCAGAACTGGCTCACTGTGCTCTGCGGCCCGCCCTCGCAATATAATAATGTTGGATATTTCTTGTTCTTGTCGAAATGTGGAGGATAAATCACCCATGTGAGCATCATCTTGTCATCAGTGGTCTTTATCCATCGCTCCTCGACGTCGCCCATAGTTAACTGGTTGAAGATGTTGTCGTTGACATGTGTTATCTGGCTGAACTTCCCGCTTTGGATGTCTATGCTGAACAATTCTGTTGGACGGCTCATCGACTGTTGTCCTCCTATGAGTTTGTCTCCAGCAACGGCTAACGACACGAAGTTATGCTTCCCTTGTGTTATCTTGCGAATGTTGCCGGTGTTGAGCCTTAGCTCATACACTTGGTCTGTTGCGTGTATGTCGCTGATGAAATAGATGGAGCTGGCGTCGTCCGACCATGTGAGTGTGGTGCAGTTCTGGTCAAAGCCGATGCTGTAGTCGGTCTTCTCGCCGGTGCTGAGGTCCATGACGTAGAGCCTGATTTTGTCTGACTCGTAGCCGTCTCTCTCCATGCTTTCCCATGCTAACTTGTTGCCTCTTGGTGCTATGGCGATGTTCTGGTCGTACCCCATCATTCCTTCGGTGAGGTTGATGGTCTCACCTGTTGACACCTTATATTTATATACATCGGTGTTTGTTGATAAGGCGTAATCTTTTCCGACTTTTTTACGGCTGCAATATAAGATGCCGTCGTTGTCGAGTGTCCACGCCACTTGTTCCATTCCGCCGAAAGGTCTTACCGGAGACTCCCAAGGCTCGCCTTGCATGATGTCGGTGCCGTTGGTAATCATGCCGTTAGTTGTTGATGCCACGAACAGGTGGCTGAAAGTGTCAACCCATTGGTCCCAGTGGCGGTACATGAGGTCGTTGTTGATCCTTCCCGATGACTTAGGGAGGTCGGGATAGATGTCGGCCACTTGGTCTTTCATCTTCACCTCGGCAGCGAAGACCATCTGCTTCCCGTCGTGGCTGTATTCAAAGCCGTTGATGCCTCCGCTGATGTTTGTTATCTGGCGGCGTCCGTTGCCTTTGTCGTCCATGACCCACACCTGCATGTCGCCTGTCGAGTATGTCATGAAGGCTATCTCTCCGTCAACGGTCCATGCCGGGCTGTATTCGCCGAACTCGCCGTTGGTGAGACAGCGGTTGTCGGTGCCGTCAGCATTCATCACATAAATCCTTGAAAACCCGCTGTTCCCCTCGATGCTGTAGTCGCTGACAGTGTAAACAACCTTGCCGCCATCAGATGATACAGCGAACTCCCCGATGCGTCCCATCGTCCATAATACCTCCGGAGTCATAACATCGGAACTCAACTTGATGGTCTCACGCATTGGCGCGTCTTTCTTAGAACCACCACTCGAACATGCCTGTAATATCAACAGTGTCAATGCAATAGGTAATAAAATCTTCCTCATATTGTTAATGTTTGTTGTTGTTTGTTTTTTATTTTGCAAATCTACAATTTTTTTATCTTTGCACAAAAGTTTTACTTATGAAATATACTATAATATTTTTCTCTTTGTTTCTCACCGTTTTTTCCGCTTTTGCACAACAAAAGCTGGTCTATCAGTCTTATTTCTTAGGGTCCGACAGCGGTGATACAACATTTCGAGTGGTCGAGAGGTTCGATGACCAACTGAAAATATACGATATCAATGAGTTGCCAAGCCGCCTGATTAACGGAATGTCGTCCGATTTCGTCTATGTTGACTATAAAAATGACTCGGTGTTCGTACAGATGAATTTTAATGATGGAGAATCGTTTTTCTCTTCTAATAGTCTGATTAATAACAATATACGTTTTGATACTGTCGGGGAGGAGAATATCTTGGGTTACCATTGTAAGAAATACAAGACATCGATAAACTCTAACACTATTGAGGTGTGGATGACCGAAGATATTGGATTTGATGCTATCCCTGTCACTTCACGCGGCTATCTGAAAGGTGTGATGGTGCGCCAGATGATAAATGGAGGGAGAGTGATGGAACTGAAGAGTGTCGCAAGGGATAAGAAGTTGAGAAAGAATGTGATACCTTCAAATCTTGGTGTAAGGAAAGGCTTGAGTGAGCTGGATAAGATAAAGTTGGATAAACTTGTCATCCGTGAGAATATTTTTGATGAAGAGCAGATACATTTTGCTGATATTGAGAGGTTTAGAGGAGATGTCCCATTCGATACGGTGATACATTTCTCATACGGCACCATTATTTTGAAACGTGTCAGCCTCTCAGTTTTGCCTGAGCATTACCAGTATTTCGTCGAGTTGAGGCAGATGTCGAATGGTGACGCCTACGACAGGGCTGGCTCGGTGTTCGTGATACCGCAGGATAGAAGGCTCTCGTTGCTCGACGCCTTGACCGACAGCATACAGCTGGTGCCGGGAATGACCGACAAAGAAGGTGGAAAGTATTATGGGATAGCCCTGACAGATGATTTCGAGCCGGTAGTAGAGCTGATGCGCTTTTTCACTCCTTTTGGTGTGGGGCATTTTAATAAAAGGGTTAACATTGATGGTCTTGAGTGGGAAGACGAGGCGTATTATAAGATGGATGTCACTGAGCTTTCTGACCGCCTCTCAGGTGATGTACTGATAGGCGCATTCATCGGGAATTATGACGGAGGCGGACACAAGGTGTCACTCGATATTGTGGCTTATCCTCAGGACTACAGTGGTGATACAGAAGGCAACAGCCGCTGGAGCTTGCCGCTTTTCAACACTTGTAACGTGATGGAGATGTCGGGACAGAACTATGGTAAGTTCTTCCGCACCGATAGCCTTACTGTTGAGTTTGATGTGCCGGAAAATGTTGAGAATCTTAGGTTAAGGTATATCACCACCGGTCATGGAGGCTGGGGTGGTGGCGATGAGTTCAACCCGAAGGAAAACTCTATCATCGTTGATGGAGTCTCAAGGTATGTATTCACTCCTTGGCGTTGCGACTGCGGCACTTATCGGGAGCTTAACCCTGTTTCGGGTAACTTCTGGAATGGCATATCATCTTCCGATTATTCTCGTTCAGGCTGGTGCCCCGGAACAGCTACAAACCCGGTGTATATCGACCTGCACGACCTCGCTCCCGGACGTCATACTGTTACAGTGGCTATACCTCAAGGCGAGAACGAAGGCGGCAGCTTCTCTCACTGGATGGTAAGCGGCGTGCTTCTCGGAAATGTTGTCAAAGATTAGTATATCTTTTTTAACATTATCCGCACCTTTCATGCCTTGTGGAGAATAGACATGGTGATTTGTTTTTACTTGTTGTAAATGAAATTGTTATTTGAAGGAGATGGTGCACGTTTCTCTTCTTCAAGTCTCAATTGTTAACGATCATTGGGAATAGTATTATGAATATTGACATTACAAATATGTGCTCTCATCTTCAGAAAAAGCTGCTCTCTCCTGATGGCATCTATTACGGAATATGGCAGGCTCTCCAAGAAGATGACGAGTTGACGGCGGTGGTGCGTAACCGGCAGCTGCACATCTATCGCAAAGGAAAGAAAATATTGGTACTTGCAGGAAAGGCTCTTCCCAAAGTGATAAGGGAGGACAGCTTGAACGAAAAATTGTTTAAAAATGACTGAAAAGATAAAACCGGTATGTCCGACAAATACGGCTATCGAATGCCCGTGTCCAAAGGACTGCCCACGTCATGGAAAATGTTGCGCTTGCGTGGCTAATCATAGGGAGAAAGGTAAGTTACCAACATGCCTTGCCCATATTAATTAAGGTGGTCCATTTAGTAAAATGTTTTTGAAGGTAACTCGTTGTAAATCTTCTCATATAGAAAAGATGCGTATCCGTCGTTGGTTGGTTGAAGATACGCATCAGAATTAGAAATAAAGACTAAGGTGTATTGTTAATAAACAGCACGATATGTTGTTGTTAAAAATTAGGAGATGTATCTTTGGCTTCCTCAAAAATGATAATACGATAAGGTAAATATCTGGTTATCATCATTGTACGAGGGTGAAGCCGATTTCATCCAAAGCTTTTCTTAAAGCATCAACATTAGGGTTGCCTGTTATTCTTGCTTCATTGGTGGCGAGGTCAACGGTGACATCTGTCACGCCGTCAACATTACGCAGTGCTTTCTCGGCATTCATGCGGCAGTGGTTGCAGTTCATTCCCTCGATGTGGAAGACCGAGATGTCGTTCTCGGCTGTTGTCTCGGCAGTGTGATGGTGTTTGTGACCGCGGTTACGGAGCCATGCGTTAATGAGTAAGATGGCGAGCAAGATGGAGCAGAGCCAGTTAAAGACGTGGGAGCCCTCGTTGCAGCAATCTGTGGTGGCGACGAGTGATGAGGTGAACCATTCCCTTGGGAGGAGGAAGTCGATGCCAAGTCCGAAAGCCATTGCGCCTATTATTATTGATGCTACGTAAATAAGCATTGTGCGTGTTCCTAACGACTTTTTTATCAAGAGCATAGAGGCTATGTTTGCGGCGGGTCCGGCCATAAGAAGCACTAAAGCGGCACCGGGAGTCAGACCTTTCAACATCAAGGCGACGGCGATAGGGATGCTGCCCGTAGCGCAGATATACATTGGGATAGAGAGACATAGCACTAACAGCATCGACAGCAAGCTGTTGTTCGAGAAGACTTCGAAGAATGAGTCGGGTACGAGTACGGTGATAAGACCGGCGGCGACAAGGCCTATCACGAGCCATTTGCCTATGTCGGACATCATCTCTACAAAGGCATATTCGAGGGCTTCTTTGCAGCGTTGTAGGAACGGCTTTTTATTAGAAGTGCCATGTGTAGCATGTTCTTTTTCAAGATGTTGTGTGCCTTTGTCATTGGTGTCGGTAGTATTATCGAGTACGTTCACCAATTGTCCGGCGAAGAGAGAGGTGGTGAGGGCGGCAATAGGGCGTGTCAGGGCGAAAGGAAGACCCATCAGCGAATAGGTGGCGATGATAGAGTCGATGCCTGTTTGCGGGGTGGCGACGAGGAAGGATGTCACTGCGCCCTTTGATGCGCCCTCTTTGCGTAGCGACATGGCGGTAGGTAGCACGCCACAAGAGCAAAGCGGTAGTGGGATACCGAAGATAGCAGCGTTAAAGACAGAGCGGAAGTCGTTGTGCGACAAGAACCTGCCGTATGCCCTGCTTGGGATGAAGGAGTGCATTATGCCGGCGAGGAGGAATCCTAACAGCAGGAAAGGAGACATCTCATTGATGATTTCTAAAATCTGTTTCATAGTATCAAAATTAAAATTTACTCGGCAAAAGTAGCGTATAAAGCCTGCAAATGAGTTGCAAATGTTTGTGGGGTGGGGGAGAATAGTAAAAACATCTAAAATTTTTTATAGTAAAACTTTTTATGAAGATAGAGTTCGTAATTATTCAGTAAATTTGCATAAAAATTAAAAGACTATGCCGGCTAACAAGAACGCAATGACGAGGTACAAGATACTTGACGAGCTGTTGAGTAACCGTTATCACAATTATTCGCTTGACGACTTGACGGAAGAGGTGAACAAGCGGTTGGCGGAGATGTATCCTGATACAGATGGAGTAGGAAGGAGGACAATAGAGAAAGACATTGAATATCTTGAATATGAGGGACCTTTTTTAGCGGATATTGAACGTTATTCTGAGGCGAGTTACGACACTGAGAGGCAGAGAACATATACGAAGCGTTGTTTAAGGTATGCAAATCCGTCTTTCTCTATATTTAAGAAGGATTTGTCGAGTGATGAGGAGAACTTGCTCGTGGAGGTGTTTAAACTTCTGGGACAGTTTGAAGGCCTGCCGAATTTTGATGGTCTTGAGAGCTTGCGTTTAGGGCTTGGTGTTAATAATGCGAGCTCGCGGATTATTTCATTTACAAAGAACCCGTTAGAGAAGTCGAGCTTATTGGGAGAGTTGTTCACATCAATATCTCAAAAACAGGTAATAGAGCTTCATTATCATACATTTAGGGAGCCGAATAAGGATAGCATGGTTGTCATTTTCCCGTATATCTTGAAGGAGTATAATAGTAGGTGGTTTGTGATTGGGGCTGCAGAAGAAGATAATGCAATGCTAACTTTTGCCTTGGACAGAATATCTAAAGTCGAGGCGTTGCCTTCGCATAAATACAGAGAATACGAGGGGGAAATCAACGAGTGGTTTGAAGACATTATCGGTGTGACTAATCTTAAGGACAGTCCGGTGTATGAGATTTGTTTCTGGGTGAGTGATGTCTCAAAAGACTATGTGATGACGAAGCCAATTCATGAGTCGCAAAGAACGATAAGTGAGTCAGATACAATGGCCTTGCGGAAGAAGTATCCCACATTGAAGGGCGGGCGTTTTTTCCGTATTGACTGCAAGTACAACTATGAGCTGATAAGGGAGCTGACGTCGTTCGGGAAAGATCTGATGGTGCTTGAGCCTAACTATATATGCAATAAGGTTAGGGAAAGGGTGGAGGAAATGTTTTCAGAATATGAAAAATTACGAAGATAGGATACGCAAGTATGTCGTAACTTTGCATCGTCAAAATAAAAGTGAAACCAAAAAGAAATAATATGAGTACACAGAAGTACACCCAAGTTGAGGCAATTGTAACCAAATACGAGAATCTTGCTTCAAATACAGAAACTGTAAGAAAGACAAAAAATAGTATTTCTGACTTTTTTATGCCAGTAGACATTAATAGACTTTTCTTTGTTGATCAACTATTAGGTCATATTTACTTGTTAAAAACAGGTGAAACAGCCAATGAAGCCGTAGTCAAAGCATACGAAGAATATACCCGCTATTATATAGAAGGGTTGATTACCGCAGAGGAGGAGATATTCCTTGTGGCAAATTTTGATGTGTTTGTTGACTATGCTCTTGACCATTTGAACTCTAGAATGGCTTGTTACTCTAATTTTGACATACCAACAGAATGGAGTCATCTTGTGCCATATCTTCTGAACAATCGTTCAGGACGTGTTTTCATTCCATCTTCAGATGAAGGGCGTGAATTTGTGGGACTTGGCAAATGTGATCTGTTAGTAGGGGATGGCTTTGTCAATGCTGCAATGCGTGCTCTTGCTTGTGGACATAATGTCGAGGAGTATAAAAATGCTGATCATCATTCTGCATTATGGGAAGATTTGGAAAATGATTCCTTTGATGCAATAATTGTAGAAATTTCTATAGGTATTTGCCTAACGGATTTTACGGTTGAAGACTGTTTCAATGCTTGCAACCGGATTGTCAAGGATGGAGGCGAAATACTGCTTTGTTTGTCAAAAGAGTTTGCTCTTGGTGATGAGACTGTCTTTCTACGCAAATTCATCAGTAAAGAAAGAACTTTGCAAGATGTTGTTCAATTGCCTTCAGGAAATATTCTGTTCCATTTTGTAAAGCAGCCGCATGATACATTCGTGATGTGCGATGCAACAGAACTATCTCGGAGAAGTGGTGGCATTGTCGTAGATGTCGCATCCTTCCAAAAAGAGTATGAAATGGTAGATATGTCAGAAAGTGATGAGCATCCTGTGTTTCGCCGTTTTTCATACGATGAGTTAAATGAGAACATACTATTGCCATCTTACTACCTTAATGATACTAAGGTTGGAATTCCTATTAGTGAGGTGGCTACTATCGAGTCAACATTAGTCCTATCTGATGAATGTAAGAATGTGGAAAAGGTTTTGACTGTCAATCAGTTGTCAAAAACATTCTCCAAGGGGAATTTTAATGTAGATTCGCTGCCAACATTAAGAACAGACCGTATAAGACGATTGTATAGAGTTGAAGGGCCTGCTGTCGTTATGGCTGTTTCGGACAAGGAAATAGCAGTAGGATATACCACAGATAATTCTTTGTTCCTCGTTCCAAAGAATATGTATGTGCTAAAGCCTACAAATGGTTTGGATGTGAAATATCTGGCATGCCAATTACTTAATCCCGCTATCCAGAAAACAATAGTGGAACTTGTCTATGCAAAAGGCAGAGCTGCTGCTTTGACACGTTCTTGGGGTGAATTAATACGGATAAGTATGAAGTCTCTTGAAGAACAAGCAATGTTTGTTCGGGAAGTTGTTCTTAAGGATTATGCAGAACAAGAGAACTATGCTGCAATGAGAGAAAAGGGATTCAAGCACTCCATCCGTCTTAGGAAGCATGCGTTGTCACAAAACATATCTGCATTCGACAGCCTTTTCAGTTCGTTAAAATACTATATGGAGGATAATAATGGCCGTATTCATGCAAAAGACCAGTTGTCTTCGGTCAGTTCAATGACTGTTGGTGAAGCAATGGATTCATTGAAATCACAGCTTAAAGTTATCTGTGAGCGTGTGGAAAAATTGTCAGATGAGCAAGACTATGGCAAATGTGAGGCTATTGAGCCACAGGAGTTCATCGAGGGTTATGAACGGGAACATCATAACGTTACTTTCAAGTTTTCTCATGCTTGGGAGAGCTTCGAAAAGAACAGTTTCCAAAGAGATTATTTCGATAAGAAAACAGGGAAGTTGTTATTCCACAAGGGCGAATCATTGAACTCTGCTTGGTTCCCCAAAAAGGCTCTGAAACAGGTGCTTGACAATATTGTCTCTAATGCCCTTGAACATGGTTTTACAGATATTACTAGAGATGATTATGTCATAAAATCAAGTTGGACAACGGATGGTTTGAATATGGTCGTTAGAGTTTCGAATAACGGAACACCAATGCCTGCAGATATCAATACAGACTTAGTTCTGGAGTATGGTTATACCACAGCTTTGAATGAAAGAGGTCATGGTGGTATAGGTGGTGGAGAAATTGCAGAGATTATGCATAGGTTTGGTGGTGATGTAAGTGTTGTGTCGTCTCCTGATAAACAATTCACAGTGACTTACATACTGAGAATGCCTTTGGCAAGTCTTTATTAGTCGTTTAATATGGGATAGGTTGAAAACCAACTTGTCCCATAAAAAATAAATCATTATGAATCCAAATTTGATACAAGTATTATGGGTGGAGGATGACCCACAAAACATCCAGTCTTATCCAATTGAAGCGTCAAGATACGGCCTTGAATTGGTTCCATTCCGTTGCTGGGAAGAAGCAGAAAGTGCTCTTGTTTCCGATTTCAAACGTTGGTCAGCAATTATCTTAGATGCTAAGTGTAAATACAAAAAGGAAGACCATGACAATGCCTCACGTTTCCTTATGCATGCCCTTTCTTCAATAACAAAGTTATGTGCCGAGCGTAAACGGATTATACCATGGTTTGTTCTATCTGGTGGCAGTGAGGAAGAACTGAATGATTTGATTCTTGACAATCGTGAAGAGTGGGATAGCGACTGGTCAAGCAAGAAATTCTATAGTAAGACGACCGACAGGGATATGCTTTTCCATCGTATTCCTTATAAAGCAAGACTCTCTCCAGAAATGCAAATCCGCCTTGTATTATACCCAGATGTCTTTAAGGCAATAAGGAAATCTGGGCTTGGTGATGATGTCGAGATAATAATCGAGGATCTTTTACTACCAATACACTTTATCAACAATTCTGGTAAAGAATACAATAACTTGATGACAGAAGTGAGAAAATGTATTGAATTAATATTTCACTCAATGGCTAGAAACGGTATTCTGCCAAATCAGAATCGTTATGGTACGTATGTTTTGCACGAATTGCTTACAGACAAAAGAGCCTCGCGAAATTTGACAAGGTGTAGTATGCTGTTGTCTGGAAAGGAAGTCACGGTTGGTGATAATAAGATAATAAGTGAAACAATCCTCCCAAGTGTCCTAAAAGACAGTTTTCAACGTCTTATTGAGATTTCAGGATCGTACGAACATGCTGAAAATCCAGATGCCACTGAAGAACAAAAAGCTAACTCGCGTCATACCCAATCATTCCTTGAAAGTATTGGTTACGCTCCATATCTTTTGAGAAGTATGGTGATGGAGCTTTGTTCTATTATCCTATGGTATGCGAATTACCTCGAAGATCACGATGATAAAGAATTGAACAGTTTGAAATGGGAGGTAATAGTCAACCATTAAAAAGTTGTTCTTCTATAAAAATATCATGTGTGTCGGTAAAAGTTTCGGACGATTATTAAAAAGTTAAACAATCAAACAAAGTTGGTTCGGTAGAACCATCAAGTTTATTGACACTTTTGTAGTTTGGTTTTCCAAATATCACTGT
>SAMEA3663297__coassemble_982_pt1 | contig 11711 bp, 15 predicted proteins | sample SAMEA3663297__metabat2_high_PE_006 | metagenome-assembled genome bin SAMEA3663297 (sample SAMEA3663297) | pig gut metagenome | biome: pig gut; feature: pig-associated habitat; material: faeces | place: China | collected 2013 | reverse complement strand
ATTATTAAGAATGTTAGATTCAAATAATTATTAAGAACAAGGTTTAAGACAGCAAAATATTTACGTCAAGCATCTATTGTAAAAGTGATGGATATCAAGTATTTTCATGATTATTCAAGAAATGAAGAAGATGTAGCAGTAGTAGCAGCCTACAATGACGAAAGCAGTTGCGACGATTCTGTTAAACCATTTTTGGATAATGTTGATTTTCCCTAACAGTTTTCCAAGGGAGTTGACGCTATAGGCGAGGACCCACGACACTATAAGGACGGGCAGGGAAGTGGCGATAGCATATACAAGAGGCAGGAGATAGCCTGCATTAGCGTTTGCCGACATCGGTATCAGCATTCCAAAATAGAGCAATGCGCTCGTTGGGCAGAAGGCGAGGGCGAAAAGAATGCCGAGAATAAAACCGCCGAGCATGCCTGTCAACTGTTCCGACCATTTGTTCCCATTAAAACCGAACTTGCCGCCGATATTAACGAACTCACTGATAATCATAAGGACACCTATTATCACCAATGCCGGGCCAATGATTATCTCTCCCCATTTGCTTACGACACCCTGAAGGTTAAACGTGTCTGCGCCTTTTCGGATAATGAAGATAAGGGCAGCACCAAGAACAGTGTAGGCGAGACATCGTCCCGCAGTATATAGGATGCCGCTCCATAACACCCTGTTCTTCATTAACTTAGCATTATTATCACCTTTTACGTTGTTTCGTGAAATGAACCCTATTGCGGTGATATTTGTTGCAAGCGGACAAGGGCTTATGGCTGTCAGCAGGCCTAAGATAAATGCCGTGAATAATGGAAGCTGGCTACTGTCAAGAAGGCTTTGAAGAAACTCCATCATCTACTACTTTAACGTCTTCATTATCATATTCTTCAATTCCTCTCTATATTCCTCCGGATTGTTACGGGCATTAGCAAAAGCAAAGCGAGTAAGGTCTTCCGCCTTCTCCTTGTCAACGTTTTTCACAACAACAAACAAAGATGAATAAGAAACCTTATATTTATTAGCAATTGCCTTACCCTCATCTGTGGTGATGTCAATAACTTTCATCACGACCCTGCCATCCTCGACTAATGAGGCAAGTTCGCCGCTCATCAAAGCCTTCGTCTCGTTTTCAATTGCTACACAAGTGGCACAACGCTGCTTGCCATGGAAGTAAAGCACTTCAACAACACCGCCTTCTTTCGCGACCTCAACAGTAACATCGTTCTTCTGTTCTTCATTGCTGAAAGAACATGCGCTCATTGAAAATGAAGCGAGCAACACTCCAAATACAAATATTGAAATTTTTTTCATCTGCATGACTATTTTGTTAACAGTTCTTTTACTTGTTCGCTCGTGATTTTGCCTTTGGCTACAACCTTCCCGTCAATGACGAGAGCCGGCAACGTCATGATATTGTACTCCATAATCTTCATGATGTCTTCCTCTTTGGTGAGTGTCGCTTCAACACCTGTTTCGTTAATGATTTTTTCTACTGTCGCATACAAGGCCCTGCATCCCGCACAACCTGTACCTAAAACTTTTACTTCTTTCATTATGTTAATTTTTATTTGTAATTCGTAAAACAACAAACAATAATCACAAAAAAACGTATCCAAAAGATGCATTTGGATTAGCTGTCCTTATTGCAGCATTTCTCCTTTTTGTCACAAAGCTCCATGTTAAAAAACTCTGAAAAGAGCTGGTTGGCATATTCCCAATTCTCTCTATTGATGCAGTATTTTACCTTTGGCATTTCAATTTCACCTTGAATCAATCCTACTTCTTTCAGTGCGCTAAGATGTTGGCTGACAGTAGCTTTTGCGATAGGCAGTTCCTCATGAATGTTACCGAAGTAGCATGATTCTTGTTTTGCAAGGAATTTAAGAATAGCTATTCTCGCCGGATGTCCAAGAGCCTTGGCAAATCTGGCTATTGTCTCAGTTTTAATACAGTATTTCTTTTCGTTCATAATAACATGTAAAACTTGGTCGCAAAAATACGAACATTTTTTAAGATAGCAAGAAAAAAACAATTTTTTTAAAAAAATTATTCCCGAACGAGGGAGATGATCGGATTGCCGTCTTTGTCGTAAACAAACAGTATGTTGTTTTCAATATTGAAATTAGAAGCGTTTGAGAGTGCGTCTAAATAGTTCATTTCCACCAACATTGAGATAGAGTCGCCCATCATCCTTGTCATTGCACCATCTCCGAATGAAATAGTCCCGTCTTTCAATTTGAAGTCGCCATTAAGGATGTTTACTCCTGTAACTCCATGATAACTATTATCTTCGGTGTTAAATGTTAAAGATGGGATATTCATTGATTGTTGGATTTCTTTCCCGTTGATTTCTTTCACCAACCATTTTCCGGAAATATCATTATCTGTGGAGTTATGGCATGATGTTGCGAAAAAACATAATGCAGCAGCGATGATAAAATTATTAATGAATTTCATAATGTTAGTTATTTTTATTTAACAAACGCATTGAAAGTTATAATGTTGTGTATTTTTAATAACATTAACAAAAATTTGTAATGCTAAAAATCATAAACAACGCTAATGGGAATTAATATTTGTTAATTCAGATATCAAGTATTGCGGTTAAGGATAATCAGAGCGGCAATCACACCGGGAACCCATCCGAAGATAGTAAGAATGAAAACAATAGTAAAGGAGCCGCATCCTTGGTCAACAACGGCCAAAGGAGGGAATAATAAAGATAATAAGACTCTTAAAAATGACATGTTTTGATTATTTTCGGATGCAAAGTTAATATTTTTATTAAAAGAGACTTATTCATTTTGTGTCATTTCCTAAAAAAGTTGCATTTTATTTGGAAACGATTATTTCTACATATCCTTACTTGAGTCTTTTGAGGAGTATTTTTATCTTTCGGAAGAGATAAATAATTAATCGCAAAACATTAACAATCAGTTGATTACAAGGTTAATATTGACGGAGTGCCATTGGAGCCCCGTATTAACTTCAGCATGGTTTGTATGTTGGAATTCTTTTCTATAGAATCTCAAAAAATGAGAGGAATATCAAGTAACTTTATATGCAACACAGACTAATGTGCCATATTTACTTTTCAAATTTATGGGAAAACGAATAAAACAAGTAACAATACGGTTGCCATGGAACTTGCAGACCCGGCTAAGCCTTGAAACAAGTCCAAAGTGACGCATGAATATTAGAATAACGCTCTAATTATCAATAAGGAATGACGGTTATTATTCCATTAGCACCCCTTTCCATCAATACTACATACAGGACCGTCTGTTTTGTCATCAATGAGGAACTCTTCGGTCGAGAATGAAATAGTACCGTCTTCTAACACAAAACAAGGAATACCCAAATATCCTTTTTCCTTTATAGGGTCGAAGACTGGATTATTATCTCGTAAACGGATGAATTCCTTTAGGTTATGGACATGCTCGCCCAAATCAACGAGTTGAAAGTTTGGATTATCCTGAAGTTGCGACTTTACTTTAAAGCAGTCAGGGCAGGTTGACATCACATATACTTTAATCATATTACTAATCGTTTTATAAATGTTTGAATACTAAAAAATTATTTTCAAAATAAAAGATGACATATTAATCGTGAAATCATCAAAGCACATTGATTGTTTCTTGTAATCTTTTTAGAAAGGAGGCAGCATGTGCGCCGTCCATTTGGACATGGTGGAATTGGAACGAGACAGGCAGGGTAGAGGAGAACCATTTCTTACGATATTTCCCCCACATCACCATTGGATTACAGAATGCGTCAGTGTATTGATTAATAATGCAGTCGAGTTCAGTCTGAATCATTGCGGAAGTACCAACGACCATATAGTCTTCAAGAAAACTGCTCTCACATGTTATTGCCGCCTGATGTGTAAGACGCTGATACTCTTCATTAAAAACCATTAATTCATCATAGAAAGGAATGTCGCAAGAGTTGATATTTCCTTTGTTGTTCTGAACAATAACGTTGACTGCTAACTTATCAAACTCAAACAGCCTGCCATGTTCGGGAAGGAGGAAAAACTCTTTCATGCTATTAGCGGCTTTCCCAATGCACCAGCACATCAACATGTTGAAACTCAGGTTATTCCTACGGCACTGCCTCAACAATTTGCGTATATCCAAAGTCTTTGTCAGCGTAACCATCGGCATTGGAGACGAAATCCACAATGAGAACGCCTCTGCTCTCGGACTATCTTTAGGGTCTATCTCTCGCTTCATAGTTGATCCTTTTTGTTAATTCAAATAACTGTTTATTATCTGCAACAGCTCACTTGACTGGGTGACCCCGCTTCTTCTCCACAGCACCTCTCCCTTCCTGAACAGCATAAGGGTTGGAACAGACTGTATATTAAACCTTGCGGCCGTTGTATTATTTCTGTCAACATCGATTTTAATTACACGTATTTTGTGACCGAGTTGTGACTTGAGCTGTTCCAATATCGGGTGCATCATTTTGCAGGGCTGGCACCATGTGGCGAAGAAATCCACGAGTACAAGTTGGTCGCCTGAAATCACTTCATTGAAAGTCTCCATCTGTTATCGTTTTTGTTATTACTATTCAAAAATATCTAATATTACATGTGATTATCATTACATTATGATAAATCATTATGGAATCCATTTACGTATTATCTCTTTAAGAACACCATTCTCAATTCGTACAACTGTATTTAGAGGATTAAAATCACGGTGATAGTCTGAGAGGCTGCACAGATATTGTTTCTGTTCTTTAACAATTGTAGTGACAGCGTCTGATGGATTCTCGCCGCAATCCGTTATCACGAGGTCGTAATCAAACGGGATTGTCGCCTCACCAATCAAGATGTAAACCGGGTGGTCATCGAATGTGACGGACCGGAATGTGCCTCCAACGTATGAGATGAGCTCTAATCCGCCTTGCTCTATTCCTCCATTTATAACATAGTGATTATCATCATACTCGATAGAAAATACAAGATTTTTTACATCATTAATAACTATTGTGTCATCTGCCTTTATTGCTTCTATCTCGGAGGCATCATATAGCTGTTCGGAATACACACTCAATGTGAGTCGGCAGTCCTCCCAGTTAAAGTCATTAACGCTGAAGGCTACGGACAAAGTGCAGTCACTGAGTGAGTCGAGATGAACGGCAAGTGCAAGTGGTTCGACACAAAGATGACGGTTGTGGTTGGCTATATTAGAACAACTCATCAACAACAAAAGAAAAGACAAGACAACAGTAATTATATTCATCTTGATTATCAGACACTTTTCTTGTTTACAAGTGTTATTAGTTTCTAAGGTACGACTCATTTTAAATGTTTTTCCAATTTAACGAAATAATTTGCAATATGTTCATAATCAACGAATAATAATAGAGTCCCCGGCCTTGCATTGGCAGGTCCGGCTTCCTCCAGATATCAGATGCAAAATTAAAAATAGTTTTAATACACGGTATAGCCTTAATAAAATAAGGTCCTTACTTTAAAAGACAGCCTCATACTGAAACCAATAATGTAAAACATAACTGCTGCAATTAGCACAAGCCGTATTTGCCTTTAATATCAACAAATATTTTTCAACATCTTGATTCTCAGTTTATTACACAAGTAGAGAGAAGAGTATTCTTCTGCATAAATAGAATTAGGGGCGGGTCTTGTCCGTGCATAATACCAATTTGTAAGTTGTTTAGTGACACCCCAAATTATTTTGATTACTAACCGCTAAAACCTTACCAATATTACGAAGCTACACTCAATTAAACATATCTCAAGAAAAAGGTGTCAAACCACTATCAAGCCTTGGCAAAATAATTGAAAAACAACAACATCATTGATTATTCTTTTGAATCAAAACGAGACAAGACCACCCTAAAACATGTAACTATGTCTGAAATAAAAACCTTTCAGTATTTCAATGAACGGATATATGTTTACGAATCACGAAGGATTCGGAGAAAGAGATATTATACTTTAAACTGCTTGTTCCAAATAGCGCGGCTTTGGCACGAACTTTTTTTTCTAAGCCGAAATATGTACGCCGCCCCGCTGAATCGAAGAAACAAGATTCATGTCACGCAAACCGCGTTATTCATCAGTTAAATGCAACACACCTATTTTAAAATGTGCGCATCGTACCCTTTCCAACCCGTATTTAAGTCGGACGCTTCCTCCATATTACAATATTAAACAGCCTAACAAATCATGCCCCGTCATTAGATGATGGTTCCCGACGAATAATAGTCCTTACAAGCATGTGTCTTTCAATGTTTTCCATAATTCTATTTTTGGTTCTGTTTCATGGTGCAAAAATAATACAAGGGTGACCCAAAATCTGCAACAAGCCAAAAAAAATTTAAATTTTTGAGATTTTGGTAGTATCCATGGCTAACGACCTTGAGAACGAGTCATCGGGAAGCACCAATGTTTTGTCAAGTCCGAACTGTCCGGCAAGTTGCAGATACAGCTTGTAAGTGGTGCATGAACACTCTGATCCACAGTTATATACGCCACCCGGCACTTCTTTCTTCATGATAATCTCCGCCACTTTCCTCACCACTTCCCAGACATCAGTCACACCTCGTCTTTCGTATATGCATGCCTTGATTGTGGTGCCGTTTATTTTAGCGTTCTCAATGTTCGCAATAATCCCATGATTTTCTTTAAGTCGTTCTGGGCAGTCGGGCATTGACGAAGTCTCTTTGCTGTCGTACATCCACGAGAGACGCAGAGCGATTGCCGAGGCGTCGATCTCCTGTGCCTTCATCTCCATCATCAGTTTGTCGCGAGCATAGACATTTACAGGTGGATTTTTCTGTAAATCAACGTCTTCCTCCCGAAACGTTTGCGTCCATTTGTTCGTACCGTTATGATATACTTGATCGGAGCTCATATAGATGCAGCGTGCTCCATTCATAGATGCGGCGCATACCACATTGCATGTGCCATCGATGTTTGTTTTTCGTGAAGCCTCCGGATTATCCTTGCAAAAAGCCGTCGAGCTGATGGCGGCGCAGTGAATCACGTAGTCGGGTTTGAACGAGGACACAGCCATCATGCAGCTGTCAATCTCTGTGATTTCCATTTCTTTATGAGAAGGCGAGTAAATCTCAAAACCACATTTCTCCTCAAGAAACCAAGCCATTCTTGAACCAAGGAACCCACTTGCACCAGTAACCAGGACCCTTGTTCTTTCATTGTCTTTCGCAAAGACACGTTGTACAACAGTGTCGTCTGGCCATTTGGGAAGATAAATAATAGGACAGGATTTGACGCCAGCACCAGTCCATTCGATTTTTCGAAGGTTGTCAAAATCAGGTGATCCGAAGTCGAAAGAACGTCCAAATAACATAATGGCGCCGCTTTTCTCGTCAATTTTCCAAAGTCCGCCTCCATACACACAATGTTCTCCGGCAGCAAGCAAATCTTTGTGAAGAAAGACTGTACCGAATCGCAGCACACCGTCTTGGTTGATGATAAATTTCTGATACATAGATGGTTATAGAAACGTTAAATCATTTTTTTCGTTACATAAAAAATAAGGAGCAACAATTTTGTATATGATGGAAAAATGTTGTTCGAGGTGGTGCCGTCTTGTTATCATTTCATTAACTCTTAACATATTGAAAAACAATGTATTGCTTAAGTATCCAAAGGTCATTTTGTCTGGGTGAAGCCTTCTTTTTTCAGAATATCCACTATTGTCTGGCGATTATCGCCTTGAATGATGATTTCGCCGTCTTTTACAGAGCCACCGACACCACAACGTTGTTTCAGGAGGCGGCACAAAGCGTCGAGTTCGTCGTCGGGAGCGATGAAACCTCTGACGATTGTGACAGTCTTTCCTCCACGTCCAGCTCTTTCCATATTAACGCGAATTTTCTGCCTATTCTTCGGAACATCAGGTACAACTTCTTGACTATCATCATTATACATAAAGTCAGGGTTTGTAGAATACACCACACCGACACGTTTCTTACGTTCCACTTCAACCTTTTCTGTCTCATTCACTTCCTCTTTCGCACCAATAGCGGAGAGGGCACTCTTCCAATCAGCCATAACTATTTAAGTATTAAATCAATAACAGGGAAAATATCATTTTCGTCCTCGTAAGGATAAATATGGAAAAAAGGATTCCCGGTTAGCATTGCGGAGAGTTGCGTCTTTTTTCTGTTGTAGAAAATATGGCATTCCTTGTCAAGTCTCTCTGCGTATGCAAGTTCATAACCAACGCCAAGCGACGCACAGCTACATTCTGCAATCAGGACATCACACTCTTTTAGCCATGTAACATCTTGATTATAAATCATCTCATCTCTTTTCCCTTGTTCAATGAGGTTGATGTCGCGGCATCCTATATGCTCGGTTAAAACAACAGCGTCCCGCTGAATGTATTTGATAAGCTTCTCGTAAAGGGCAGCATCTGAACGACCTCCTCGGATAGAACCAGCAAAATACACCTTTTTCATATTATTCCTTTATTTTCAGATAAAAAATGATATTATTCAATAAAATAGAAAAGACGAGATTCGTTTTTTAACATCTTTTGACATCAGGAATCCTCGTCAAATTCGAATGCAAATTACGTAACAATTCTTGAAATTTGCAACACTTAATTATTAATGCTGTTATCACCCAGAAAAGTGTTTATTACCTTCCCTCTGTTATTTGTTTCAGCCAAACATCAGCATAAGTCCTTCTTTTATAGCACATTTCGAGCAATATTCATTTATGTTTCATATTATGACAGACTATCAGCTCAGCTTGTTAATCAGATTCTTATCTTCAGAACAAACAAGTTACAGATAAAAATAATTATTCGATATCATTGACATACGAATTAATTAGTAAATTTGCAGAATGTTAGAGTAGTTATTAGGCTAACATGTTGAAAGATTGAATATTAAGTCAAACAAATCAAGAGATTGCAAAAACAATATTATTATGAATGAAGTATTAAAACAAGAAGTTCTTCAACTGATAAGGACTAACGATGTGGCAGAGGCATATCTAAGATTAATTCCGATAGTAGAAGAAGACGATGAAGCTGCAGAATTATTATTGATGATGCTTATGCCAAGGACGGCTATTTCGTTACTTTGTGATTATGAGGAAGAAATAAAGCAAGGGGCAATAGAAGGTAAAAAATACATGATGTATCTTTGGGCTTTGTACAACCAAGTGTTGTCTCCATTTAATAACTCAGATGAGCAGGCGTTCGACTATTTCACCAAGGCGATAGAGGCGGGGATAGCCGATGCGCGCGCCTTGAGGTCGAAAGCTTGGATAGAAGGTGTCGTAGTGCCTGTAAACAAGGAAAAGGCTGATAATGAAATCCGACAGGCATTGGAAGATGGCAGCCGTGTCGCAGCAGCTATGATATTGAGTCGCATGATTTTCGGGGCATTCGGTTATGCAAAGGATCCGCAGAAAGCATACGACACGGCGTATAAATACGTTCAACAATGCGAACAGCACGGTGACATGGTGGCGTCGCGTTTCTATTATGTATTAGGGTTAGCTTGTGAGGAAATGAGACGTTTAGAGGAAAGCAAGGAATGGTATAAGAAGGCTTTTGAAGAAGGATACCCAGAAGCTTGCTTAGACTACGCTTTAGCGGCTGCTTCCGAAGACGATGACACCGTCAACTTGAAAACCATGTTTTCTATCACCGAGAAAGGAAGAGAAATGATGATGTCGTCAGCCTTTTTTGACCTGACAAAAATAAATAAGGAAGAATATAATAATTATAATGAAGAGTTAAAGGAAGAGTTTACTGCCACCATGAAAGAACAGCTGCTGACGGCGTTAAAGTTGGGAGATGATTTGGCAGCCACAATACTTGGAGACTATTACAGAAATTCAGAATATGGTTTTCCCCTCGACAATTATGAGGCGTTCTCACTTTATTCTAAGGCGGCAATTATGAAAAATTCTTACGCCTACAAGCAACTCGCACAGATGATTGCTGACGGCACTGCACCCGACGGATATGGCAAGGACTTCATGCACGAATGCGAGATAATGGCATTGAGATTAGGGGAAAAAGACATGCTCGACAATGTTGTTGAAGCCTATAAACATGGGTATTTCACTAATTACTCGGCCGAGATAGAGCTATATTACCTTCCAGAATATGAGGCTAAGTATCTCAATGATAATGAGGACTTTAATAGTGAAGACATAGATGCTGACGATGCCGACATCAATGATGAGGCGGAAACGATGGAAGAAGAAGCACTTGAGCAAGTGTCACCAGACAAAATGAGCGACAAGGAGAGATATGAACACCTCGTGAAACAATATTCTGGGAAGAAGCTGACTGGTTTTGCGAGCGATTTGGACGATTATCGTGAAATTTGCGACCTCTGCGTCTCTTTATCAAAACAGAACCTAATAGACATGGATAGTCCATGGGAGACAACAGAAATGGCAAGGGTATTTCTTCATTTTGCCACACATCTCCATCAGTTCGGGCACCTGACACATTATCTATATTCCGCAGTGAGCAAAATGAACGACTGCGTCATTGACCATCCGCGACTCAAGGTGAAGCTCCTTAATTTGTTATTGTCAGTGTTGAGAGAGATTGAGATACAATCAAATCACAACTTGTCGATAACCGAAGACGTGAGGAGTGAGCTGCGCCTTTATGAACGCAACATCGAGTTTGCGGACAAAGGACAGCTTGACAATATTCGGGAAACAGGGCATCTGAAGAGCGACCCCGTGGAATGGACATCACGATGGGAGGACGTAATAGACGATGCTGATAAATTAACATACAGCAAACTTAATGACGTGCCGAGAGGAATGGGCTTCTGCCACGCATTTTGGTGTGAGCGCACAAAGGCTCTGAAACAGTTCGGAATAGACTGGAAAAGTCCAAGAGTGATGAACCCAAAAGTGCATTTCGATTAGCATCTTTATGTAAATCAATGCAATAGGAATGGAGATGGTATTTCAGATTTCTCGTTGGAACCGAAATACCTTTCCCACAAATGATGGATATGCCCGTAACAGCATAGAAGCAAGATTTCGATAACTCTAAACCATATATGTTTTATGATTATCAATGGTTTATTCCAGCATCGCTATCGTATAATGGACGGGCGTCAGCGCAGTGAAGGAGCAGCGTCACTGACGAGAGGCGAGGCAGATGTTTTTAGAATAATGAAATGCTAAACGCTCATCGCCATTCCAGCAATGGATTATGCCGCAATATTTGAAGCCTTCCCGCATTATTGCGTGCTGCATCACTTTGTTATCACTATGAGTATCAATACGCACATCCGAATATTTTTGCTTTGCGAACTCCATGGCGAGGTGAAACACTCCTTTTATTTCCCCGCTGCTCGCGATACGGTGGACGGTAGCGTAAGGGTTATCGTTAAGCCACGCTCCATCATATATAATCTTGTATGTGGGGTCGATGCCGGGACGTAGAACAAAAGTAGCAACAATACTACTATCATGTATTATGACGTAACTGTCGCCGTTCTCTATATCATTCATTATCAAGTCGTCGCAAGGGTAGCCATCGGTCCATTGGGTAGGATTGCCGGTCTTTGACATATAGTCGCGAGCAACAGAGAATATCTGCTTCAAACGCGCAATGTCTTCAATTGTAGAAGGGCGAATAACAATGTTTTCCATTAGAATAGTCGTTTTTCACGGGTTCAAAAATACTTCCCCTTTCGATGAGAAATAATAG
>SAMEA3663297__coassemble_976_pt1 | contig 11771 bp, 9 predicted proteins | sample SAMEA3663297__metabat2_high_PE_006 | metagenome-assembled genome bin SAMEA3663297 (sample SAMEA3663297) | pig gut metagenome | biome: pig gut; feature: pig-associated habitat; material: faeces | place: China | collected 2013 | reverse complement strand
TGCCCTTTACGATGTCAGTATTGCCTGAATCCTAAGGCTCTATCTCCAAATGGGGGTATGGAAGAGATATACTCCCGAAGAACTATACAATCATGTGAAGCAGGATGACCTTTACTTCCGTGCAACTGGAGGCAGAGTGACATTCGGTGGTGGTGAGCCTCTGCTCTCATGCAAAGAGATACTGCACTTTCATAAGATATATATGGATAAAGGGCATGATTGGAAGATCAACATTCTATTACTGTCCGCTAAACCATAACTCACCTATCGCAACCCCTTGAATGTAAGGAGTTGGGCAACATCTGCAGTATGGATAAGCCCCTTTATTGTATCTACGTGTCTTCCGGCGGCGATTCAGAGGCTTCGGCAAGCATTCTTTTCAAAAGTTCTACCGGACAGTGATAAAAATCAACCTTACTTCCGAACCAAGGGTCAATGGTAGAATGGAAAAGAATCTCCTTAAGAAAGGAGAAAAAAGTTGAATTTTAAAGCATATTATGTTTTTTTGCTTAAAAATTATTGAATATGCGAAATTATGATTATATTTGCAAACAAACAATACGCGTAAAAATATGGAAGTATGCAATAAATATATCAGATTTGACTGGGCTGTGAAGCGTATGCTCCGTGACAAGGCCAATTTCTCGGTGTTAGAAGGTCTTGTTACCGTTCTTATCGGCACGCAGATAAAAATACTCGAGATACTTGAGAGTGAAGGCAATCAGGAAAATGCCTCCGATAAGTTCAACAGGGTGGATATTAAGGCAATAAACGACCACGGAGAGATAATTATCGTGGAAGTACAGCTGACACGCCAACTCTATTACCTGCAACGCATGCTTTATGGCGTCTCGAAAGCTATCACAGAGCATATCGAGATAGGAAATAAGTATGATAAAGTGAAGAAGGTATATTCTATCAACATCTTGTATTTTGACCTTGGAAAAGGAGATGACTATCTTTATCATGGCAAAACGGTATTCACGGGTGTGCATACCGGCGATTTACTGCAGGTGAATACCCGTGAGCAGGATGAGATAAAGATGAAAGTCCCAGAAGATGTGTTCCCGGAATATTTCATCATACGTGTAAACAATTTCAATGATGTGGCGACCACTCCTATTGAAGAGTGGGTTGACTATCTTAAGAACAACAGGATAAAGGATACTACGCATACACCAGGTCTCAGGGAAGCGAGAGAGAAACTGCTATATCTGACAATGAACGACAGGGAGCGGCAGGCCTATGATGCACACATGGATGATATTATGGTGCAGAATGACATATTGGATACTGCCAAAATGGAAGGTCGTGCAGAAGGTCGTGCAGAAGGTCGTGCAGAAGGTGAAAGTAGTAAAGCTTTATCTATAGCCATGGGTATGAAAGCTGATGGTGTCAGCATTTCATTGATAGAAAAATATACTGGATTGTCAGCAGATGAAATAGCAGGATTGTAAATATTTGAACCTATTTAAATTTTACTATTATATATGAGCTGTACAGTTTTTATCAATGTTTATGAGAGCTACATTGACCGTGGAGCCACAGTCAACAAAACTCCTTCCGAGCACTATGAAATAGACGAGGAAGATATAAAGATTGGAAAACCCCTGCCCAAGTGGAATTCAGGGCGTGCTCCCATTGTGAAAGCATACAATAGGCAGCAGATAAAGTTGGAGTATAACGGCAAAACATTCCTCATCAAGGAAGGAGAAGAGGTAACGGTAGCCAGCAGCGGGCATGACGAGGGTATGGGTGTCAGTGTTCAAGAATATTACTGTGTGAAACTCATCGCCACAAAAATCACCTATGAAGGCGGCTGGCAGTCACAAAACACTATTATGCAGAAGTTGGAAGGTCCCATAGGCGAGGGTGAAGTAATATACCCTAATGGCGATAGATTCAAAGGTTTTTTCCATCTCAGCTATGCCTGCATCAACGGTCCTGCGTATGCTGCCGAAGGCCGCTATGAGTTTGCCGACGGCTCATATATCGAAAAGGCTTGGATTACCACAGCAAACGACTTTAATCCTGATCACTGGGGGCTGAAAGGTGTGTTCCGCATCCACCATCCCGGCGGATATGACTCCATCGCCATGTTTATTTGTGGCAAGCGCTACGGCTTCGAACTATATCTGCCTGATGCTTCGAAGGAAAAACCATGGGTTAGGGAATGGTTCGAAGGCAATGAAATAATACGCTATACAGGACCTGACGAAAGAGAAAAGCTTGAGGTGACCGACTACGAAATTGATGAGACGAGCAAGGCAGACTGCATGACGCTGCGACTGACACTTGGCAATGGCTGTAGTATTGAGCAACAGGGAGGAAGGTATGAGGCAAATCAGTATGACAACTATATCTACCATCCTTATACCCATACCACCATTCATCTCTCTGATGGCGATATCCTTGACCACGATGGATCCTGCGTACGTGAGTTCAAACCTTATGACGGGTATGTCGATGTATGCAGTGCAAAAACAGGCAAGTGCCGCACGGAACTCTGGGAGAAAGGAAATATGAAAAGCCATCAGGAATGGACGTACGACCAGCGTTTTACCACTAATGTGGAATTGCCCAATCCTACCGGCGCCCATGGCAAGATGACTGCCTTCGTTTGGAAAGATGGTCATATCGAGTACAATAATAAGGAGTGGGTATATGACGGTGAGGTGATGCACAACCGTCCCCATGGGAAAGGTGTGCTTCAGGGCGACAGATACCATCAAAATCGCCACATTGAAGGGGAGTTCGCCAATGGTGTTTACGTCAGTAAAGAAAAAGACCTGGATGGCGAAATCACGTTGCATGTCAAAAGCGGACACTATCTTGGAAACGACTGGAAATATGAGGAGAAGGATATCGTTGCCAGACGGGGCACTCTCAATATCAAAGGTTTCTGGAATTATGAGATTACGAGCATCAAGTCTGACTGCATCACCATCGAATTTTATGAAGAGAAATATGAGGTACGTCCAGGCAAGCCGCTTCACCTTTATAATGAAATAGAAGGTCGTGAGTGGAGTGACGGCTGCGTATATGACAGCGACGAATATAATCTGGAACTGACGTGGGTAGATTGACAATCAGCCGCTGCCAGACTTCTTCAAAAGGAACAGGAGGAATGCGCTATATCATACAAACCCTAAGAAAGGTAACGCCAACTCATGGCATGCTGTTATCCGAGTTCCGAGGGAATGCCGGATAATTGCATACTCTTTAAGTTACGGTGTGGTAGAAAAAATGGTAACGATGTGGTGTCCTTACTAATAGCCGTATGCAAATTTTTTCAGGATGTCATGATATTCCTGACTTCGTCACTCAAAAATGTTGATTTTTTTATTGCGTTGATTGACAAATGGTTATATCTTTGCGTACCCCATTTTGGGGGTATGCAATGACGAAGACAACAGAGACAACTTTTTTATTTTTCTGTTGTCCAAGGTTGTCATTCGTTGTCGTAAAAAAAGCCCGGCATCAAAGGTGGACACCGGGGTCTTATTGTAGTGTAACAGATTGTTATTCAGTGATATTTTCTGTTTCGGTTATCTCTATTGTATTTTCGATGGCATCGTCTTTTCCAAATGAGAACGGGCGTTTTTCTTCTGGTAAGATGAAATAAACTGCGCATGCCACACCACATATCAGCACGAGCCATAACAACAGCTTCTTCCAGACGGGCATCTTTTTCTCAGCGAAAGGGTCTTTCGTTCTCACGATAGGATATTTCACCACGCTTGTAAGAGTCTGGCCGAAACGTACGTTGATAAGGAGTTTGGCGTTGATAGCCCAGCCATTGGCGTTAAGCAGAGGCGAGAGGTTACGTTTGCGGAGCATCATGGCGGCCTTCAACATTGCGGGGCCTGATATTATCAGCAGTATAGCGATGATAATCAGAGGCATCTGCCACCATGACAGGCTCAGGAAGCCCGTTGCAAGCTGTACGAGGAAGGTGCCAATAGTGCCGAGCGCCATTCCTATCACGGCGAACAGTCCTAAGAACTTCGACATATCGAAAGGTTGTGCCTTCGCTGCTTCAGGAGTGCCGCCTGTGACAGAGGCGTTAGAGATGTTTGTTGTGGCGTTGCTTAACACCTTGCTGTCTTTTTCAGAAGCGAACTTATTGGTCTGTTCCTCAATGAAGTTAGCGAGTTTGCGGTAAGGCGACCAAAATGCCTGACGCACACTGATAGGGTTGTCTATGATTTTGGTGACGGTGGCGTCCCAGTCGAGTCCATCGCGGTCGTAAAATATTCCGTTCTTTCCCACCTTGATGTTACCTATGTCGCCGTCGGTGACTACAGCCGCAATAGCCATCGTAGCGTTCTTACTCTTGCATGTGCAGTCGCAATAAAGAATATACATGCCGCTCAAGCTTGCCATCGCATTATGTTTCCCGGCATCAAACACCCTGATACACAAGTCACAACTGCGTTGGTCGATAAATAAGGTTCCTGCTTGGAACACTGCTTTCTTCTTGCCGGAATAGAAGTCGGAGAAAGTCACGAAGTTCTTTAATAACGTTGTGAAATCGCGATACAGATAAAGCAGTTTGCCTACGGAGTCGATGTCGTTCGAGACGGATTCGAGTGATTTGTCCTTGGCAACAAGTTCGAGCAGTTCTGCCTTGCGGTTTTCTTCAAGAATCTTTTTCGCTGTGTCGTAGCCTAAGCCTTCCACCTGTGTTCCTTTTTTTGCTCCCATCCAAGCGATGTACGGATTAAAGATGTTTTTAGCGTTAATCCATTGTTCTTCAGTGATATATTCGGCATTTGGGAACAAGATGTCTAAAATATTTTTCTTTAGGTTGGAGAATGCTCCTGCCCATGCCGGGTTTATTCCGTTGTTAAGTTTGAGCCTGATGTCGGTGTTCACATGTGCGATAGGATATTTAGCTATCTCGTCGTTGCAGTCGGTAAGGTTTCTGTCGCTTATCTCGCTGATACGTGCTGCGGTGACATCGAGTACAGAGGCGCAGTCGATATTGAAGACGGACAGCTTGCAGCGCATGAAATAATCATCAATCTTGTCTTTAATGGTGTTGAGTGCTGCCAAGGCGTTTGCTGTATTGTCTCCAAAAGGGAAGATGTTGTCCTTGTCGTTTTCGCCAGCTTCTTTCCATGCTGTGAAGTCGGCAAGTGCGCCGAAGAAGCTCTCAATATGCGCGGCATTGACACCGGCTTCCCCGCTACGGTCGGTGACGGAGCCTATAGTGTTCTTACACAACGTGATAAGGTTCTGTAGCGCGGCATCATCAGCTGTTCTCTCCACTATCACCCCATCGCCGTTGAAACGTGTCTTTGCAAAGATTGCCATGCTGTCGGACACATCAACGATAGAGATGGAATCCTTCGTTGACTCAAGGTTCCTCAATATCTGCTGCGCTATATCATGGAGGCGTTTCCCTTCAGCGTTCTCAATATTAAAAGCTTCTAAAGGGATAAAAGAATCATTGTTAAAAAGTAGGTCGGGGTTCTTTATTATAGAGACAAGCCATTGGGAGATAGCAACCACCTCATTAACATGTATCTTACCGTCGCCATTGCTGTCGATGTAGTTGAGGGTCTTTTGGTCGATGGCGAGACCGTTTGTCGGGCAGCTCAACGCCGTCCACATCTTCTGGTCGAGTTCGCCGAGATGTGCGATGTCCTGCCCATTTTCAATGTTTACGCGTGTGACACCGCCGATTGTAGAGAATTTCCAGTCGTATTTACCGTTTGATTTCATATATATTTTTTATAATTGCAAAAACAAATCTATTACATCAGGATTGTGATAACGATGCGTCTTCCTCAAAACAAATTGAGAGTCAATTGATATCGCAAATATTATCAGAGGGCAAATATATAAAAATTCTTTCAATATTTACAAGACGACAAAATTTATTCTACCTCACTGATAATTCATTCAACAAAGCCTTAATGTTGGATTAACGATGCTTAACTATGGTCTTTATCCCACTTTGATAAAGTCGTATCTGAAGTCGTCGCCAACAGTGATAATGGTATAGAAGGCGTTAGGATAATGGTCTTCGATGGCGTCGAGGCGCAGATAGGTAACGCCTTTGAACACGGTGATGTCCCTGCTGTGAGAGTGTCCTTGAAGCACGAGGTCAACGCCGTAACGTGCGAAGAGGTCGGCCAAATCGTAAGTCTCCTCTAAGTTGAAGTTGCTTGTATGTCCTTGTGAGGAGTCTTTTTTGAAGAAATGAGTGTGGGTGAAGACGATAATATTTCTGAAGTCTTCTTTTGATTTCAGTGCCAGCAGGTTTTCGAGCCATTCGCGTTGTTTCACTCCGAGGGTGCCGCTGCTTGAGTCGAGGGCGACATAAAGGTCACGGAAGCCGCTTGGCGTCACCACCTCGAACCAATATGTTGAGGTCTTGATATGAGAGAGGCATTCTTTCCATTGTTTGAAATAGACATCGTGATTTCCGGCGCAGTAATAAATCTTCCTGCCAGCATCGGTGACGGGGAGCACGTGTTCGAAGAAATAGTCGAAATGGCCCGTGGCATTGATGACATCACCAAGGCATAAAGAGAAAGGAGGCGCGAGGCTGTCGTTAAGGTAGTCGCTGACATATCTGTCGAGGTTGACGGTGGAGAAATCGACATGAACGTCTGTCATCACATAGAGTCTGTAGTCGTCGCTGTCAACGTGTATTTTGTCGTAGCCGTGTGTGTCGTTATAGGCCATCGACATCTCAAAACGCTCATCGGCTGACTCGCCCAAAGAATAGAACATCCCGACGTAATCGTAGTTCTTGTTGCAGGAGATGAGCAGCATTAAGGAGAAAAAGGCGGCAAGTCGTTTCATGGTTCAGAATTTATATGTTATGCCGGCTTTCATCCATACGGAATAGAAAGAGGCGACAAGGTGAAACATTCCAGAAGGCTTTAAGGAGGTTTCCGCCACTACACTCATCTTATTATTAATGTCGTATTTAGCGCCGAGCGACATGATAGGCTCCCACATCCTCTCGTATTCAAACTCGTTGAAGTCGGAGACGCAGACGAAGATATCCCAAGAGTTATCGAAGCCCATGAGGGAGAGCATCACGCGGTAGAGAAGGTTGAAAGGCTCGGCAATGAAGTTGTCGGTGTCATGCCACTGCCGGTCCATGTCGTCGATGGCACGAGAGAAGAGGCCTACCTGAGCGGAGAGATGCCTCATCTTCAAGCCGAGGCTAAAGGCGTAAACGAACTCGTATGTACGGTAATCCGGGAACAGACGCGTGTGCAACGTCCCATCAGCGAACAACGTCAGCTTGTCATTGAGCTTCAGGTGGGGAGACGCCGTGAGCCCAAAAGAGAAAGTGCTCCGGGAAAGAGCCTCGACGTTAAGATTCAAGTCTATATTATTGATATGCAATGCCCCTTTCATGTCCATGCCGCCGTAAAACAAGCGTGTGTTACTATATCCTCCGACAGCTTGGACAGAGATGTCTGAAGAAAAATCTCGTCCTGACGTCTGGGCAAAAAGACTGGCTGAAGAGATAACAAGTATCAGAAAAGCAATAATTTTCCTATTCATATTGAAAAAATTCGATGCAAAGTTAATAAAAAGGTTCTTCCAACAAGAAAAATATTCACTCTAATTCCATAAAACTTTTTATCTTTGCAAAATTTCATAAATACACATAAAGATGTACGCTCTTTTCAGAAAAGAAATAAGTAGCTTCCTTAGTTCGCTCATAGGGATCACCGTGGTAGTGGTGTTTTTGCTCATCACGGGGCTGTTCTTATGGGTCTTCAAAAGTGATTTTAACATTTTATCATACGGATATGCGAGTCTCGACAGTCTGTTTGTGCTAGCACCGTGGGTGTTCTTGTTTCTTGTGCCTTCAGTGACGATGCGTTCGTTTGCGGAGGAGCGTCGCACGGGCACCATAGAGATGATACTGACGAAGCCGCTTTCCGACTGGCAGATAATAGGAGCGAAATATCTCGCCGGCATCGCCCTTGTCCTTCTGACGCTCATCCCCACCTTAATATATTATATCTCCGTCTCGAATCTTGCAATGCCGGCAGGCAACATAGACCATGGCGGGATATGGGGCTCGTATATCGGACTATTCTTCCTCAGCGCGGCGTTCGTCTCAATAGGCATCTTCTGCAGCTCTGTCACCGGCAACCAGATTCTAGCATTCATCTTGTCAGTGTTCCTCTGCGGATTCCTATATATCGGCTTCGACCTGATATACTCCCTCGCCCTGTTCGGAAAGGTGGACCTCTTTATCCAACAGCTCGGAATGGCAGCGCATTATTCCTCAATGAGCAGGGGAGTCATCGATACCCGCGACCTTATTTATTTCATTAGTGTTATCGCTTTGTTCTTAAGCCTGACGAAACTTTCATTGTCAAGCCGTAAATGGTAAGTAGTGTTATGAAAAACAAAAGAAAAAATATAAAAAGAAACGAGATACTGTCGCTTGCCGTCACTGTGGCTATCATCGTTCTTATTAATATTATCGGCTCTTTCGTCTATACTCGTTTCGACCTCACTTCCGAGAAACGCTATACCCTCTCCGACACCTCGAAGGAAATACTAAAAGACCTGAACGACTACGTGTATTTCCGCGTCTATCTTGAAGGTGAGTTCCCGGCAGGATTCAAGAAGCTTAGGAAAGAGACGAAAGAGATGCTCGACGAGTTCCGCGCTTATAGCAAATTCATAGACTATGACTTCATCAACCCTTCTGAAAGTAACGACCCCGTGGAACGCAGCGACACATATAAGATGCTGTACCAGAACGGATTAAATTATTATACCGAGACGGTACAGACTAACAGTGGAATGCAGCAGATAATGGTTTGGCCAGGCGTCATCATCACCTACCAAGAAAAAGAACTTCCTATTGACCTGCTCTCTGCACAATCGGGACAAAATAAGGAGACAATATTGAATAACTCATCACAAGACCTTGAATATAAACTCATTAGCGGGATAAAAGAGATAACCTCCGTTAACAAGCCATCGGTGGCCTTCCTCGAAGGTCATGGAGAACTCTCCGATGACGAGGTGTATGACATCGGACGCTCTATCTCATCAAGATACTCTGTCAAAAGAGTTGGCATCAATGAGCAGGTTAACGCGTTGACAACGAGAGACTACGACAAGGATAGCAACATCGTCGTCAAACCCAAATTCGACGCCCTCATCATCGCAAAACCAACGACACCTTTCTCTGATAAAGACAAGTTCGTCATCGACCAATACATCATGCACGGTGGTAAGGTGATGTGGCTCATCGACCCTGTCAACGCCTCCATGGATAGCCTGAAGGATAAAGAGTCAACGATGGGACTCTCCGTTGACCTAAACTTAGACGACCAATTGTTTAAATACGGGATAAAGATGAAGAAGAACCTGCTTCTCTCTTATCCTTGCGCCAAGATAGGGTTAGTTACAGGTCATGGCAACAATATGCAGAGCATGCTTCTGCCATGGTATTACTTCCCACTGCTCAGCCCTGCATCAGACCACCCTATCGTAAGGAACCTTGAGACCGTCAAGGCTGATTTCGTAAGCTCCCTTGAACCAACGACTTCGGCCCCGGAAGTGCAGAAGATTCCATTGCTCAAGACCTCTGACTACACTAAGATTTCAAGCGCACCAGTATATATCTCCCTCGACATCCTTAACCAACGCCCTAACGCAAGCATGTTCCCCCAAAAAGGACTGCCCACCGCCTTCCTCCTGAAAGGTAACTTCCGCTCCCTGTTTGAGAACCGGATGCCTACCGCTATCATCGAGTCGGAAGAGATGGCATTCCGCGAGGAGAGCGAACCTAACTCTATGATTGTCATCGCTGATGGTGACATCATCAGAAACCAGTTCGCACAACTTGACTATGCAAAGAAAAACAATGTCAGCGTCGGCGCCCCTCTGCCCCTCGGCTATGACCAATATACTAACAACACCTATGGAAATAAACAGTTTATCGAGAACGCCATCAGCTACCTCATCGATGGCGAAGGACTAATAAACGTCCGCTCCCGTGACCTGAAAATACGTCTTCTCGATATTAATAAAATAAACAACAATACAATAATCTGGCAGGTCCTTAACGTTGTGTTACCAAGTGCCTTGATGGTGCTTCTTGGCGTTTTACTTGCTTATATTAGAAAGAAGAAATATACAAAATAATGAAAAAGAATACTTTAGCCATTATTATCGCGGCTTTTTTGCTCGTTATCGCAGGTGTACTTCTCTGGAATAACCGATATCTTACTACTATTCGTGGTGAAGCCGCTGATTTCACCGTTTATGACACAGCATCAATAACAAAACTCTTCTTCGCTGATAAGACGGGTAACCAGACATTGCTTCAACGTACAACAGAAGGCTGGACCGTCAATAACGAGTATCCCGCATCACAACGACAGGTCAATGATATTCTATATACTCTTAACAGGCTGAGAATCAAGATGCCGGTATCCCTCACAAACTCAGATAACGTCATCACCCGAATGTCGGGAACACACACAAAAGTGGAGGTTTACCAGATTGTTCCCCGCATTAATCTATTTAATAAGGTGAAACTGTTCTATCACGAGGCATTATCAAAAGTGTTTTATATAGGCGACGTGACCCAAGACAACAACGGCACATACGTCTTGAAAGAGGGCGCGGATAAGGCTTATATCGTCTTCCTCCACGGCTTCAGAGGCTTCATAAGCGCAAGGTTCTCGGCCAACCCTCTCGATTGGCGCGACCACCTCATCTTTAATGAACAACTCGGAGATATTGAATCTGTCACCGTCGAGTTTAACAAAGATAAGGATAACAGCTTCATTATCAAAGAGAACGGACGCTACCAATATTCGATGTCTCGACTTAACGGCAAGCCGGTGGAATTTGACACCCTCAGAGTCCTTAACCTTATGTCGTCTTTTAACAATATCCGTTTTGAAGCTTTCTTGAACGATGTGGAGCCAGCCCGCCGCGACTCCGTCATCAACTCGCCATTCAACCAACGTATCACTGTAGTGACAAAGGACGGAAAAACTAAAAGCGTAACCACTTACAACATGCTCACCAATGCAGATATGTACACATTTGATAATGCTGAACTTGAAGACCCGGAAATAATGAAGATGGTTCAAGACCCTGACCATCAATATGCCCTGCTTAGCGAAGGTAATGAGTTCGTCCTTATTCAGGATTTCATCTTCGGCAAACTGCTCAAACCTGCCGACTATTATGAACGTGATTATGTAGAACCTGTCAAGGTGGTGACATTCAAAGAGTTAGAAACAATAGAGTCAAAAGATTTTAATGATTTACGATTCGATAGATAATCTTGAGAGATATTAAACTCTCTCTGATGAGACATATATAAGGCGTTGTCTTCCTTAGCAAAGCGACGGTTGACACAACGACAGTAGCTATTTTCACAGCGATAATGTAAGGATAAATATCTCCGAAGTCGAGGTATCATATATCAACCCTCTTGACTATGAGGCACATAGAAGATATATCGATATCATTATTATTACTGTCCGCTAAACCATAACTCACCTATCACACCCCCTGAATTTATGGGGTTGAGCAATAGTAATAGTATGGATAAGCCCCTTTATTGTATCTACGTGTCTTCCGGCGGCTGTCCGAGGAAAGTGTCTCCCTGTTGGCGTCATAAAGGTCACGATATACGTCCTCAAAGAACTTTTCTGACCGTCTGGCGTTTGCGTCTGACAAAGTGCTGCCGCCCGTCAAACGACTTTATGTACCTTTCACCGCCATGATTACGGCTCATTTCAACA
>SAMEA3663297__coassemble_954_pt1 | contig 12020 bp, 10 predicted proteins | sample SAMEA3663297__metabat2_high_PE_006 | metagenome-assembled genome bin SAMEA3663297 (sample SAMEA3663297) | pig gut metagenome | biome: pig gut; feature: pig-associated habitat; material: faeces | place: China | collected 2013 | reverse complement strand
ATTCAGCATACAGTCGAAGGCGGTGAGCAACGGCTGGAACTGGATTTCCACCAACATCAAGACGGAAGGTGCAGAAGGCCTTAACACTCTGCTGACAGCGATAGGCAGCAACGGTATCACACTCAAGTCACAGTCGTCATACCTCTCCTATTCAGGCAACGAATGGTACGGCAACATGGCCTCGATAAACAACGAGGAGATGTATATGGTGCAGATGGGAGACGCCGGCACGCTGAACATGGCGGGCGAGAGCCTTGTCACGGCAGAACACCCTATCAGCCTGACACCCGGCTGGTCATGGATAGGCTACCCATCGAAGGAGAACGTAGCCATCAACGACGCCTTGTCGGGACTCACACCCGCAAACACCGACAAACTCGTCAACCAATCCACATACGCCGAGTATTATCAAGGTGTAGGGTGGTTGGGGACTCTCAACACACTGCAAGGTGGCGACGGGTATATGTACCTCAACAACAGCGCTAACACCGTCAGCCTCACCTACAGCAGCGGACAGAAAGACACGGCAGCGACAAGAGACACCACCGAGCTACATTGGAACCCTAACATACATCAGTTCCCGTTCAACATGACGGCAACATCGCTGCTGTTCATCAACGGTGAGGAAGTGAAGAGCCTTGATTACGAGGTGGGAGCCTTCTGTGGCGACGAATGCCGCGGTAGCGCAAGAGCCATCTATGTGGAGCCTCTCGACAAATACTTCTTCTTCTTGATGTTCCATGGAGAGGAAAACGACGAGTTCACCCTACGTCTTTACGACATCGCTAACGATGAAGAGTTAGACTGGACATCCGACAACCTTGCGGTGTTCCACGCCAACGCAAGCCTCGGGACAATATCCGAACCTTACATCATTGAATTCTTCAACACCGCCGACATCACCGAGACAGCTCTAAATATCGCCATCTACCCGAACCCCGCAGGTAAAAGACAAGACTTAAAAATTAACGTCAGCAACACTACAAAAATCGAGATGTTCAACAGCACGGGAACGAAGATTTACGAGTGCTTCATTAACGGAGAAGGACACATCACCACTCCCGACACACAAGGCGTTTTTCTGATAAAATCAACAGCTGCCGACGGAACGACATCGTGCTACAAACTTATTGTTGAATAATAAATCATTTTAATATGAAGAAACTGATATTTTTTCTAACATTACTCTCTTGCATGGGACTTGTTACTGCCCAAAACACATTGCCGAAACATTGGACCCCCGACATAAACACATATCCGTACACAATGACAATGACGAGTTATGTGGTCATCGACGGGGTGGAGATTGAGAACCAAGACATAGAGGTGGCTCTCTTTGAAGGCGACATGTGCCTCACAGCCGAAAGGGCACTCTATTATGACAACGAACAGTTCTCACACCATTATTTTTGGTTCCTCTATCCTCATGGTGTCGATGGCATTACGATGACGTTCAGGGTATGGAACCATGCCACAAACTCAGAGATGGAGGTGACATCCGACCCCGCCACAGTAACCTTCGAGACAAACGGCAGCCTTGGCACCATGGAAAACCCTTTCCGTATCAGTTTCACTACGAAAAGAAACTATACCTTTGTTAACAACGGCGACTGGAACAACAAGAACAACTGGCTCGACAACAGCGGCCACACTCCGTCCACAATGCCCGACCTCACAAACGAAGATGTAGTGATAAACGCTAACGCCATCATTCCCAAGGGCTATGCCGCTTCGGTAAAGAGCCTCACCATCAACGACGGCTTCTCCGTGACCGTCAACAAAAACGCCTCACTATCAGTGTCGGGCGAGATAAACAAGAACAACGACCCATCAGGACTCGTCCTTATCGACGGAGGACAAATCTTCCAGACAAACACCGGAGTGACCGCCACATTTAGAAAGGCCATCACTAACCCGACAGACTGGGAACACTCCAAGGACGGATGGCAGTTCATCTCAAGCCCTATCAAAAACACCACTATCGAGAGCTTCACCTCTCAAGACACTGACTACGACCTCTACATCTGGGACGGCTTCCAAGATTATCCATGGCTTAACTATAAAAACCATTATAACGATTCATACTATGATGAATATTTCAAACAATACCTGAATTGCGAGAACGAATACGGATATGGCTACCTCGCCTCTTATAAAAACACTACAACGGCAGTGTTCACCGGAGAACTTAGAACTTTAGATGCTGGGGGTTTTATGTTTGATGTTCCCACTTATTATAAAAATGGAACTTGGGAGAATCTATATCTTTTAGGTAATCCATTTCCATTTGATATTCAATCGTCCGACTTGCATAGAACAAATATTTCAACAGGTTTTGCCACAATCGACCCGGAGACCAACAGCATCGTTTATCAAAACAATGAAGGCATAATAAAGGCTGGTCAAGGGTTCTTCGTTCTGGCAACCGGAAAAAGACCTTCACTTTCCTATCCTAACAGTTCAAAGGAGGATAAGGGAGAAGCGAGGTACATTGACATCACAGTGGAGGGCAGAAGCGGGCACGACAACGTGATATTAGACTTCAGCGGAAGCGAGAACGAGGGTTTCATAAAGTGCATGCCTGCCAACGACGACATTGCGACAGTTTTCACTAAAAGCGACAGCAAGATGTACGGCATCAGCTGTTATGACGATGACACTGAAGAGATTACATTATGTTTCGATGCTAAGGAAGCCGGCTCTTACACCATGAAGATAAAGACGAAAGGAGACTTCAGCCACATTCATCTTCTCGACAAGATGACTGGAGAGGACATCGACATGCTCGTTGAGGACGAATACAGGTTCAAGGCGATGAGCAACGACAACATCTCGCGCTTCATCATCAGGCTATCCGACAAGGGCGAGGATAACGGGAGCCAGTTCGCATATCAGTCGGGCAAGCAGCTGTTCATCATCGGCAGCGGCAAGGTACAAGTCATTGATATGATGGGAAGAGTAGTCCTCAACACTACAGCTGACGGTAGTCCTTTAGACATATCTAACCTGAAGGAAGCAGCATATATTGTACGCCTGTCGGGTGAAAACAATGTTAAAACACAAAAAATCGTATTATTATGAGAAAGAAGTTCATTTTATCGGCAATAATAACAGTTGTATTATCAATGCAGGTCTTTGGTCAGAGAGACACCTTCTTCAGCGACTGGATTGATGATAACAATGAGAGAATAGATAACAACATTGAAATGCCCAACCTTCCAAACGCTCATGGCAGCAGCGATGACCAAGCTCCTGTAGGCTCCGGCACCATTATTCTCCTTGCGTTAGCGGCAGGCTATGCGCTTGGGAAAAGAAAAGTCAATAATGATACACGGTCTTCATGAACAGATGAAGCGAAAGTGGCATCCCACCATAATGATATTCATATCTTTTGCATGAAACATCATTAAGTAATGTGAGAAAAAGAGTCCGGTGATTCCGGACTTTTTATTTTGTGTCCGGGGAAGATAGCTATTAACAGTGACGCAAAAGTCAAAAAGGCAGACAAGAAGATGCGCACCATCGCCGGAAGACTGCTGGGGGGGGAGCTCTCACGCCTGCTTACTGTTGAAATTCTATCGTGTCTTTTTGTCCACTCACTTATGCTTTCTACTGTTTCATTGATTTTTCTATCACCATTTTTGATAATAAAAGTGAATATTTCGCTATTTTATTGCATTATTTCAAGTAAAAAACTCGTTTTTCAACAATTATTAGTATCTTTGCGTCGCAATAAATGATAAAAGTTATAATCATGGGATTTCCTACGACAAAAAACATCAACCGCATCAAGGCTGTATTAGCAGACAAAGGTCGGACAAACAAGTGGCTCGCGGAACAGCTCGGTTGTGCACCAACGACGGTTAGTAAGTGGTGTACAAATGCAGCACAGCCCACTTTAGAAACAATGATACAGATAGCTCAACTCCTGGAAGTGGACATGAATGACCTTGTTCGTCTTGACAAATTCCCAAAGTCTGCCACGGAGTAAATAATTTAATATTAAAAAGCAATGAAAGAATATATCACAATAAAGAATTTCGGTCCTCTGACCAAAATTGAGAACTTAGAAATAAAACAGTTCACCTTGTTAATAGGTGAGTCTGCAAGCGGAAAGAGTACTCTGATGAAAGTGGTAGCTATGATGCGATATCTATACAAAATGGCTAATATCCGCTCATACTTGTATCGTTCAAAAATCACCAAATCTCCTTTTAGAATACGTATTGACAGCATGCTCAAACGTCAAGGGATGACAAAAATGTTCTCAAAGGAGAGCACTATTGTATATAGCGTCGTGATGGACGATGGCAGACAATACGATATACGGATAGAGAATGGAGTTTTGAAGAAAGCCGAAATCATTGAGCAGGAGCACCTTATTTTCTGCAAAGATTCATACATTTCTGAGAACCGCAATATTATTCCCACATGGACGCAAACGTCATGGAAAAATAAAGGAGCGACCTTGGGATTCTATTTCCATGAAACAAATGATGATTTTGGAAGTGCATCAGAAGGTGACAAAGAATTATTAATGGATTTTGTCGGTATGAAAATGTTTATAACACACCCAAAAGGCAAACCGACACGCTATCAGATTGTACCTACAGACAATCATCATGCTCCCATAGAACTTACAGAAGCCTCTTCTGGTATCCAAACATCTGCACCATTGGCATTGATTGTGGATTACTTTGCCAAAGACTTCTCTTTCAAAGATGCATTCAACCGCTCGGTAATGAGTTATTTATTTGAAACAGAAAACCTGAATAAATTCAAGGCTGTAAGCGAACCTACAACCATACCTAAGATTGTAGATATCCATATTGAGGAACCTGAATTAAGTCTTTTCCCAGACGCACAATGCGACCTCATAGAAGGTATTTTTAATACAGCATTAAATGCTGAAAAGGACCGCACAATCAATATGATGCTGGCTACGCATAGTCCTTACATTCTTAATTACCTCAACATCGTTCTTAACCAGACAAAGCCCGGGAAGGCAAGACTGACTCCTGATAATCTGGCTGTTTATCGTCTATACAAAGGTGAACATCAGAACCTTGTTGCAAAAGATGATAAAGGAAGGGACATTGTTGACAGCTATGATCTTTCGGAGATGATGTCTGCAATATACAATGAATTCATTCAGCTTGGCGTATGATTGAGTTTTTTTTTAAAAATACTCTTCTACAGCATCATGGATTAACCACTGATGGTGTAATGGTCCCATGCGAACATAAGAGTGCCCCATTTACGAAAGTTGACACTAAGGCGTGTAGCGAAGCAGCAGCAACAAAGTATGCTAAAGGAGTGTTTAATAAATATGAAAAAACATGCAAATCATGTGATCATATTATTTTGAAAGTGGATAATAATAAACATGACATTACTGTTGTGGATTTTGAGCAGTATGTGAATTCATTGCCCCATAGCTTAATAGAAAGGCAGAAACGCTGTGATCTTCTCATGACAGATGGCATACCTCATAATAAAATAGTATTCTGCGACCTTTGTTGTTATGATGAATACTATATAGGACAAAATGATGGACATCACCCTGAGGGGAAAAGAGCAGAAGCTCGAAAAAAAATGCAAGATTCTGTAGAAATGCTGTTAGGGATTGAATTGCTTGACAACTTCATATTAACTTTTCCAGAAAAAGTATGTCTTTTTGCATACAGATCATATAGCACAGCAAAACCGATGACAGCGAAAAGAGGTGGCAATAATGCAGAGATAAATATGCAGGCAATGCTCACTACACCTTCTTCAGTCAGTGGACAGATTGTTACGGAGAATAACGTATTAAATCATCACTTTATTTTTGTACAAAACAAATACCCAGCCATATACAAATGGTAAATACTTGTAAAGAATGTGGAGACTAACACATTTATACAACATTGTACAAAATTCATTTTGTGTATAAGGTTGACTACTCTGCCGTCTTTGATAGTGCGGCTGAGTATCTCTATGAGTTTGCTGTGACTAACAGTATCGAATAAGCGTTCAAAGTCAGTGGTGAGATAATAGTTATTAGATATTAGATAGTAGTAGGGTTTAAGGGTCGATGGTCAATGGTCAATAGTCAATTGGGTTGGGAATAATTGCTCATGCCCCATAGTTATTTTGTCAATGGGGGAATGACGAAATCATGAATTATGCATTATGAATTATGCATCAGTGATAGTGTGTGGTAAGAAAAAGCATCGGTCGGGCACTGGAGGTGTCCGACCGATACAATATGAACTACAAATTAATTAATATTCTGCAAGAATACCTTTAATCTGGTCTGGTGTAAGACGGCCATAGACCTTATCCCCTATTGTGATTACTGGGGCGAGGCCGCAAGCACCGATGCAGCGTAGCACGTCGAGTGAGAACTTCCTGTCATTAGTAGTGCCGCCCACCTCGACATTCAGTTGTTTTTTCAGTTCGTCGAGCACTTTTTCGCCACCGCGCACATAGCAGGCTGTACCGAGGCAAACGGAGATAGGGTATTTGCCTTTAGGTATCATGGTGAAGAAAGAGTAGAAGGAGACGATACCATAGACTTTAGCGACGGGAATATTCAGTTCCTTCGCGATAAGGGCTTGCACTTCAATTGAGAGGTAGCCGTATTCGCCTTGAACTTTATGAAGGACGTTAATCACTTCGCCGCCCTCATTATTGAATGACTTGCAAACACCTTTGATGAAGTCAACCTGTTCTTCAGTTAATTTAATATCTGCCATAATATACTATAATTTTCTAATAAGCTATAAAACAATTACTTCTCAATTTTGACATGGTTTGACTTGTCGAAATAATGAGTATGCAGGAGTTCATGAGACTTAAGGCCGCAAGGTTCGCCGAGGTATTCCTTATATAGGCGTTGTATTTCAGGGTTCTCGTGTGACTTACGTATAGGTTTACCGGCGTCTTCGCGGTATGTTGCTTCTTGTCGTTTCCTGATGATGTCCATATTGCCATGGTGATAAGGCTGGCCGGCGCCGCCGATGCAGCCGCCGGGGCAAGCCATGACTTCGATGGCGTGGAACTGCACTTTGCCGTCGCGCACCATTTCGAGGAGTGTGCGGGCGTTTTTGAGGCCGTGGGCGATACCGATATGGATGTCGGTGCCGTCGAAATCGACATGTGCCTCACGGATACCTTCGAGACCGCGGAGCTCGTTAAACTCCACGTTTTCGAGTTTCTTATGAGTGAAGAGCTCGTATGCGGTACGAGTAGCAGCCTCGATAACGCCGCCGGTGACACCGAATATCACTGCCGCGCCTGTTGACTCTCCGAGAGGGTTGTCGAACTCCTCTGGCTCTATCTCGTTAAGGTCGAGGTTATACAGTTTGATAAGGCGGGCGAGCTCGCGTGTTGAGAGCACGAAGTCAACGTCAGGGTTGCCGTTAACCTTGAACTCGTCACGCTGGCACTCGTATTTCTTTGCGAGGCAAGGCATGATAGACACCACGACGAGGTCTTCACGCTTGATGCCCATTTTCTCTGCCCAGTAGCTCTTTGCTATTGCGCCGAACATCTGTTGAGGAGACTTGGCTGTTGAAGGGACGTCGAGCATATCCGGGAAGTTATGTTCGAAGAAGTTGACCCATCCGGGGCAGCATGATGTGAGTATTGGGAGGCGCACTGACTTGTCGCCGGCCATGAATCTGCTGATACGGTTAAGCATCTCGGTGCCTTCCTCCATGATGGTGAGGTCGGCGGCGAAGTCGGTATCGAAGACGTAGTTGAATCCGAGGCGGCGCAGGGCGGCGGCGAGTTTGCCTGTCACGAGGGTGCCGGGCTCCATTCCGAACTCCTCACCGAGAGCGACGCGCACTGCTGGGGCGGTCTGTACGATGACGGTCTTGCTTGGGTTGTTGATGGCGTTGATGACATTACGGGTGTCATCGACCTCGGTGAGTGCTCCTGTCGGGCACACCTGAACGCACTGTCCGCACATGACGCAGGCTGAGTCCGCGATGTCCTGTTCGAAGGCGGTGGCGACGACGGCCATGAAGCCGCGGTTCACTCCTGACAAGGCGCCCACGCTCTGCAACTCGTTACAGATATTCTCACAACGGCGGCACATGATGCACTTGTCGATGTCGCGTATGATAGATGGCGACATGTCCTTACGGTATTTCGACTGTTCGCCTTTGTAGTTCACCTCACGGATGCCGAGGTCCTGTGCGAGTTTCTGGAGCTCGCAGCGTCCCGACTTGGCGCAGGTGAGGCATTCTGCCGGGTGGTCGGAGAGTATAAGCTCCACGACGGTGCGGCGGGCGTTGATGACGCGTGCGTTATGTGTGTGTATCACCATGCCCTCGGTACATGCTGTGGCGCAAGCCGGGGTAAGATTACCTTTACCCTTGCCTTCCACCTCGACCATACAGACACGGCAGCCACCAGGCTTGTTCTCAAAATTCATTCCTGCCATCTCAAAATAGCACAAGGTAGGAATATGGATACCGGCTTGACGAGCAGCTTTCAAAATGGTTGTACCTTCTACAACTTCTACCGGTTTATTATCTATAGTTACTTTTACCATTTTTATGTTCCTTTAAAATTATTTTATATCGATAGCACCCATCCTACATTTCTCGTGGCATGCGCCGCATTTTATACACTTCGACTGGTCGATGACGTGAGCCATCTTCTTCTCGCCGGATATTGCTGTCTGTGGGCATACCCTTGCGCAAGCGCCGCAGCCTATACATTTCTCCGGGTTGATTTCATAACGCATGAGTGTCCTGCACACGCCGGCGCGGCATTTCTTGTCCACCACGTGTTCAACGTACTCGTCCCAGAAGTTGTCGAGTGTTGACAACACCGGGTTTGGTGATGACTGTCCGAGACCGCATAATGCCGTGTCTTTGATGACGTTAGCGAGGTTACGAAGCTCGTAGAGGTCTTCCATAGTGCCGTTACCCTTGGTTATTTTGTCAAGGATTTCGAGCATACGTTTGTTACCGATGCGGCATGGCGAGCATTTTCCGCAGCTCTCCTCCACTGAGAACTCGAGGTAGAACTTCGCTATTGACACCATACATGATGTCTCGTCCATGATGACCATTCCGCCGGAGCCCATCATCGAGCCGGCCTTCTGCAGTGACACATAGTCGATAGGTATGTCGAGATGTTTCTCTGTCAAGCAGCCGCCTGAAGGTCCGCCGGTCTGCACCGCCTTGAGTTTGCGGCCGCCCTTGATGCCACCGCCAATCTCATACACTATCTCACGCAGTGTGGTGCCCATAGGAACCTCGATAAGTCCGACGTTGTTAATCTGTCCGGCGAGGGCGAACACCTTGGTGCCTTTTGAGTTCTCTGTGCCTATTGAAGCGAACCATTCAGCACCTTTAGTAATAATAATAGGTACGTTAGCGAAAGTCTCTACGTTATTGACGTTGGTAGGCATCATGAGGTAGCCTTTCTCCGAGGTGCGAGGTGGCTTCATTGTAGGCTCGCCACGTTTGCCTTCCATAGAGTGGATGAGGGCGGTAGCCTCGCCGCAGACGAAGGCACCGGCGCCATAGCGCAGCTCGATGTCGAAGTCGAAGCCTGAGCCGAGGATGTCCTTGCCGAGGAGACCGTACTCCCTTGCCTGGCCGATAGCCACTTGGAGACGGTGAATGGCGAGAGGATATTCGGCACGGATATATATCAAGCCCTTGGTGGCGCCTGTAGCATAGCCGCCGATGGCCATAGCCTCCACCACTGAGTGCGGGTCGCCCTCAAGGATAGAACGGTCCATGAACGCTCCAGGGTCACCCTCGTCAGCGTTACACACCATATATTTCTGCTCACCCTTGGCACGTGCTGTAGAAGCCCATTTCTTTCCAGTAGGGAAACCGGCGCCACCACGGCCGCTCAAGCCCGAACGTGTGATGACATCGATAACCTCCTCCGGCGTCATCTCAGTCAACACCTTGCCTAACGCCTCGTATCCGCCACGCGAGATACTCTCGTTGATATCCTCAGGATTGATGAAGCCACAGTTACGAAGAGCTATCCTCAACTGCTTCTTATAGAAACCCATGTGCTTTGAGTCAGAGACGTGCGTCTTGTTCTCCGGGTCGAGATACAGAAGGTCTGTAACCTTACGCCCCTTGATAATGTGCTCATCAACTATCTTGACGACATCAGTAGGTTTTACCTGAGTGTAAAATGTGTTGTCAGGCAATATCTTTACAATAGGGCCCTTCTCGCAAAATCCAAAGCAACCCGTCTTTATCACCTGAACTTCATCTTGCAAACCTCTCTCCTTCAATATGTTCTGAAAGTTCGCAACAATCTCATCACTTGCAGATGCCTTACATCCGGTTCCTCCGCAGCAAAGCACGTGCGTCTTGATTTGTGTCATATAAAGTCCTCCAATTTAGAATGATTAATCTATTTTCTCGTAGTTAACCGGAATGATTCCCTCTACCAACTCATTATTCATGACATATTTCTCAAGTATCTCGTCAGCCCTGCTGTTGTCAACATTGCCGAACACGACGGGCTCCTTGCCGGGAACTGTCACCTCGATGGTAGGCTCAGCATGGCAGTAACCCATACAACCTGTCTGAGTGAAAACAACCTTGATCTTCAACTCGTTAGCCTTCTCCATCATGTGCTCCATCACTTGTTTCGCACCAGCAGCAATACCACATGTGGCCATTGCGACCTTTATCTGGACAAGTTTTTCAGATTCATCACCTCTCTCCCTGATGTCAAGAGCTGACTGTAAATTTTCTCTCATGGCTTTTAACTCTGCCAAAGATTTTATTTTTGCCATTTTTATGTAGATTATGTTAATGAATGATTTGGATTATTATCATTATTTTTTTGCTGTTCGCAAATTCCTTGCAAAAATACAATTCTTTTTTATACTTCCAATGAAAAAACATTTAATAATCAAAGTTTTCATTTTATTCGCCAAAACAGCACGAAATACTGCCTCCGTCCGCCCTTCCCGGCTGCTCCGGAAACTCATTCCCATTATTTTCACTCTCTCATCTCTATTCCTCGAAAAATAGTTATCTTTGCAGCCTCAAACACCATAACAGAACATGAAAAGATTCTTCCTCACCTTCCTGATTGTAACCTTTGCTGCTGCGGCGGCTCTTTCAAAAGAAGTAGATGTCATCACTGCGCGTAAGGCGGCGATTAACTTCATCACTTACAATACAAGCCTTGTTTTTGAAGGCGATGCCGGCGGTCTTCAACCATCAATAACATTCAGTTCGGCACGCGGCAACAGCTGCCTTTATGTCTTCAACATCGGTGACGGCTTCGTCATTGTAGCGGCCGACGACATAGCGTTCCCCATCCTCGGCTATTCGGAGGAAGGCAACCTCACAAGCGACAATATCCCCGATGCTCTCAACGAGTACCTGCTTCATTTTGTGGAGCAGATAGAGTACGGCATTGAGAATGGTGTCGGTGGAGACTACGGGAGGCAGTGGGAGAGCGTGCTCACGACGGGTTCTCTTGGCGAGGCAAGGAACAAGAGCGTGGTGGACCCTCTCGTGCAGAGCCTTTGGAACCAAGACTTTCCGTACAACATGCTCTGTCCGGAGGACGAGGACGGCCCCGGCGGGCACGTTTATGCCGGCTGCACCGCCACATCTATCAGCCAGATAATGCACTACTGGAGATACCCTTTGACAGGCAGTGGCACACACACATGGAACCATTGGAGCTATCCTCCGCAGACCGCCAATTTCGGTGACACACAATACGATTTCGATAACATGCCGAACTCTCTCGCTGGCTCCACACCCGAACAGAAGGAAGCCGTAGCACTCCTCCAATGGCATGCAGGCATCGCCCTTGACTCCAACTACGGGGCCACGGGCACAGGCGCTTACCCCTCTGAGGTCGTCAACGTCATTACCACCTATTTCCGTTATTCTGACGACTGCCACGGAGAATGGCGAAACGGCTGGTGGAAAGGTGACGGGTTGTCACGCGACAGCTGGACCGAACTCATCAAGAACGACCTCGACAACGCACGCCCTATTCATTACGGCGGCTGG
>SAMEA3663297__coassemble_953_pt1 | contig 12056 bp, 7 predicted proteins | sample SAMEA3663297__metabat2_high_PE_006 | metagenome-assembled genome bin SAMEA3663297 (sample SAMEA3663297) | pig gut metagenome | biome: pig gut; feature: pig-associated habitat; material: faeces | place: China | collected 2013 | reverse complement strand
AGTTATAGATAGAATTGTTCAATTAATGAGTCGGATGCAGAAAATAGGAAGGGACGAGCCGCTGCTCCGCTCAATAAGAAAACATTAAACGACAACCCTAGTTATTTTGTAAGATGATGCTACGCAATCTCCTGACCTACACCGACATTCGTTGGAGACGGCGTTTGATGAGACATTACAAAAACAAACGCCTTACCCATCAGGGTGTAAATGGATAGAAATAAACATGCCACAATAATATTCTTAACAAAATGCCACATCCATGGAGTGACAGCGCATTCGAATATGATACGGTCTTATTATGCGCCAGAACTTTGAAGCCTTAAAGTAAAGGGAGTTATTTCTTGTCATTCTTGCATTTGCCATTGCCGCCACACACGCATTTTGCGTCAGGGTCGAGGGAGTGGGCACATTTTCTCTCAAACTTCCCGTCTTTTTTGACAAACATCTTCACGCCTATAGCCGCGAACGACAAGATGACGATAAACAATGTAGGAATAAGGAATATCCAATAGTTCATATTACAAACGAGTATAGTGGTGCCGGACAGGTTCCCTGTCCGGCACTCATTATTAGTCAACGATAATCAGATAATAGTTCTTCTTTCCTTTTTGGACAAGGATATATTTTCCATTAAGCATGTCATCGGAAGAGATGGCTTTTTGTTCAGACACCTTATCCTTATTTATTGACACTCCGTTACCTTGGAGCATCTTACGGGCTTCACCTTTTGAGGAGAAGACGCCGGTTTGCACAAGGAAGTCAACGATGCTAACGCCTTGAGACAAAGCATCTTTTGAGAACGACGCCTGTGGCACTCCGTCGAAGATGCTCAGGAGGGTCTGTTCATCAAATTTATGGAGAGCCTCAGAAGTGCCTTTTCCGAAGAGTATCTGTGTAGCTTCCTCCGCCATCTCAAGGTCTTCTTTTGAGTGGACAACGATGGTGAGTTCTCTTGCGAGGGTGCGTTGAAGCTCGCGCAGATGAGGTGCGGCGTTATGTCTATCTATGAGCGCATCTATCTCTTCTTTACTGAGAAGGGTGAAAATCTTAATATATTTGGCAGCGTCCTCATCGGAGCAGTTCATCCAGAACTGGTAGAAGGCGTAAGGAGAGGTCTTCTCCGGGTCGAGCCAGATATTGCCTTTCTCGGTCTTTCCAAACTTACCGCCATCTGATTTAGTGATGAGGTTGCAGGTGAGAGCGAAAGCCTCTTTGTCCGCGCCGAGTTTACGGCGGATAAGCTCTGTTCCCGTGGTGATGTTGCCCCATTGGTCGGAGCCACCCATCTGCAGCTTGCAGCCTTTATGCTCGAAGAGATAAAGGAAGTCATAACCCTGAACAAGCTGGTAACTGAACTCGGTGAACGACATTCCATCACCTTCGCCATTGAACCTTTTCTTCACTGAGTCCTTGGCCATCATATAGTTAACGGTGATATGTTTGCCAATGTCACGGATAAAGTTAAGGAAAGAATAGTCTTTCATCCAGTCATAATTGTTGACAAGCTCAGCTTTATTAGGAGCATCGCTGTCGAAATCGAGGAACTTAGCGAGTTGTCTCTTTATGCAGGCTTGGTTATGTTGTAATGTCTCATCGTTGAGGAGGTTACGTTCTGCCGACTTACCCGACGGGTCGCCAATCATACCGGTTGCGCCACCGAGCAGTGCCAATGGCTTATGTCCTGCAGCTTGAAAATGCCGTAGCATCATGATACCGCAAAGGTGTCCGATATGTAATGAGTCTGCAGTCGGGTCAATGCCGAGATATGCCGTTGTCATCTCTTTCTTCAGCTGTTCTTCTGTGCCTGGAGTCATGTTATTCAACATCCCACGCCAGCGCAATTCTTCTACGAAATCTTCTTTCATCGATTTAAAAATTACAAAATAATGTGCAAAGATAATACTATTTCTTTAATGGTAATCCCTCGATAGTGACATTAATATTTTTATACTCCACTTCAAATTCTTCCTGAGGGAAAATGTAGCAGTCCAAGTTCTCCCCTTTCACTGATGTTCCAGCGAGGAAGAATGTCGTCCTTGCCTTGAAATGCCTTGTCCCGTCACCGTTATCAGTGCTTAACTCAGAGAAACGGAAAGCCTTGTATAGCACGTTATCACCACCTCTCATTATCTTGAACTCGCTGCTAACCTTTGTCAAATCAACATCATTAAGGTTATTATAGTCAAACTCGACATCAACATAAATGCGGGAGAAATCCTCGTGAAGCTTAACAGCCGGGAAGATACGCTCATGTCCGAAAGGATTCACCTTGACACGAATAACAGAGGTGTCAACCACCGACTTATACAGCTCCACTAAACCAACGGGTTTCTTCAACAGATAGTCATTTTGTGTCACATACCAATCAATCTGCTTATATTGTCTAAGATATTCAACGAGTTCTTCCTTCAATACATCATCATCAATCTCATCAACATCAAGGTTCTCGTCAATCTCAAACAAGCGGTTTCTATCAAGAAAATAATTATTATGGAGATATTCGTTCTCATCACGGTTGTTACGCATAAACGACACTGACTGTCTGCAATTAAATGTTGGAGATGAGTCGAGTGACTTTCCAATCCAATGGCAGTATTCATCGGTCATGTAGTCGTAATTATTTGACAGATAAGATGTTATTGTCGGGGCGATGTCATGATGTGTGACCACGCCCTTGAAGGTGCGCGCTTCTTTCTGAAGTGGCGAAAAAATTATTAAAGGCACATTATATTTCAGTAGGGGGCTTGGGTTCACATACACCCTGCCCATACGATGGTCACCGGTGATGACAAAGACAGTGTTCGCAAACTCCGGCTTCGACTTATAATACTCGAACGCCATCTTCAAACAGTCATCCATATACATGAAGCAGGAGTAAATCTCCCTGTTGCCTTCCACGTTAGCTCTTTCCCTTGGCCCTAAAGAAGTGCTTGTAGCAAGAATTGAATCAAGCTTACGCAGATATTTGTCCTGACCCTTGAAATAGAAAGGCTCATGGGTAGAGAGTGTGATATACACATCAGTGTTAGGGCGTTTCGTCACTACGGCATCACGATGACGGAAGGCGGAATTGAACATATCCTTATCATACAGTCCCCAAGAGCAATGATTTTTCATCGTCTCCTTCACATCTTGGTCAAACTCCGATTCGGAAGGGTTCATGATATATCCGACACCGTTAGAGAGCATGTATTCGTCCTGACCATCAAAGGAGGCGTTGCCGCCGTAATAGAAAGAGATGTCGTAGCCGTTCTCCGACATATCCTTCAAAATAGAGTTATGGTCGGGGATAGGGAACCAGATACGTGCAAACCCCGTTTTATCATAAGGGGCAGATGAGAAGATATTAGGGAGTGCGCCGAAAGTGCGTTCCGACAATGCGAGGCAGTTAGGCCAGTACAGGGAGCAGTTTCTAAGACTGTCGAGGAATGGCGTGATAGGCAGCGTTGGCTGTGTAGATGTGAGCCTTTGTCCAAGACTCTCAACGATAATGAACACAAAATCAGGAGCCTTACCATCGGAAGTGGTATTCAAAAGAGGGCCAAGCACATCAGGGTCGTCCGACTTGCGCATAAACGGATAGTAAGGGTCAAGATAATCGAACTCCGGAAAACGGCTCTGATATGCCAATGCACTTTGTAGCACTTCCTCATCGTAATTAGAATAATCCTCCACATTGGCGTTATCGTACCAATATTCCACAAAATCGTTAAGAGTGTATGCTATCTGGTTCGACGCAAGAAAATAATCGTTATACGATTTATAACATTTATCATTTGTTATCAACGACTTATAATCGAAGAACACCACAAACAGCAAAGAAACGCACAATGCCACGACAGAGAATCTCTTCGACACCTTCACCTTCTTAAGCCAGAAACGGACGAGAAGCGCATACAGAACGATAAGCACTGCCACTATGAGCAGAGGCAAGACGGAGAACTTCACCGAAGAAGCAATAATGTTTATCTGTTCCTTGATGTCATAGACGAAGAACACACGGTCGAGCGGCTGCCCTACATTTGAGAAATAGGCTATTAACATGCCATATACGATGACATATAAAGTGATGAATATCAATGAGAGCACATTATTCAGCCTTGGAAGGAAATGATTAATGAGCAGGAATGGAATAAGAAGCATCACTGCGGTAAAAAAGACCACAGTGATGTCAAAATAAACGCCTGAGAGCACGGTGAGGAAAGAGGAGAGCTCCACCTTTCCCGTGAACAGCATAACAAAGAAGAATCCTAAACGAAGAATAAAGGTCAACAAAAGCCATAAAAGTCCAAGCTTGGTCCATTGTTTCAGGCCATCGGACGCCACATTAACGAATCCACAAATTTTCTTAAAAGTCTTCATATCTATTATCTCATTCTATCACAATCTCATAAACTTTTCCGACTATGTCTGATTTATTATAAGGTATCAGGCCTTGCCAGAACACCACGGGTGCGTGCCATTCGGAGTAATGATACTCTTGTGTCACGATGCACTGCATCTGGTTGTCGGGGATACTCGAATAAGAATCATCGACATATCCGGCTTCAACCATATTATCGGGAGAGTTGCCATGCCGCCAAGTGATAGACCTCGGCTGCCAATCAATCTCGTAATAATGCACGTCATCATCAAACACCTCATTACTCATCATGGTACGTATTGTCATGGCTTGAGTGTTTGGACTCCAGCGCATAGCCTCATAATTCCTGTCGCCGTAATCCATTGTAAATACTCCCGACGAGTAGTTTTGCGGTTCGCGGCACGCCATATCCCAGTTAGTGCAACCGAAGGTGACATTATTATTAAGAGAGGCATCTTCCACATGAGAATCAGCCTCGGCAAAATAATAAGCCTTAGGCCAGTACCTTGACGACTTCGCTATCTCTATATCTATTTCCGAATAGCAATAGTCGGAGAGGATGACGGGGTTTTGGTCGGAGCTTGCCTTATGCACGTAGCCTGAGGGGCTTGTCCTGCGGTTGTTCCAAGGGTGGTCTTCCTGATGGATAAGCCAGAAGGCGTATGTCAGGCCGTTCCAGATGTTCTCGTCATTAAGCATAGGAGGGAACTTTATCTTGGCGCGGATTTTCCCATACGTGAAGCCCACGCGCGTGCGTATCCCCGTTGACTCTTTCCTAAGGTTGTTGACGTCGTCATTTCCGGGGTTGATGAGCATGATGCCGCCGTCAGCCTCGTCTATCTTCACCGTTTTGCCCGGAGTCTCAGAGACATAAGGGTAGTCATACAGAAGCTGTGTGCTGTCGAAACGCGTCTTATTAGCCTCATACTGAGCACGTGTGTAAGGGTTCTCATCGCTCACAACATCTTGAATGACAGGGATATTCCTAAGCGTATATTGATGGCTGACATCACTGAAGAACTGCTCAAACAGAGCGTCAGAATAATGTTCCTTCCCGAAATAGATTCCGTATTCCGGGGTGATGACGGCTCTCGTCTTCAGCACACGGTCTGACATAAACACTTCAACGCCGGGGATTGTGTTCTTGGCGAAAAAAGCATAAGGGTTGACGAAGCGGCCATTTTCATCGGTAGCACCAATATTTTTTATGTATTCCGGCATCTGCGCCAAGGCTGCCTCGTCACACACAACGAGCATAAAAGAATAGCAGCCCACACGAGGATTACGTTTCCACCTGTTGTTGTCGTCACCATCATTAAGCTCTGAGTTGATAAGCCATCTCGCGTCATTAAGCAACTGACGCTCAAAGGTCACCTGCTTGTCTTTCGCCTTCTGTGCCACCGACGCGCTCCATTCCGGCGACGACTTTATCGCTTTAACGACCTTCTCCACCGCCTCGTCGCTGAGGTTATCAACCCTCCTGTCCTTTCCATAATACCGCCGCTCGTCACGGGGATTGCCCACGATACGAATAGAATCCTCCACCCTACCTCCTCTCGCTATCCTCTTAAAACCAACGCCCACATCTTCCCAGCTGCCGTAGAAGTTCTCGTCATTATGCTCATCATCATTCTCAAACTTATAACTCTCGTTCTGATAATAGACCTTATAATATTTGCCCTTCTCACCTCTAAAAGAGAAAAGAAAACGCCCACCTTCACATTGACGCTCCGAAGGAAGCACTATCCCGGCGTTCACAACATCTTTCAAATCCATGTCAAGGCAAACGGTATCGCCACCATCAAAATTTGTCATCATCTGGAAATCAACACCTTCCGAAGAACATGATGACAAAAACGCCAACAAAACAACGACACAAAAAGCAATAGCTCTATCCATAAACCATTTTTTGACAAAAATAAAAAAAATCCAAATTCAAAAACATATTTTCATAACTTTGCAGTTTATTTGGCTTTCTATGAAAAAATTGAATAAGTCATTATGTTTCTTGACAGTTATCATCATGCTGACAGTGATGGTTCAAACCGTATTCCACGTTTTTAACCTAAAAAAACTTGGTGGAGAAAGGGAGGAACCAAAGAAACCGACATTCACTTTTGAGGCATATCTCGACGGCAGCCTACAAAAAGATATCGAACAGTATTCAAAAGAAAACTTCGGCTTTTATGAATGGTTAATAAGGGTTTACAACCAATATCTCTGGACCTGCTACCATAAGACGAACAACAGCAACCTCGTTTTCGGAAAAGACAATTGGATTTTCGAAGAGGAAGTCGTGAGAGAGCATTACGAGAGCCTTATGTACAAATATGCTAACGACAGCGCGGACATGATGCGCAAACTTGACCTTGAGGCGAAACGACTTTGGAAGGCACAAGAGATATTGAAAGAATACGACAAATACATCTTTGTGAACATGATCCCGTGCAAGGACATCATCTATCCGGAATACCTGCCCCAAAACACCTACAGCCGCCCCGAAGGAATACACGCTTACGAATACTATAAAATGAAATTCGACGAGCTGAATATCAACTACATCGACAACGTGGAGCTAATGAAAGCAAAGAAAGACATTGTCGATTACCCGCTTTTTACAAGCTACTGCACACATTGGACAAATATCGCATCTGTATATCAGTTCGATACCATCTTAAGATATATGGAAACTCTTGGCAACAAGAACCTCAATAACATCGTCATAGGAGAGAAATACGTTGACAAGACAAGGGAGCCGGACAACGACTTGGAGAAACTCATGAACTTAGTGTTCCCATTAAAATCAGAGCCGTACTATTATGTTGACGTCACGACAGAGAACGACAGCACTGCCATCAAGCCTTATTTCATAGTGGTAGGCGACTCATTCTTCTGGAACATCATCTTCAACATACCACTCAACGAGATTTTTTGCGAGACACCGTATTGGTATTACTACAACACCGTTTACAACCAGCCGCCTGTAGCGCCAACAACACAAAAGAACCTTACAAACGAGATTTCATCAAGCACATATATAATGTTAAATTACTGCACCACAAAGATTTACGAATTAGGCAACTACTTCATCAGCAAGTTACTCGTCAGCCTCTGCTATAATGATGAACAAGTAAACAAGGTGGTTGAGGACATCAGTAAGGTGATAAAGAACAATCAGAATTGGTTGGAAGACGTGTCGAGGAAGGCAGAGGAAGACAACGTGACGCTTGAGCAAGCCATTGAGAACGACGCCAGATACCTCATCATGATTGAGCCCGAGAAATATTTCCCGGAGCTGGCAGGCGATGACATTCCGAGCGTTAGGAACTCCGACTTGAAACGTGCCTCAGAGTCAACAAGATTTCAGAGGGAGCGCAAGGAATATATTGACAAGATTAATTCTGACGAGAACTGGATGAATGACATCAAGAGGAAGGCGGAAGCGAACAACATCAGTTTCGAGGAGCAGATGGAGCAAGACATTATTTGGATGATAGAAAACAACTAAAACGATAAGTATATGGTATTCAGCAGCAACGTATTCCTAATATTTTTCCTGCCAATATTTCTGATAAGCTATTTCGCATGTCCGAGAAGGTTCAGGAACTACATAATACTGTTGTTTTCGGTTGTCTTTTACGCATACGGTGCGCCCGACTTCATACTCCTGCTCTTAGGTTCCACCATCGCGAACTTCTACCTTGTGAAGCTGATGTACAAGGAGGAGAAAGGAGCCCTGAAGAAGTTATATTGCGCTCTTGCCATAGGGATAAGTCTTGGGTTGCTCATTTATTACAAATACGCTAACTTCCTGATAGACAACATCAACTTCATTCTTGCCGGTTGTCACGTTCATACTATCACCATGGCGAAGATACTTCTCCCTATAGGCATTTCGTTTTTCACTTTCCAGTCAATAACCTACGTCATCGACACATACCGGGGCAATAACTATCCGATGCGCAAGATCAGCGACTACATCGTGTATATCATGATGTTCCCACAGTTGATAGCGGGGCCTATTGTTAGGTATTGCGATATTGAGAAGGAGATAATAGAGCGGGAGAGCAAGCCTGCAGAGATGATGCAGGGGTTCTATCGTTTCGTGATAGGACTATGCAAGAAGGTGCTGATAGCCGACATCATAGGGATGCAGGTTGACACATATTTAGCCGGTGACTTGGCGTTGATGGACAGCGGCACAGCATGGATAACGATAGCCGGATACACCATGCAGCTCTATTTCGACTTCGCCGGCTATTCCGACATGGCGATAGGATTAGGAAAGATAATGGGGTTCCATTTCCCGGAGAACTTCGACAACCCATATAACTCTCAGAGCATCACAGAGTTCTGGAGACGATGGCACATCACACTCGGCTCGTTCATGCGCAACTACCTATACATACCTTTAGGCGGCAACAGATGTTCAAAGCCGAGGATGTATTTCAACCTATGGGTGGTGTTCCTCTTGTCGGGACTATGGCACGGCGCAAGCTGGAACTTCGTCATCTGGGGCGCGTACCATGGATTCTGGCTCGTCCTTGAACGCATGGGTCTGAAGAAGCTCTACGAGAAAATCGGCAAGGCGCCAAGCGTCATCATAACATTCATCATCACAATGGTGGGCTGGGCAATATTCCGAATAGAGAACCTCAACGACTGCATGACATTCATAGGGAGGCTGTTCGCATTCGATTTCAGCGGGTTCAAACTCGATGCAGGCGCACACTATTATTCAATGCTCATCATAGCACTCATATTCGCGTTCATCACCCTCTTCCCTTTCGGGAAAAGATTACAGGACGCAATATATTACAGGGAATATAATTCTGCAGGCAGCGTAATCGCTTGGATAACAGCCATCTTCATGCTATATTTCTGCCTCGCATCAATAAACGCAGCAGGATTCAGCCCGTTCATCTATTTCAGGTTCTAACACATAGAACAACATTTCCCACCTCTAACTATAAGATGCTGAACAACAACGACTTCGATTCGTGTTATCGTTTTGTTCCGTAGATTGTTACCTCTACATTCTTCATTGTCAACGTGTGTTCCGGACACCAATAAACATCTTTTACTGGAGGAAGTAACGCCAAGGAAATATTGACACTGTCGGCATTATCGACTTTCACAAGATGAGTGAACTCAAGCTTCATACACTCTTTTTGGGTAAGATGCTTATTGATGAAAAACTTTGAAATCACATCTGTGGCACAGACATCACACGCCTCGTCACCAATAGCATCACAATCAAAGACAAGACTCATAAACTCATCTTGCCACACAAATCCCGTATATTTCACATCAGCCTTCAACACCACCTTTATCTCTTTATTGTCGTTTTTAATCTTCCCTTTATAAAACGTCGTCTCCTCCGGTCGCATCACACTCGGCTTCTCTTTCCCTGAAACACAATACACCGAATCGGGAATGTTTACCTTTTTCAACATTTTAAAATCACTATTACCTCGAATAGGATGATTTGTGACCTTGTTGTTCTTATATACATAATTATCAACATACACAATTGCATGCAACTTGTCGATAAGCTCTTCTGAAAGAGCCTCATCATCTAAAGCCGTAAGTCTCAGACCTTTACCAATACGATACAACTTTGGAGAGCCGTCCATCAAGGTGAGATAATGGTCGTCATACACTAATTCTTTCATATCTCTGCAATATCGGAGGAAATAAGTCTTCAAACGTGATTCAAAATCTGGAACAGTATCAAGACCGTCGCCCACCCAATGCACGGTCTTCGGGCAGTGGAGGCCATAGTTGTCACGGAGAAGAGCGATGATAGAAGGAGTGATATCATTATGAGACACAAGGCTTTCAAAACGATTTGATGTCTTAAGAAGTGGTGACCATATCAACAGAGGCACATGGAAAGGAGAAAGAGGGTTATCGTTGTAGATATTCAGGCTATGGTCGCCGGTGATAACAAAGATAGTGTTTCCAAAATTAAAATCGTTATATTCAGTGAAGAAATGCCTGAGAGCATCATCTCCGTACAGGAATCCCATAAGATGGCCAGAAAACTTCTTATAATCCGGTTTTACATCTGGCGGAAGGTAAGAAATCAGTTCCTGAACCTTACGGCTATATTCCTTCTGTCGCTCTACATCATTAAGTCTCAGATAGTTATCATGTTGAGAAATGGTAACAAACAGGCTAAATGAAGGCTTGCTATCAGCCCTCTCATTAAGAACATCGAGACTCTTCTCGAACATCACCTCATCATGAAATCCCCAGTAAGAATAATCCTCTTTTGTATTCTTATCGTCAAAGCACTCATGATAAAACGGAGACATATATTCAACACCTTGAGCGATGAGATAATCATAAACCCTGTCGAAAGAGAAATTTCCGGAATAGAAGGCATTAGTATGATAACCGTTATTGGCAAGAACAGAGAACATGCTGTTATGAGCGGGGATATCACCAAACTGGAACCCTTTAATCCCGTGAGGCACCGAGCCAGTGATGGCAGGGACCGCACCGAAGCTGCGTGGAGTGGTAGAGAGACAATTGGGCCAATATAGAGAATGTCTTGCAAGGGAATCAAGGAATGGGGTAAACGTGACGCCACCTTCATTCTCGCCCAAGACATCTGACCCAAGCGACTCCATAACTATCACAACCACATTAGGCATGTCATTGGAACACTCAAAAAAAGGCCCAAGAACATTCGCCACATCATCTCTCCTTTCCAACGGATACTCCTTATCCGGAACATCTCTATCAGGGAAGATAGCGAGATATTTATCGACGACAGCAGGGGCAAAATCAAATTTATGCAAACCCATGTTTTGGCTTTTTCGATTGAGATTCAACGACTCCTTCAAGAAAAACCACGACTTATTCATCACGCACTTATCTTGATTGACCTTCAGCAGGAAGAACAAAGGAACGGTAACAGCCATGAACGCCAACATTATTAATGTAAAGACATCGCTTTTTATCAAAACTCTCTGTGCGACAATAGAATACAAGACTATTAGCCCTATCACGCCAACAAGATGATACCATTTCACAGCATTCTCTACCGTTGCAATAACCTCCCATAACGGACGAAAAAACAGTTCCTTTCCCATCAGCATACCTGTTGAATGATAATACATTGAAAATCCAATCTCAGCCACCAACAACAAAGCGAGCAGCACCGAGCACACCCACGACGCTGTCTTCACCGAGAGGAAAGACAACATAAGATATATTATCAGCACAAGGAATGAGACAAACCCGCAATAAATGAGATTGCCATATATTATGCCACTGTAATCAGCGATTAACACCCCAGAGATGAATGTCATGACAATCTCGACCACCTTCAGAATGAAGATTGAGATAACGAAACTAAGGAACAAGCCATTGAACTTACCGATTTTGCTAAATAAGTCACCCATATTTTGAGATGTTAGGATAATGTTAAACCAATTCACTTTGATTAACAATCAATTAATGTAAAATGTTCAACATTACTGAAACAATAATTAACAAATCATTACTATGGAAAAGCGATACGGAAGAGGGACAAAGCGGCTTCAAGAAACGTTGCGGTCCGAGGCAAGAACAATCGAGCGGTGAAAGTTGAGCATGATTCTCACAACAATCTCAGGAAGGCTCCCAATGGCAGGATGTGCGCCACTTGGGTGAATTTCTTTTTATGTAAGTCAACGGG
>SAMEA3663297__coassemble_951_pt1 | contig 12104 bp, 12 predicted proteins | sample SAMEA3663297__metabat2_high_PE_006 | metagenome-assembled genome bin SAMEA3663297 (sample SAMEA3663297) | pig gut metagenome | biome: pig gut; feature: pig-associated habitat; material: faeces | place: China | collected 2013 | reverse complement strand
CATGAGGAGCATGAACATGAGGAGCACGGGCATCATCACCATCATCACCATGATGAGGAGGGCGAGGCGGAAGAATACGGAATTGGAACTTTTGTATATTTCTGCCGCAGACCTTTCGACACATTGAGATTCAACGACTACGTACTCAACAAATGGCCACGCAACATCATCAGAGCCAAAGGTCTTTGTTACTTCGCTGACAACCAAGACATGTCGTACATTTTTGAGACGGCAGGAAAACAGAAGAAACTCACTGAGGCCGGATATTGGTTTGCAACAGCATCGGAGGAAGAGTTAGAAATGCTTGCCAAACAAGACCCAAGCATCTTAAAAGACTGGGACGACGAGTTTGGCGACAGAATGGAGAAAATCGTCTTCATTGGCCAAAAACTTGACAAAGAACAAATCAAGAAAGACCTCGACGACTGTATCTTCTGATACTTAGGAAAACAACGGGGAATAGTAATCACGATATTCCTCGTTGTTCCATCCCCTATCTGAGCAAGGCTTATCACTTGCTTTTAATCTCTTTAATTGCAAACGGGAGGGCAAAGGCAAAAGTAAAAATATCAGCGAAGGTCTGCGCCACCTCAACACCTTGAAAGCCAATAAAGTGAGACAAGAGCATCAGTGTAGGGATAAAGAATATCCCCTGACGTCCCATAGCTAACAAAGAAGCGACGAGCGTCCTACGGGTAGTCTGATACATCATATTTGTGATAGTAACGACACCGAGAAGCGGATATGACAAACATTGAAAACGAAGGACACGGCTGCCTATTTCGATAAGGGCAGTGTCCTCACTCCTGAAGAACCCTATGATGTCGGGAGCGAAGATATAGATGACCGCCGACAAGAATATCAGTATGATTGTTGCGAGACGCATGGTAAAAACATACGAGTCGCGGACCCTACGATGAAGTTTCGCACCATAATTGAAACCACAAACAGGTTGGAAGCCCTGCCCTATTCCGACAATAACAGAAAAAGCAAACATCATGACACGCGACACCACCGAGAAGGCAGCGATAGCACTCGCCTCTAAGCCCGGCTCAGCATAATAAGCAGCATATCTGTTAAGCATTATCGTTGAAACACAAACAAATATATGTCTGCACAATGAAGGGTTGCCACCTTTGAAAATCTCCTTATACAAATGAAATGTTGGCGTGAAGTTCCTCAATCTGATATGTACATTTCCGTTGCGCTTAGTCCCTAACAACAGCACAAACCAGCTGGTCATCTGGCTGATACATGTTGCCAACGACGCGCCCGCAACACCCATGTCGAAAACAAAAATCAACAATGGGTCAAGAATGATGTTCAACACCGCACCAGAAGATATGCCAACCATTGCATAACGCGCGTTCCCCTGTAATCGCAACTGATTATTTAATGTCAACGACGACATCATAAACGGCGTACCAACAAGTATAAACAGCAGATAATCATTGGAATAAGGAAGCACATCGTTGGTGGCACCCATCATTATCGAGAAAGACGAGAGGAAAAACAGACCTATTATCCCTGCCACTAATCCAAAAAGGAAACATGACACCACTCCCGTCGCCGCCATTTTTTCTGCCTCATCATACTTCTTCGCACCAAGAGCATTGGAAATGAAATTGCCGGAGCCGTGACCGAAAAAAAAGCCTATCGCGTTGATGAAAGTCATATATGCAAACGAGACACCTACCCCTGCCGTCGCCTCTGTACTCACATGCCCTACAAAAAAAGCATCTATTATATTGTACAAAGCCGTAACCATCATGGAGATGATTGTCGGAAATGCCATTTTAATAACTAATTGTTTTACAGGACTTTCAGTCATCAAAACATAGCGTTCCCCACGCTCTATCTCATCTTCTTCCCTTGCGTTTGCGAAACCATTTTTCATTCAGCAAAAATACAAAATTAACAAAAGCGTATTGTTATTTTCACTATCTTTGCAAATTATTTATACTACTTATTTTTTATATATATGAAAGAGAATGACAACATCAGCGAGAATAACAGCATGACACTCTCAAACACTGATGAAAACAATAAAAAAAACAAAAGAGATGCTAACCCTACAAGGAACAAGCATCAAAAGGCAAACAAACAGTACCATCAGAGGCGACAAAGAAGCAACCACGACAAAGATAGTTTTCAAAAAACTGAAAATCAAGATAATACAGAAACAAACACCATATACGAATTAGAGACAATCGAAATTCAAGAATCTGAGAAACAAGAAACTGTCATCTCTGAAAAGCGAGAGAACAAAGAAAGAAGAAGGCCTGAGAACAAGGGTGGTCAACAACGCAGAAGACCTGAAAGACGTGACGGTAAAACACACGCGAAAACGGTGAATCGGGATAATTCCGAGCTAACACAAGATGATGCTATGGTTCAGGCCGACATTCAGATTCAAGAGGAAATGATAGTTCAAGACGACATTCAGGTTGCTGAGTCACAAGCAAGAACAGAGGACAAACAGGCAGAGAAGCGGATTAGGCGGGAGAACGAATATAACACTATTGATAATCATGAGATTATTGGACACAAGAAGATAGACATGCCGGAAGAGGAGGAGTTTAAAATCACTTGGCCACTTCACGATTCGATGGCGAAGCAACTGACTAAGGACTTCCACCGCGGATGCAGAATCAACGCCGCTACATACGAGACAGGCAGCAACGTGCTTCGTCACGGACAATGCAAACTCGACAGTTTCAACTGGCTAAAAGATTATGAGAACGAGACAATAAAAGAAGGGGAGCTCTCTATAGCCGAAGTGCGCTTTAAAAACGACAGGAAAGACTTCTTCAGCTATCCTTCAGAACTACGATTATCAGAAGGAGAGTTAGTCGTTGTCGAAACAGCTATCGGTCACGATGTGGGTATAGTGTCTCTCGTTGGCGAAATCGTTGAACGTCAACGCAAACGCAAGAAAAAAGAGATTCCAGTAACCGAGTTAAAGAAAATTCTTCGAAGAGCCAAAATCAACGATGTTGAGAAGTTCCTCGACGCTATACAGCAAGAAGAACGCACCCTGCACAAGAGCCGCGAGATAGCCTCAAGCCTTAACCTTGAAATGAAGTTAAACGACATTGAATATCAAGGCGACAGGACAAAAGCCATCTTCTATTACACCGCTGATGGACGCGTTGACTTCCGTGAACTAATCAAAAAACTCGCAGAGGAATTCCATGTCAGAGTTGAAATGCGCCAGATAGGATTCCGTCAAGAGTCAGCAAAACTTGGAGGCATAGGCTCTTGCGGTAGAGAATTATGCTGCTCTTCATGGATCACTGACTTCCAATCAGTTACCACAAGCGTCGCAAGAGTCCAACAACTTTCTCCAAACCCACAGAAACTTGCCGGACAATGTGGCAAACTAAAATGCTGCCTCAACTACGAATACGATACTTATGTGGAGGCACTAAAGGAATTCCCTGACAACCATATCGTTCTAAAAACGAAGAAAGGCGATGGAATATACCAGAAAATCGACATCTTCAAAGGGCTGATGTGGTATTCTTATCCTTTCGACAAAAACAACATGATGGCTATACCAGCCGAGAAAGTGAAAGAAATAATAGAGGACAATAAAAAAGGCATCTTCCCAGAACAACTTGAGGACTTCGCCTTTATTAAAGAACAGAAAAACAACGATTATGGTGAGGACGGACAGAACGTTGACCTATCAAAATTAGAGTAATATGAAGATAAGACACATTATATCGATAATGTTAGTGGCGGTATCAGCCATGACATCGTGCGGAAGAAGCTCGATTTACGATGAGAGCGTTGTGATACCCGATGCCAAATGGAGCATCAACAACGCTCCATATTTCGACGTTAATGTTGACGACACACTATCCGCATACTCTTTCTATCTGAACATCAGACATTTGGAAAATTATCGATATAGTAATCTTTTCATCTTCATGAACACCGTCTTTCCAAACGGGAATCACACACGCGACACCATTGAATGCACCTTGGCACTCCCTGATGGGCAATGGCTCGGCAAAGGCAGCGGCACAATACGCTCAGCAAAAGTACTGCTCAACCCCGCACTTCGTTTCCCTTTGAAGGGCAACTATCATTTTGAAATAGAACAAGCGATGCGAGAGGAAGAACTAAAAGGTATCACCGACATCGGATTATGTTTTGAAAAACAATAAATTATGGCAAAGAAGAAATCATCAAAGAAAAAAAATGTAAGGGTAAGCCTCATAGTCATCTGGTCACTCTTCCTCATTTTTGTCTTGTCAATATTCCTTCTGTTTTACGGCATTGTAAACGAATGGTTTGGAGACATGCCGACTTTCGAGGAGCTTGAGAACCCAAAGACCAACCTTGCGACCGAAATCATCTCGGCTGACGGCAAGCTTCTCGGCACCTATTATATTGAGAACCGTTCCAACATCAGTTATGATGAAATCTCGCCCAACCTCATCAATGCGCTTGTCGCTATAGAAGATGCACGTTATTACGAGCATAGCGGCATCGACCTTCGCGCCCTCTTCAGAGTAGCTGTCGGTGTATTCACAGGCGACAGCGATAAAGGTGGTGGCAGCACCCTCACCCAACAGTTAGCGAAGAACCTCTTCCCCCGTGATGTCAACATGAAGAAGCACCAACTCGTGATACGCAAACTTCAGGAATGGGTCACTGCCACAAAATTGGAATACAACTACTCCAAAGACGAGATTATTGCGATGTATCTCAACACCGTTTTCTTCGGCCATAACGCCTTCGGTGTAAAAAAAGCGTCAGAGACATTCTTCGGTAAAGACCCCATCGACCTCAACATCGAGGAGGCTGCCGTGCTCGCCGCAGTAGTCAACGCACCTACAAAATACAGCCCTAAACGCAACCCCGACAAAGCCTTAACAAGACGAAACCTTGTGCTTAAACGTATGGAAACCAACGGATTCATCACCACCGAAGTGTATGACTCCATCAAACAGATTCCTATCGACATGTCACATTTCGGCATCCTCGACCACAACGCCGGACAAGCCACATACTTCAGGGAGTTCCTAAGAGGCATGATGCACGACTGGGCTAAGACTCATTTCAAGGCCGACGGCACACCCTATAACATTTATAAGGACGGCCTGAGAATCTACACCACCATCGACTCAAGGATGCAGCAATATGCGGAAGAAGCCGTCAGAGAACATCTCTCAAAAGACCTTCAGCCGACATTCTACAAACATTGGAGAAATGACAAGCGCGCACCTTTCGCACTACCAACCGACGAAGACGTCAAGAACGTCATGGAACTTTCAATGAAACGTTCCGAGAGATACCGCGTCATGAAAAACGCCGGCATCGGCATCGACTCGATACGCGCCGTCTTCAACATCCCTGTCCCAATGACAGTGTTCTCTTGGGACGGCCCTATTGACACCGTGCTAAGCCCAATGGACTCAATAAGATACTATAAGTATTTCCTGCAATCAGCATTGATGTCGGTAGAGACAAGCACCGGCCATGTCAAGGCTTACGTCGGTGGCAACGACTACCGCTTCTTCCAATACGACCATGTCACACAAGCAAAACGACAAGTAGGCTCAACATTCAAGCCTTTCCTTTACTCGTTAGCGATGCAGGAAGGCGAATACACCCCTTGCACTAAGGTGCCCAACATCAGCTACAGCATACAGCTCCCCGACGGAAAGTTCTGGGAACCAAAGGATTCGGGAAAGACTAAACTTGGCGAAGAAGTCACGTTACGCTGGGCGTTGGCACACTCGAACAACAGAATATCTGCTTATCTCATGAAACGCTTCGGACCAGACGCAGTGATAAACATTGCAAGAAGAATGGGCATCACCTCTGATATTCCAGCGGTCCCTTCAATATGTCTCGGTGTCTGCGACATCTCTCTCTACGAAATGGTTGGCGCGATGAACACCTTTGCGAACAAGGGCGTTTATGTTAAACCTATCTTCATCACAAAGATAGAGGATAAGAACGGTAATGTTATAGATACTTTTGAGGCGGAGCAGAACGAGGCTCTCGACGAGGTGACAGCATATAAGATGATAGAGCTGATGAAAGGCGTGGTGTATGAAGGCACCGGCGTCCGCCTAAGATTCAAATACGGATTGAAGAACCCTATAGCTGGAAAGACAGGAACCACTCAGAACCAAAGCGACGGCTGGTTCATGGGCATCACCCCCGACCTGACAACCGGCGTTTGGACAGGTGCTGAAGACCGCTCCGTGCATTTTAAGACTATCTCGCTCGGACAAGGCTCCAACACCGCACTGCCTATTTGGGCTCTCTATATGAAGAAAATATACGCCGACAGCTCCCTTAATGTCAGCCAAGGCGACTTCTCCAAACCTTTGTCGGACATCTCTCTCGACTTCGACTGCGACAAATATGAGGAAAACAGCACAAACAGCGCAACAGATATTGAGGAAGAAGACGAGTTCTAAATAAAACACTGAGAATAAATAAAATAACTTAAGATATATGGCAAGTTCAAATTTCGTTGATTATGTAAAGATTTTCTGTCGTTCCGGCAAAGGAGGCAATGGCGCCATGCACTTCAATAGGGCGAAGTACGTCCCTAAAGGCGGTCCTGACGGTGGTGACGGCGGCAAAGGCGGTGATGTCATCTTGCGAGGCAATGCACAACTATGGACGCTGCTTCACCTTCGATACACCAAGCATCTCTTTGCGGGCGATGGCGAGCCGGGCGGTTCAAACCAGAGAACCGGAGCAAACGGCAACGACGTAATCATCGAAGTGCCTCTCGGCTCAATGGCTTACGATGCTGAGACACGCGAACCTCTTGGTGAAGTGACCGAAGACGGACAAGAGATAGTGATAATGAAAGGCGGACGCGGCGGCAAAGGTAACACATTCTTTAAGACCGCGACACTGCAAGCACCTAAGTTCTCCCAACCCGGCGAACCTTCCATAGAACGATGGATCATCATTGAACTCAAACTGCTCGCCGATGTAGGACTCGTCGGATTCCCTAACGCAGGCAAGTCAACATTGCTGTCGGTGGTCTCCGCCGCAAAACCGGAAATAGCCGACTACCCGTTCACAACCCTGACACCTAACCTCGGCATCGTGCCTTATTACGACTTCAAATCATTCGTAATGGCCGACATCCCCGGCATTATTGAAGGCGCAGCAGACGGCAAAGGCCTCGGCATCAGATTCTTACGCCATATCGAAAGAAACTCCATCCTTCTCTTCCTCGTCGCCGCCGACACACCCGATGTCAATGAGGCTTATAACGTCTTGCTAAACGAACTAAAAAAATATAACCCCGAACTGCTCGACAAGAAACGTATCCTCGCCGTCAGCAAGACCGACCTCATCGATGATGACACTAAAAACATAATTAAGAAAAACCTTCCGAACATCCCTCATCTCTTCATAAGCTCGGCAACAGGCGAGGGAATAAAAGAACTGAAGGATTTAATCTGGCTTTGCTTGACAGAATAATATGCTGAACGAACTTGACCACCAGTTATTCCTGTTTCTCAACGGATTACACCTCAGCTGGCTCGATCCTGTGATGACTTTCATCTCCTCCGAAACAGGATGGATTCCTTTTTATGCTGTCTTGCTTTTCCTCGTGTTCCGAAAATATCGCTGGAAAGGCTTATGGGTCATACTCGGTGTAGCGGTATTGATAACCTGCTCCGACCAGCTCTCGGCACATTTCTTCAAACCCGTCTTCCATCGACTGCGCCCGTGCCATGACCCTCTTATTCAGGACCTCGTTCACCTTCCAAACGGACACTGCGGCGGACAATACGGATTCATCTCCTCACATGCCTGCAACACTTTCGCATTAGCAACATTTATCACACTGATAATGAATAGGTCCTATAAATATTTAGGATTAATAATGTTCGTATGGGCAGCTTTGGTCTCGTACAGCCGCATTTATATGGGCGTGCATTTCCCTGGCGATGTGATATGCGGTGCAGCTGTTGGATTATCAATAGGTTTCGCCATTGGAACTTTGGTAAAGAAATTTCTTCTTAAAAAAAATTTGGAAACTCACTGAGCGCATCTATCCTCCCATTCTCTACCTTATAGCAAAACATTGTCTTTCCGTTGGTTAACGTGAGAAATCTCACTTTCAGCCCAGAGTAATATCTTATTGCTTGGTCTAAAACTTTTTCGGTTATTGGCACTGATTCAGCCTTGCACTCCACTATCATCTGCGGCTCACCTAACTTATTGAAAACCACGATGTCGCATCTTTTCGGAAGGCTATTAACCTTGATAGCATACTCAACAGCAATAAGTCCTGCAGGAAACTTTTGTGTCTCTACTAAATAATGCAGCATCTTTTGACGCACCTGCTCCTCAGGGGTTAATGAAACCCATTGCCTCCGAAGCGGATCGAAGACAACTACTTTTTCATCAATCAAAGACGTTTTGAACCATTCCATGATGCAAATACCTATTAAACCGTCATTCCGAGCAGCGTCACTTATCCTCTAATATCGCAGCCAGATTACTATTATCCGACTTATCTCCCAACATCTCCTTGATTTTCAGCTTCCGTTTGAAGATTGCGCTCTCCGAAACATCATAAATCTCCGATAATTCCGACGTTGAAAGCCGTGATTTCACCAAACAGCAAAACTTAAAATCTTTAGCGGAAAGTCCATGGTTATTCAGAAACTCTACTAATGTTGGGAAGACCCCTGAAACAGCATCACACAACTCGTTAATCTCATGTTCCTCAAGAGCTTCAAGCTTCATTTGTCTGACTGTTGAGAAATAGCCTTTCTGACAGAACTTTTTATTTATGCCCTTGTGCCTCAAGAGTTCATATCTCAACGAGGCATCTTGTTCTACCGGTTCCACTTCCACTTCATTGCCGCGATGTTTTTTCAAAATACATCTTACAATAAAAAACACGCCAAGAGCAAGCCCAAGAGCGACACCTATCCACCATAAGCCTCTACCGCTTTGGATATCAATATCTTCAGCCACTGCCACATCTTCCGGCATAATTGCGATACTATAGCTCATAGTTCCAGTCTCTTTGCCAGTAGTCCCTAAAAATTCCACCTGACCATCCGCCAAATTATTAATAATTGTATGATGTATAGAGTCGTTATCCATTTTTTTTGCAAAGATAATCATTTCTAATGCTTTTCTAAAAAAATTCCACCATTTTCCAGGATTCCACACCACTAAATATTGTAATTGATTGTATTTCATTTATTTATAATTTATTCTCCAGCATTTTTCCAATACACTTCCATAGTTTTCAGAAATAATATATGCAATTTTGTAATCGAAAGCGGATGCAGAAAAGCCTCATAGGCTCAATTAAAAAAATATAATATGATAAAATTCAAGAAAGGACTTTTGGCACTTACAACACTAACATTGTTGTCGGCTTATGTTTTTGCAAAAAATGACGGCACAAACAGAGAGCCGTTTGCTCCCAAACAGACCGAAACGCCAACCACCGAAATGGATGTCTTTGGCACTTTTTTCTCTGTTTCCATTAATCCGGAAGTTATCACCATTGTATGCCAAGAGAACCAAGGCCACTGCTTTTCAATTCATGACAAAGAATTAGTGATTTACACTAACACGAGTAAGAACGAGAACTATAATGTCTCAAGTGTCACTCAAATCAATGACAGAGGATAAAACTCTGAATATATAATAGGTGAATAACTTAACATTTTATTAAATTCAAAAATTCTTTAACATTTAAAATCTTAAATGATGGCTACAAAAATCAAACTCCTCACCACATTAGCGACACTGCTCATCGCAGCGGCAGGCGTCATGACTTTCCTATATACAATACTTTGAAACACAACAAACATCACGCGACCTGTAGCACCACTATCGTTTCTCTATAAATTAGTTTTGCAGTGCCTGAAATTTCATGACAACAAACCGAAATGCTATTCCTGCTCATGGATAAAATGAGACATACAACATTAGAAATGTTAATAAAATCGATAGCATAAAGATAGCACAAAAAGGGACAAAATCACGTAAGCCATCATATTAATAGCCTTTCATAGAAAAAAAGTAGTTTGGTTGACACTTTTACTCACATTATCTAGAAAGCCTTAAAAACTTCGCACATGCGCATGTGCGAAGTTTTAAGGCTCGACTCGTTAATATTCAATGATTTCAGTGTAAACGCGTGGCAAGACTGCGCGTTTTTCAATGTTGCGCCGATAACAACCAATTTGAGACCGGCAAACAGGTGAAGCGCCCGTTTTCAAATGGGAATGCCCATTTCGACCTGAGGCACGGCATAGCCGAAGCCGATTATATGCTTGCTGATGCCCTTCAAACATCAGATGGCGGATATATCATTTCTTATCACCTTAAAAAAAATCGCAAGATAAGTTATCTTGACTATTCCGGCCGCCCTGTTTGGACAATTCATCTTCCAACAAGTGACAATAAGATTCATCTGGTTGATGAGAGCCACTTAGTGAATATTGAAAAGTAAAATGGTGTGGAGCCAAGAACTCCACACCACTCTATAAAACTCACATTCTGAGGTTAGAACGACAATATTGACTTCTTGATTCTGTCGATTGCGTCCATGAGTTCTTCTTCCGAAATCACTAAAGGAGGAGCGAAACGGATGATATGTTGGTGTGTTGGTTTGGCGAGCACTCCGTTATCGCGCATCTTGAGGCAGACATCCCAAGCCTCTTTACCATTCATAGGCTTGATAATCACTGCATTGAGCAATCCTTTACCACGGACCTGCTGAATCATAGGATGCTGAATCTTCATGATTTCCTCACGGAATATCTTGCCAAGGCGTTCGGCTCTCTCCATCAGGTTTTCATCTTTAATGACTTGGAGGGCTGCCATTGACACTTTAGCTGCCACTGGGTTACCGCCGAATGTAGAGCCATGTTCTCCCGGTTTGATGTTCATCATGATATAGTCGTCGGCGAGCACTGCTGAAACCGGCACCACGCCGCCACCGAGAGCCTTACCCAGTATCAACACGTCAGGACGGACGCCTTCGTGGTCGCAAGCAAGCATCTTACCGGTACGTGCAATACCACACTGAACCTCGTCAGCCATGAATAATACGTTGTATTTCTTACATATATCGTAGCATTTCTTCAGATAGCCCTCATCTGGGACATACACGCCCGCCTCACCTTGTATAGGCTCAACAAGGAATGCAGCAATCTTATGCCCGTCTTTGGCAAGAACCTGTTCGAGAGCGTCAGGATCGTTATATGGGATACGGATGAAACCCGGTGTCAGAGGACCATAGTTTGCGTATGAGTCAGGGTCGTTCGACATGGTGATGATTGTGATTGTGCGACCATGGAAGTTACCCTCGCAACATACTATGGTTGTCTCATTATTTGGAATACCTTTGCATACAGTACCCCAACGGCGGGCAAGCTTCAGTGCCGTCTCATCAGCCTCAGCACCCGTGTTCATCGGGAGGACCTTGTCGTAACCAAAATATTCCGTTACATATTTCTCCCATGGACCGAGAGCGTCATTATAGAAAGCACGAGAGCTAAGTGTCAGTCTTTCAGCCTGTTCATACATGGCTTTCAAGATTGCAGGGTGGCAGTGACCTTGGTTGACAGCCGAATATGCCGACAAGAAATCGTAATATTCCTTTCCTTCAACGTCCCAAACTTTTGCACCTTTTCCTTTTGCTAATACTACTGGAAGCGGATGGTAGTTATGAGCGCCATATTGAGCCTCTAACTCCATTGCATACTGAGAAGTCATTTTTTCTGTCATAATAAGATAAGTTTTAATGTTTTTTCTGTTTTCAAAATGTCCACAAAATTAATTATTTTTTATAACAAAACAATATTTTGAAAAATTTTTCCTTCATCAAAATTAATAAATTAGCAATTGGACGGATAATTATTTTAAAATACTGATAATCAATACACTACAAATAAACAAAATATAATTTTGGAGAAATAGTGACAAAAAAAATTCATTATTATGAGCCAGAGAGAGCCGCATAAAAGTGCGTATAAAACACAAAACGGCTCTTATTTTTAAATCTATCAATCTCCATAGATAAAGAATTATTTGCAACCACAAGTCTGGGGAGGGACTAACTCATTCAG
>SAMEA3663297__coassemble_934_pt1 | contig 12235 bp, 11 predicted proteins | sample SAMEA3663297__metabat2_high_PE_006 | metagenome-assembled genome bin SAMEA3663297 (sample SAMEA3663297) | pig gut metagenome | biome: pig gut; feature: pig-associated habitat; material: faeces | place: China | collected 2013 | reverse complement strand
TTTTTTAATTGTTTGATAATGTTGCACGTATCGCCAGGCATTTAATGGCGCGGCAGATTGCGTATGTCTTTAGTAATCAGACGTGCAAAATGTATAATGCAGCCTATTACAAAGATGATATAGACGGTGAGTTGCACTGTGATGTCAGTATTATCACGCCAGAGGGAAAGGAAACGCAGCCCGAAAACAACAATTAGGCCAATTGACAATATCAGGCAAATGACGTCCCAGGTAAGCATTGTCCTGCTTGAGACACTCCCTTTGTCTATAAGTTTTACAATGAAGTAGCGGCAGATGAAAACAACTGCGAAAACGATAAATAATAATGCGATTTCCATAGGTATTTAATTTAGAAATTAATTATTAATTTAGAAAAAATTACACATGTTTAGACAGTATTGGCACAGACATAAAAATGCACAAGGCCAATATATTACTGGACCAGAAGCAGTACAAACTAAGAGACATAACACGTATTGGAAATTATCATTGCCATTATTTTAATATTATTTTCTTTGATAATGATGAGTCTCCGTCTGATGCTGTCAGATAATACATACCTTGCGGCATATCCGACATGTCTATCGCGATGGTGTTAATGACAGATTGAAGAGCCTTAACTTCTCGACCGTACCTGTCATAAACGCATATATTGAACTTGCCGTTTGTCGGGAATGCTATTGTCACAACTCCGTCGCACGGGTTGGGATACACCTCGATGCTGGGCAACGCCACCTCTTCAACCGACTGGTTATGGGAGTTAATATAGTCGCAGGGAGTGTTTGTCAGCGTGAAGTTGGTCTGTCCTAATTCTGAATCCGAATAGCATCGTAACAGGCCGCTCTCCCCACCGCCGTCGAACTCGCACTTTTGACGTGGGAATAGGAAGCTGCCCACGGGGCCGACACGCTCAATAATCTTTACCGTGTCCTGCTGTGGCTCTCCGTAAATGGCATCTCCGTAACCCCATGAGGAGTACTGTCCGTCAACAACCTCAATATATCGCACGCTGACACCGTTTATCTTTTCCGTGCCTTTGCCGACCACATGCACCGTCCCGTAATCAGCCTCACATTCAAAGTACCTCCCGAAAACAGTCCAGACGTCACCGACCTCGCTGCCGAAATCATACAGGTTGTAGAACTGTCCGTCAACGAATATCTGCACCATGTCATCAGTCTGTGTCACATAGTCGTATCCATAGACTTGATGGATCAGTTCCGGGTTGCCGTAAATCGCATAATGCTGCTCTTTCTGAAGTTTTGTACAGAGGCGGCCGTCAATAAGAGTGTCTTTAACGACTGCAATCTTGGTATATCCCGTACTCATAGGGCCACCCGAATAAGTGTAATGCCATTCCGCGCCCAAAGGTGCGAAGACCTGCGCCTGTGACTGCAATACGCCAACAAATGGCAGCAGCGTCATAATCAACACCTTCCTAATAATTGTGTAAATTCCTTTCATAGTTTAAAATGATTCTATTAATTGTTAAGGTGGGTTCTATTTATTATTTTCCTGCATCAATGGATAGAACCCATTTCTCCACATCAGCAGTTTGGTTTGTTTCTTAAAAATTACTCTCCCGATAAATTCTCTAATCATACAATTTACCGGGATATGCTTCGTATGAACTTGTTTTTACCTATTATTTGCATGTCGCTTTTGACGTTCTCCATTCCTTTATTTTTATTTCCACAAAGTTAGTATTTTTTATTTCTAAATTACTTTTTTTCAAAAAAAAATATTTTTTTGGGGGGGGGTAACTAATTGGTTATCTGTTGTTTATAGATTATCCAATCGGGATTATACCTCTTTATCCGAACCATTCCGCACATATAATATACAAGATTCGTGAATCCCGAGTAGAACATTGCCATTACAATCATTTTCTAATATTGTTCAATTTTCTTAAAAAGGAAAAATACCAATATAATTATTTGTCAGCGTTTTCATTTGTAGAAGTGCCTGTAAAATTTTAAGTCGTTCCACACCTTATTCTTTCCTGACCACCCCGTTTATCCTCAGTATTGCTTTCGCGTTGTCTGTTGAGTTCGATTTTACAACAATGGCTTTTGAGAAGCCGCCGGTCTTATCGGTGTTGTACCTGACCCTTATCACTCCTTTTTGGTTAGGAAGGATAGGCTCTTGGGGCCAAGACGGGACGGTGCAGCCGCAAGAGGAGAACGCCGATGTTATTACGAGGGGCTCGTCGCCGACGTTCGTAAACTCAAACGCGCACTCGCCGTCGGAGCCTCTCGTTATTGTGTCGTAGCAGAAGGTGGTGCTGCTAAATGCTATGACCGCGCCATTGTGCTCAACCCCTTGGGCTTTGATTACGGCACTGAGAATCATCGCTGTTGTAAAAAACAACAATCTCCTCATTCTCATAGTCATCTCACACTCCTCTCGTATTCCCGTTTTGCTTTCAACAGCTGTTTATAGCAGTCGTTATTGCCTGCGACTTCATAGACCTTCTGTTTGTCGGGCGAAATAAGAATAATGTACGGGCATGGAGAGGCGCGGTAAATCCTGTTGACCCCCTTGGCGGTGTACACTATGTCGTCGATACTGTATTGGTCTATCCTTTCCCTGACAAGCTCCACATTGTCGCTGAACTCATTGACCAGCATCATTTTTATGCCTTCCCTTTCAAGAATCCTGTATCCGAGCGAGTCCTGCTCCTCCTTGATAGTCTGGAAGCTCTTCTCGCACGCTCCGCAGCCTATGAACCAGAAGTCAAGGAACAGCCAGCCCTGCTCATTCCTTATCGTCGTGGTGTCGCCGTCGAGGCTTACTATTGGGAAGTCGAGCACTTCGTCGGTTAGGTTTCTGTTGGTTGTCCCAACAATGCTGGTGGGAGGGTTCAGGTTGTCGTGGACGGTGTAGCCGGCATACAGAACGCTGGTGAAGTCAAAGACCGAGTCTATCAGCTGGTATTTGTTGTCGTTGCTGATGTCCATAACCCTTATGAAGGCCTCCGTCTTATAATCGTTGTCGGTGATGTTTGTGATATATATGCTGTCAAGACAGTTTGTCTCGTTGTTGACAAAGGAAACAGAGACGTCGTCGATCGGGATATCAAATCTTCTGGTCTTTTCGTTATAGAAATACTGCACACCGGAGTGCGCCATATATTTGGTGTAGTCGGTTCCTCGTATTGTTGTGTCGCGGCTTTCTATAGGCAGGTGCGGGTGTTTCTTCCTGCAGTGACCTTTCAAAGGCCTTAGATAATAGTCGAGGCCGTCTGGGATTCTGTTTATATAGTTCTCTGCGCCTACAATATAAAAATCCCGTGATTTTGACTTCTTCCTGAAGACCGTCAGCTCCCTTCTCGCTTTGTCAACAAACACGGTGGAGTCGTTCGTGACGAGGTAGTAGTTGTCGAATTCGTGGTCGTGAATCATAACAAGATTGTTTCTGCCGTAGTCAATGAACACATCATGGCTCCTGTCCCATGAGTATTCGCCGTCAACCCATAACTCCTTATTGAAAGTGAGACACAGGAAACGCTTGTCATCAGCCATTGCCTTGGCCTGCGCATCGAACTCCCTTTCAGTCTTGATGCTGAATTGATAAGGCTTTATATTCTGGCTTGCCGCGATGCTGTACAGCGACACGGCAAGCATAAATAACGCTATTCTTTTCATTTTTGTCATTATTTAAGAATTTAAATGTTAAAAAACTTTTGAATTTAATAAAATGTTAAGTTATTCTACACCTATTATATATTCAGAGTTGTCTCCTCTGTCATTGATTTGAGTAACACTCATGACATTGTACGATAATTTTATGGAAGTTGGTCAATAATATGTGTATCCGACATGTCTTTTATCACGCCGACTATGCTGTCACCTTCAAAAACAAACAGCCGTGGGAATTGGTATTCCTCCGGAATATCTTTATATTTTGTAAAGGTAGGATAGCCTATCATGTCATTCAAGAAATATCTTTCATATTTATACCGCCTTATCTCTCTATAGTATTTGTTGTCAATGACATATATGGGAATTGAGACGCTGTAGATATCGGGACAGTAGCGGATCGGGATATAGTTTGTCATAATGAGAAACAAATGACAATCATGTTCGTCTGCAAATTGAGCGAGTTCTGTCATTGTAGGGACGACAGGGCAGGAAGGTGATGAGCAGCCGACATTATAGAGGCTCACGAGGGATTTGGGATGACGAGATAATTCTTCCTTCAGCATTACAGGGTTTATGCGGTAAACCTCTCCGGGACGTAGCGAGTCGAAGCATGTCATTTTGTGAACTAACGATTTCTCTGACTTGGAGAGTTTGTTGTAATCGTTTGTGAAACCTTCTATAGAGCATGACGAAAGAAAAATTGCCGCAATAATAATCAGACATGTGAAAATCGGGTACCTTGACATAAATTTATATTATTTAGTTTTTGTAATAGTGTAGTTAACAGCATAGCCTCCATATTTTCCGAGGGAGTTATTATAATGATACACGCCTTGAGGGAACGTCACCTGCGTGCTGAAATTGTCATCAAATCCATAAATATCCTCATCCACATACAAATCAAGTTCCGGGCTTTCTATGTTGGAAACGTCTGATGCGAGTAAGAGTATCAGGGTGTCACACTGACTGTCATTTCCAATTTCATAGTATATTTCACGAGATGGTGCAAATATGTCAGACTTTCCTTTATATACTTGTTGCTCAAAGATATATATTTCACAAATTCCTAATCCCGACTCACAATTTTTTGATTTCCTAAATAGTTTCATCCGCAGAACCTTTGCAAAATAATTATCTTTGCCAATATTGTTTATGTTGTTGTAAAACAATATATTATGTGTAATATCAGTGGTATCGGCTTCATTTCCGGTCTGTTCGTGGCAAAATAATATGCTTGATTCTTTTTTGCAAGATTGTATGGTCATGACGCCTGCCGCTGCGATGAGCAGTGCAGCTAATATGGTGAGGAGTTTGATTTTTGTAGCCATTTTTAAGATTTTAAATGTTAAAAATTAGATTTTAATAAATTTTTAATTTTTTCTGCCCCACCTTGGCTTTTCTCCCCTCCGCAGCGTGGGACTTAATGTGCTGTGCGAAGGGGGAATTTTTTAAAAAAATACATTCTGTCATGCCCTATATGATTCGGGAAGGTGGAAACAGTGTCCCGCCGCCACCGACTTTTGCCGTTAGCGGCGGGAGTGTTTTTTTTTGTGTGTGGGGATTATTCCCTCACAACCTTCTCCTCGAACGTGACGCCGTTGTCGGTGGCGACACGCATGATGTAGATGCCTGTGGCGAGGCGTGATATGTCGATGCCACCTGTCACCCACGGCTCCGACATGACGAGCCTGCCGTCGAGGGAGAACAGCTCCACCGATGCGCCCGACGCGCCCTCCGGAAGCACCACGCTGACCATGCCGCCCGACGGGTTGGGGTAGGCGCGACACTGGTTAGATGCACCCACAGCCTCCGGCTCGCCATCGTATTGGTTGACGAATACCGGGAAGCCGCCGTTCTCATTCGTGTAGTCCATTGAGTACACCGGGTCGGACTCATTAAGCACCTCCACGAACTCCTCCGTCTTCATATACTCCTCGGTCTTTGGCTCACCATAGCCGTTGTCGCACCCCTCGCTTTCAAGGTAGTAGCTGTTGGTGACCGTGATTTTCTCCGACTCTGTCACCATTATTCCGCCCATAGCGTCACCCATGAGTGTGCCGGCGCTGTAGCACGACACCACTGTGACCGTGTCGTTGATATAGGCAACGCCTAATATGCCACAGGCTGACTCGTTAAGGCCCGTACCTGCGACATCCACACTCACATCTCCGACATTATAGCAGCTCCTTATCTCAATCTTATTTTTAACAAAATGTGCGTTGAAACCCATTGAGCTGCCGAGTATGCCTCCACTGGCAAAGTACCTTTCCTGTTGATGTTCGGGTTCTTCTTCAATAAAAACGGAGACAGTCCCTGTGTTGCTGCAGTACAGTATCTCGCTTTTATTTTCGCCTATCGCAGAGCCGACCACACCCCCGCTACAGAAATCGACTTCACTAAACATCATAGAGTAAAGGGGATCTATCCTATTGTTATAAATAGAACCAGAGTTATGGCAGTCGGTAACCTTGCTGTCTATCATCTCGCCAACGATACCTCCTACCATCACCTGTCCGTAGTTGGTGCTGGCATCACTGATGATTTCTCCGCTATAGGTGCAACCATCGACTAACGAGCCACTCAGCATCCCGCACACGCCGCCAATATAGCATCCGTACATATCACCGTACAATCTATTGCATTCTATCACAGCAAAACTGTGGCAGTTACGGACAGTCCCCTCCCTAATATAGGATACCAATCCGCCAATGACAATTTCCCAATATTCATAAATACCCTCAAGTTGGATGGCGCAGCTCCCGTCAAGTGACACATTCTCTATGAGGCTGCCACTGACCCAGCCGAACAGGCCGTATGCATTAATATAGTTCTCGGTTGTAATCCTCATATTCGACACCACATGGTTGCCGCCATCGAAATCACCGGCAAACATTGTTCTGTTCGCACCGTGCGACGGTGACGCCCCTATCGGAGCCCAGTCAAGACCGAGGTCGCCGCCGAGGTCGAAGTCGGCTGTCATCAGGAAGCAGGTGTCGGTGAACCTATAGTCGGCAAAGTCGTAACTCTCGTTCACCGTCTGTGCGAGGAAGGCGAGCTGCTGAGGTGTCTCTATCAGGTAAGGGTCGTCATGTGTGCCGCTCCCGTGCGTCCATGGTTCCGCGCTGCCGTCCCACACCAACGCCTGCGCACTCATCGCCACCGATGTAACGATGGCCATTAACATTGTAATAACTTTCTTCATGGCTTTTGTAATTAAGATTAATATTTTAGGTTCTTAATGTTTTACTATAATCTTTTTAACATGGCTCTCCTCAAAACCAGACATCAGTTTGCAGAAATACATCCCGTCAGGCAAATAGGACAAGTCTAATTTTATACAAGGTGAATTATTAATATCGACAAATGACTTGCAGATTAACTCCTCTCCATTTATATTACAAATAGAGACATCTATACTGCTTGTAATACCACCATCGAATGATATTTCTAAAATATCAGTAACAGGGTTTGGCAGACAAGAAAGAATATAATTGTTGGCCATGGCATATTCCTGATACCCACCATCGTTAGGGTTGTCCATATTAGGAAGAAGCGAAACAAGATGCCTTGAACGACTTGTATGCAGCTCCTTTGACTGTGGAATATATTGGTTTAATGTGCATGGAATCCCCCTGTCTCCATCTCTGTCCATCTCAAGATATAGTTCTCCAAGGTCAATCTCTGCAAACACTTTGTCTGAAAGTGACGCCTCACCATCGGCAATCACGTTCTCGTACCACGCTATGGCTTCGTTGTAGCGTTTGAGTTTCTCATTACATTTGTTAGACAGGTTGTCTGCCAACACGCCAAGGGCATTGCTATTTTGAAGCTGTAAGAAATACGACTTTAGCTCCATAAAGTCACCTTCAAAAATGGTCACAAGGGAAAACATCTCCCTCATGGCTGTCACGGCCTCTGATGTTTCAGGATAGGTGTCAACCAGATCCCTGTATGTATCCATTGCCAAAACATACTCCCCGGCACTTGCATACTCTCCTGCCAGTGAAAGCATCCTCTGTTCGGGATTAGGTGTCCCTATAATGCTTGATGGCTGCCATGTGGGAAGGTAGTGGAATGTATCTCCGCCGTTTGTGTACAGATGCGCGGGTATTTCGTTATTGGCGAGCGGGTACCAGCAGTTTGAAGAGACATCAAAAAGAAGGCTGTTTGTCCTTTGTGAGCCTGATTCATAATATAGAATATAGTCATTATCACCGCCATTACCACGCATATTGTTGAATTTGAAATATGACGGATAGCTGTTCCCCGATGCAAATACTTGATATATACCGTTGTTGCATATTTGCTGAGTGCTGCCAAGACTTACCGCCGTACTGTCTCCAACCAACTGTAAATTGCTGAGGTTTAACGACTTTATTCCACAACCCATATTATCATTGATGTAGTTGTTGCTGAGTACGGCCGAACTGCTGTATGATACTATTCCGGAGCCATTGCATCCGCTGATTATATTATCGGAGAACACATAATCTGTGGTCGTTCCCCCAAGATACCACAACTCTACAGCATCACCGCCAGAATGGATGGTGTTGTCAACGACGTTGAAACGTGGGATCTTTCTAAAGTATATGCTTGGGGTGGCAACAGCAAGGTTGTTGAAACTGTTCCCTATAATATTTACAGAATATCTTCCACGATTTGGGTTGTCTGTGTTAGCCTCTATTGTGGTGCTGTTGAGATTAGAACTTGATATTGAAAATGGGCTGTCGTATGATACAATCGTTCCGCAACTGTTAAATGTGCAGTTTGAGAGTGAGAGTCCAAGGCCATCTCTGTTTACAATATGCACATCGTTAAACACCACATTACCGGCATCAGTACCCGTCTCAATCAGTCCTCCTCTGTTTGCAAACTCAAAGCCGTTCCCGTTTATGACACACCCGTCATTAAGGGTAACAGAGGCATCTTCACCTATAAGAATATTACCCGACATATTATAGGTGTTAAAACCGCCGGTCTCAACATTAGTTCTGACAAATCCCCTGTAACCATCAAGAGTAAGAAGGGCTTCTGAGAACGAACTCTCGTAACTCTGGCAAGGGTACTCGATATACGCTAAATCCTTGAGGTTGATAGGATTGAAATAGCCGTTTGGGGAATATGAGTCAAGATTATCTGCGAACAGGAAAGCCTCCCCCATTGATACGGTGCCATCCCTGTTAATGTCCGGGCTGATGTCATATAAATCATGGCTGTACACCTCACCCTCTTTGAAGCTGGAAATCAGTCTCCATGGGAATTGTCCGATAGCCGTGCTGTCATATCGATGCCAAGGTCCCAATATAGAATCATACCGTATATCTAATATAGGATAATACCCAAGCGATGCCGCACTCCAATAGTAAATAAACTCATCAACTCTTTGGTTGTCGCTAAGCTCTTTATTGTAAAACTGGCTTGTAATATGTTCCTCAACATATCCATAGGTCGTATCATTAGTACATGTGTGGACGGCTCTATTCTTACAGACTGCGGAGGTGTCCTCCATAAGGTTATCAACAAAACCACCGGAATAGCAGCAGTCTATCATGAATGTAATCTGCGAACAGTTAATATTTCTTGTCCACTCAGCAAGCTCATAGTCATAAAGTCTGGCATCATTATCTTTATCATCAACCACTCGGAAGTACGACATCCCGTTTTCCTTAATACCATGGCCGCACAGTAGTACGAACAATTGGTCCTCCTCTGTAAGTTGTGGTATATAAGAAACATCCTCACTTGGACTATTTGTTCCTGCCAAGTTCTCAAAAATAGTTCTAATACCGTCTTTAGAATATGCCAGAGTGTCGGGGTCAATAAAATCGTTTTCCCATTCAAGAGGGCTTATACCACCGCTATGGTTTAAATCGTAGCAGTATGGATAAAGATCGCTGTTGTTCACATAGTCATATACCGAAGCCCTTGCTGCGTCATGGGCTAATACGAATATATGGGTTGGATTTTCGTCCGATGCCTCAATATATCCATAGGAGTTCACAAGGGCGGTATATACACATGAGAGATTATACCATGTCTTCACTGGGGAATGAGTGCCAGAACTGCCACCAATTAAAACGGCATACAGATTCATATTTGGTTCTGCTTTGTCTGGAATAGTATAGTTGTTGTATGGCCAATGCCATCTATCAGTGTCGTCATCTTCTGTGATAACTTTTGTAAATGATTCAAAATCTTCCGGATACCACATTTTATTCTCTACAGAATACTCTCCCGTAATTGCATCAACAATGAAATATCTGCACTCATGCGCCCAATTGGCCATAGGCATGTCATCAACAAAATAGATATAGGAGCTTTCATTATTGTGGTTTATGATCTTTGCATCCACAGTAAATACTCTTTCACTTTTGTTCACTACGCCATTCTTCCTATATACGACACTATAAGAATTTTGTGACATTGTGTTCATTGTGACTATGCTGTCGGCTACCGCCTGTGTTATCTGCGCATTCGAAGGAAGTGTGGTAGCGGATAATAATAAGACCATAAAAATAATCCTAAAAATAGTAATTTTATTCATTATTTAAGATTTTAAATGTTAAAAAATTAGATTTTAATAAATGTATAATTTTTTCCGCCCCACCTTGGCTTTTCTCCCCTCCGCAGCGATGGGGTTTAATGTGCTGTGCGAAGGGAGCGGCCTGCTGAACTTTAACTGTATTACTTTTTTCATATTAATTATTCCACATCGAACTCTCCATAATAGACGCTGCCGTCCTGAAGCGTGAACGTGACCACGTAACTGCCCTCAGACGGTATCATGAACTGGTATCCTGTTGGCGTCTGTACCGACAAACAGTGGACAATGTCACCCCTATCATTGGTTATCTCTACCGACACCTGCCCTAAATCGCACGGCATAACAACCGTCAGGCTGCGTCCGCTTATATACGCCCTAATACTTTCTCCTCGGTCCTGCCCATCACTTATAATTATCTTTATTGAAATAGGTACTCCGTCACCATTATAACTTGGAACAGTACTTTTTGAAAAAGCAACTCCTGCTGAAAGAATCATACACATCAGCAGCGACATCTTTAATACTTTTTGTCTATTCATTTCAATTCAATTCTTTTTGCAAATGTACAAAACAATACTAACATGAACATAGTAAGTGTGCTTGCAATTTGATTGCAATTCTATTTTGAATCAAATTGTATGGTAGGAATAAGTGATTAATATAAAACAAGTGCTTGCAATTTGATTGCAATTCTATTTTGCATCAAACTGACTGATAAGGATAAATAATTTAATATCAAGCACTTATATATGTGACGATAATCATTGGCATTTTGTGACCGCAGAAGTAATGGAAAATTCACTAAGAAATAGCATGGTTTTTGATAAAACTGCCCAAGTCGCCTTCGACACTTAATTTTTCTTTCAATTGTGATACCTGGCGTGAAACGGTTGAGTAGTGACACTGGCGCAGCAAGGCTATCTGAATCGGATTAAGACCGACAAGATAGAGGTGCAATAACAGCATATCGCTATTTTTTAGGCTTACACCTGTCGAGTTAAGTGCATATTTTAGACATGGGAAATGTTTATCTACGGCTTTCCCAAGTTCAACAATCATGTCATTATTAAGTTTGACATTAGGATAGTCGGAGTAATTTGTCCTTGTATTTATCGGAATGTAGCATACCATACCCAGTATCTCCCTGCATATTGGCTCATTGTAGAACCCCCTTAGCATCTCCTCTTCAGATAATGGACTATTGGCTGCACCATCCACACGTTCCTCAATCTTCATCTGTTTTTCGAGTTTCATCTGCTCCCCCAACATCCTCTTTATTCTTCTCTCATACAATGAAGCACCAAGCATAATGGCAAATAATATTATTGACAGACCCACAAAATATATAACACTGTTTCTACTACCGACATCATGGCTTCTGACAAAGCCGTGGAATAAGTCACCGAGATTTGAGACCAGAAGTTGCCGCTCCCCGTTACTATTCATGTTTACGGAGATATAGTTTGAGTATCTGTTTAACTCAAGCGTATTGCCGAGTTCGTTGTAGATTTCAATCAGATATTTGGCACACCGTATCTTGGTGTCATGGGAAATAATGTTCGTTTCAAATGCACTATTAAGGTAGATCAATGCCGAATCGTATTCCTTTTCATTATAATAGATATATCCTAATATCGCAAACGACATTGGCTTCTCATCGTTGGCATCTTTGAACGCTTCGTTAATTTGTTTTATAGACTCTTGAGAGTCTCCATTCATAATATATGACAGCAGGGCTCGGCTAGCGACTGTCTTTCTATAAACCCCGTTGTCTTTGTCAGGAAGTGCCTCAAGCGCCTTATTGTAATAGAAGAATGCGCTGTCCTCCCTTTCACAAATATCATGGTTGTTGCCTATACCATACAGTATATTTGCCTCGCCATATTTGGATGTACGCTCTATCCTATTATATTTTAAAGACTTCCTTCCAAAATATATCCCGGCCTCTGGCAAAATATACTCAGAATACAAATCAACGAGCCTGTTGTATGCCAGTGCCATGAGCTTGGCCTTGTAGCCTACGAGCTGGTCCTCGTCGAAGTGCCGC
>SAMEA3663297__coassemble_918_pt1 | contig 12496 bp, 11 predicted proteins | sample SAMEA3663297__metabat2_high_PE_006 | metagenome-assembled genome bin SAMEA3663297 (sample SAMEA3663297) | pig gut metagenome | biome: pig gut; feature: pig-associated habitat; material: faeces | place: China | collected 2013 | reverse complement strand
ACATCCTCAATACATGAGCCGCCACAGAAGTAAACGCTCATTAGCGAACGGATGAGTTCGGTGGTTCGAGTCCACCCTCCCCCACAAAGAGACGCCTGCTGTCAACACGACAGTGGGCTTTTTTATTCCTATCATCATCTCTCCTTCTGCCCGTCCTCACGAGACAAGATTTCTAACATATAAAACGACAAGTCTCTTACTTTGCAAAAAATCAGATATTTTTTCAGACAAAAAACGCGGTTCTCAAAAATAAGTTTATATTTGCAAAAAATAAAAGACATGAAATGCAACATAAACCATGAAGACTACGGTCTTCCTCTTGAGTCTTCTCTAAGCTCACAGATATACGACGCACTACAAGGAAATATCGTCGAACAACTGATGGAGATGGCAAAGACACAGAATCCGACAAACTATTTCCGCAGCATTCTTGAAGGACACAGCTTCAAGGTTGAACAAGCGACACTCCCGCACTATTACAATATGTTTCAAGAGATTAAGGAACAACTTGGGTTCGAGGACAATATTGACTTCTACGTGACAGGCGATTCTTCTGTCAACGCTTACTCCATCTGCTCAATGAACCCAGAGGAACCTAACATCATCAACGTGAACTCATCGCTTGTCGAGCTAATGACAGATGACGAGCTGCGTTTTGTCATTGGCCATGAGATGGGGCACCTTATCAACGGCAACACCAAGCTGACAAGGCTTATCGACTTCGTCTATTCAAACAAGGAAGAGACCCCAATAACGCTACAATACAAGATAAGGCTGTGGGGACAGCTCAACGAGCTCATTGCCGACCGCTACGGGTTCCTCGCAATGCCTAACATCAACGTCTGCATCTCAGCCTTCTTCAAGATGGCATCCGGCCTTGATTTCGACAAGATGAAGATGAATATCGAAAACTTCATCGAAGATAACAAAAAACGCCTCGATTTCTTCAGGAACGACAAAGGCCTTAACTTCGACGTCCACCCCGTAAACCCTATCAGGGTTGAGGCTCTTAACATCTTTGCAAAAAGCGAGTTCTTCGTTAAGGACGGCACAAGCCGCCAAGAACTTAACAACGAGATGGACGACCTTATTTCCATCCTCCTGAGGGTAAGGAACTCGGAACTCGACGTCTATATGACAGACTATATCGTCTCGGCCGGCATCATCATGTCAAACTCTGACGGCGAGATGAGCGAGAAAGAACTCGAAATAATCCTTGACGAGCTCTCTGCCACTCAAATATTCCCCGGCGAGTTTATCAATGAGATTTTCAAACTTGAAAAAGACCAGATAATAAGTATGTTTATCCAGTCCACTCACAAGATTTTGGAGATAAACCCTAACCTTAGAGAGGCTCTCTTCATCTACCTGATTCAAATAATGATTGCGGACAAGAAGTTAGACACTAACGAAATCAACACCCTCATACAGATGGCCAACGATTTCTTCGGATACCAGCAGGTTGAAGCCGCCAACATAATCTTGGAAATGCTGAAAAACAATTTCACTCCTAACGTCATTAGCCTTTATTAAATAAAATAATCCAACATTTATTATAGGGCATCAGGTTTTTCTTATCTGATGCCTTTACTGTTTTCGCATGAATTTTTGAAAATAATCCTCTTATTAGTAGTAAATAAAGGTTACATCATAGACGAAATCGCATCAAAACAGATAATCTACGTAATAAAGTACATCTATACTCCTTTGATAATCAACAAATAAGAAAATAATTTAAAAATATTCACTTTTTTGCTTGACAAATTAAAAAAAGATGTATCTTTGCACTCGTCAAACGACACGGACTAGTAGCTCAATTGGATAGAGTCCCTGACTACGGATCAGGCGGTTGTGGGTTCGACTCCCGCCTAGTTCACGAACCTTCGCAGAAATGCGGAGGTTTTTTCTTTTATTAAAATCTACTTTTTTTATCCGGCGTATCTTATTATTTCTTAATTTAGCGACGAATTTAAACTTCACGCTATGAGAATAAGAACATTACTAATCACCGTATTGATGCTGCTCTCTTTCATCTCCTGCAAGAAAGACATACAGCAAGCTGATTATCAAGTAATTCCATTACCAAAAGAGATAATTCTTAACGAGGAGGAGCCTTTTATTCTTGACGAGAGCACGGTCATCACATACCAGAAGAGCCAAGGCGAGTTACAGAAAGAGGCCGAGTTCCTTTCAGACTACATCAACGACATCATGGGGTTCAGGCCGAACGTCAAGAGCAGCGACAACCCGATGATAAACGCCATCAACCTAAGGCTAAGCACTGACTGCATCGATAACGAGGAGGGATACCAGATTATCATCAACAACAAGAGCATCAATGTCAGTGCGAGAAGACCTGCCGGAGTATTCTACGGCATTCAGACAATACGCAAAAGCCTGCCTGTTGATAACGAGAAGGCGGCATTGTTTCCGGCGGGCACCATCAACGACAGCCCGCGCTTCGCATACAGAGGGATGCACCTTGATGTGAGCCGACACTTTTTCCCTGCGGACTCCCTCAAGGTGTATATAGACGCTATGGCTGCACATAACGTGAACCATTTCCATCTCCATCTCACCGACGACCAAGGTTGGAGAATAGAGATTAAGAAATATCCTCTCCTGACTGAGGTTGGAGCATGGAGAGACGGCACAATCATCGGAAAGACAATGGCTTACGACACAATAAGACATGGTGGGTTCTATACCACGGAAGAGCTGAAGGACCTTGTGGATTATGCTGCTGCACGTCACATAACCATCATTCCGGAGATAGACCTTCCGGGTCACATGCTGGCAGCGTTAGCGGCTTACCCACAATATGGATGCACCGGCGGACCTTACGAGGTTTGGCAGCAGTGGGGGGTTTCAGATGACGTGATATGTGCCGGAAATGACGATGCCATGGCGTTTCTCGAAGACATACTATTAGAGGTGATGGAGATATTCCCAAGCGAATATATACATATAGGAGGAGACGAATGCCCGCGTACGCGCTGGGAGAACTGCCCCAAATGCCAAGCTAAAATCAAAGAACTCAACATAAAAGATGACGACAAACACACTGCCGAAGACTATCTGCAAAGCTATGTGATGTCGCGTATGGAGCGTTTCATCGAGGAACACGGCCGCCATATCATCGGGTGGGACGAGATGCTCGAAGGCGAACTTGCCCCTAACGCCACCGTGATGAGCTGGAGAGGAAGCGAAGGCGGATACAAGGCCGCAAAAATGCACCATAACGTCATTATGACACCTAACGACTACCTGTATTTCGACTATTACCAGACACTCGACACCGACAACGAGCCTTTCTCCATAGGCGGATATAACCCTGTAAAAAAAGTCTATTCTTATGAGCCCGTTCCTGATGACCTGTCGGAATACGAACAGTCGTTCATTCTCGGCCCTCAAGCAAACATCTGGACCGAATACACTAACCAGTTCAGCGTGCTGATGTACAGAATGCTCCCAAGAATAGGCGCACTCGCAGAAGTGCAGTGGTGCAACCCCGAACAAAAGAATTATGAGCAATGGGTGAAACGAGCCTACAGAATGTCAAAACTATATGACACCTACAAATGGAATTACGCCACCCACATCTTCGATATCGATGTGAAAATAACTCCTAACATCAAGGACGGGCTTCTCGATGTTGAGATGTCAAAGCTTATTGACGGCGACATCCTTTACTCCTTAGACGGCTCCGACCCCGTCAAACACGGCATAATATACACCCAGCCGCTAAAAATATCCACCGGATGCACCCTTTCATGCGTCGTTGTGCGCCCCGACGGAACACCCGGAAGAATGTACAGGACACATTTAGACTTCAACAAGGCCTCGATGCGACCAATATCCCTCAAGACACCTCCTCACAAAAACTACACCTTCGACGGACAATCTGTCTTGATAGACGGTCTAAAAGGAACGTCTAACTACAGGAGCGGCAGATGGCTCGGCTGGTTCGGTGAGACGTTGGACGCAACCATCGACATGCAGAACGCTACCGAGATAAGCAATGTGAAGTTCAATTGCAACATCAACATGACAGACTGGATTTTCAACCCTAAGTCAATAAAGGTGCTTGTATCAGACAATGGAGTATCTTTTAAAGAGGTGTTTTCTGAAGAATACGCCCTGCTTAACCCCGACTTTGAAAACAGCATTTTACCAATAGACATCACATTCCCAAGTGTAAAGGCAAGATATTTGGAATTAATAGTGGAACCTCACGACTGCCCGGAAGGTCATTCAGGTTTCGGGTACCCAGCTTGGATTTTTATTGACGAAATAGGAGTATATTAATATGGCAAAATTTGAAATCAGAAACGCCCGCGAAGACGAGGCGGGATTAGTGTTAGAATTTATCAGAAAAATAGCGGATTATGAGAAGATGCTTACTGATGTCGAGGCTGATGAGGCAACAATCTACGATTCTCTATTCGTAAAACACGACGCAGAAGTAGTGTTCGGCTGCGAAGACGGGACACCGATAGGTTTCGCACTCTTCTTCCATAACTTCAGCACATTCGTAGGAAGAAAAGGTCTGTACCTTGAAGACCTGTTTGTTATTCCTGAGAAACGCGGCCTCGGATACGGGAAGGCTCTTCTCCTCCATCTCGCCCATCTTGCAAAAGAACGCGGCTGCGGAAGAATGGAATGGGTATGCCTTAACTGGAACACCCCTTCTATAAACTTCTACAAGTCGTTAGGTGCAAAACCCATGGACGAGTGGACCATCTACCGTTTAGATGAAGATGAACTCAAAAAATATTGACTCTGAACATGATTGAACAACATCCTTTGCATCCGTTCCTGCCAACGAATGCAAAGGTATTGTTTTTAGGCAGTTTCCCTCCCCCACCAAACAAATGGTGCATGGATTTCTATTATCCTAACTTCATCAACGACCACTGGAGAATAGAAGGCGAAATATGGTTCAACGACAGAAACTATTTCGTGGATACCGAGAACAAACGATTCAGGAAAGATCTGATATTGGACTTTCTGTCAGAGAAAGGCATCGCTTTTTTCGACACCGCACAGTCAGTGGTCCGACTGAAAAACAACGCCTCTGACAAGTTTTTACAGATAATTGAACCTACCGACATCAATGCACTGTTGTCAAGAATGCCACTATGCTCAACAATTGCGACAACAGGCGAACTCGCCACAAGACAAGCATGCTCTTTCTTTGGTGTTGACGAAACACCTCGTACCAACAGTAATATCAAAACCAATGGCGGATTATTGATTTACAGACTCCCCTCTTCATCGCGTGCCTATCCCTTAGCTTTTGAGAAGAAAGTGGAGGCATATAGGGAAATGTTTGACCTTGTGTTTAATGTTACACAATGATTATCAAATTATTATAACACAAAACAAAGTATTTTCATAGTGATGCCTCTCTTATAAGGAGATAATCAGCACGACAAAAGTGATACTATTTTTTCTAAATATTTAGCATCAGTCTCATCAAAGGTACAAAGATTTTCACTATCAATATCGAGCACAGCTGACACCTCTCCGCAATCAAACAGCGGCACTACAATCTCCGATTTCGACAAGCTGCTACATGCTATATGTCCCGGAAAAGCTTCAACATCAGGCACAACGATTGTGCGAGCATCATTCCATGAGGTGCCGCAGACTCCACGTCCCCTTTGTATTCTCGTGCAGGCTACCGGTCCCTGAAACGGTCCTAAAACAAGCTCATCACCTATCACCCTATAAAATCCGACCCACAAAAATCCAAATGTCTCCTTGATACATGCACTGATATTCGCCATGTTAGAGATAACATCATGCTCATCTTTCAATAGTGATTCAATTTGTGGAAAAAGGTTTTCGTATAGCTCTACTTTTGTATTTCCCTTTATGATTAGTTCGTGAGACATTTTTTAAAAGTTAAAACATTATTAACACTAATATTACAGTGACAGAAAAAAACAGCGATTCCAAAGATGATAATCCTATAAGTTTATTAAACTCAGCGCCTTCTGCCTTGACAAACTTTCTATAAACAGAGACGGAATAAGCAAGAAAAGGAATGGAGGCAAGAAGCCATAAGTAATAAGGACGGTCAATGAAACACAACCCTAAAAGCACCGCAACAAATGGATTCAGGAGATAGACCATGCGCATAAACTTTCGTCCAAACAGAATAACAGTGGTCTTCTTCCCATTTGCCTTATCTTGGCAATAATCCCTATAATTATTGACAATCAGTAGGTTATCCACAACAGCACCTATAGCAAAACCAGCGATGATGATATGATAGTCAACAAAACCTGTTTGAATAAAGAATGTAAGAGTGACAGGAGCCACTCCATAAAAAAGAATGACAGCGACATCACCGAGGGCGTGATATGAAAGCGGAAAAGGTCCCCACGAGTAGGCCAAAGCGCAAAGAAGGATAAGCAGTCCGAAAGGCAGCAACACCCAGCCGCCCCAGAACAGTAGGCTACAGCCAAGAGAGAAAGACAGAGCCAGCACAATCAAGGTGGCGCGGAGCATCATTTTAGGAGGGATAAGACCAGATGCGACCATTCGTTGCGGTCCTAAACGGTGAGCATCAGAGCCTTTCACGCCATCAGAGTAATCGTTAATATAATTTGAGGCAACCTGTGCCAACAAAGCAAAAACGAAGCAAATGACAGCAGGCAGCCATGCTATCTCAGCATAAATAGAAGAAAGAGCTATCGACATCAAAACCGGAGACATCGATACGAGTAACGTTTTAGGGCGTGCCGCTCGAATCCAATAGCGCAGTCCTATTTTTTCTGAGCCTGATAAATCCTGCATAATCCAAAAGTCAAAGCAAAATGTTGAACATTACAAAAGCCGCATGATTCAATAAGCGGAACAAACTCGTCAGGCATCGGGAATCTCTCCACCGATTGTTGAAGATAGCGGTAGGCGTCACCATTTCCTGAAACACATTTGCCAATGAAAGGCAGGATATTCTTGAAATAGATATTATAGATGCCACGCACGATCATATTTCGAGGTTCCGACAGTTCGAGAATGAAGATGGAAGCGCCGGGCTTCATTATCCTGCACAGCTCCTCAAGGCCTTTACGTCGGTCGATGAAGTTCCTTACGCCAAAGGCGATGAAAACGGCATCATACACATCATCTTGACAAACAATGTGTTCGGCTGCCGACTTATAAAGACTCACCCTGTCATTAAGATTTTTCTTCTTTATTTTTTCTTTTCCAATACAGAGCATTCCCTCGGAGATGTCAATACCATCTATGCGGGAGTTTTTCATTTTCTTAGCGATGACGATGGTAGAGTCGGCGGTGCCGCAAGACACGTCAAGGATTTTCGGGTTGTTAACATCTTTCAGAGTTCTTGCCATGAGGCGCACGGCCTTTCTTCTCCAAGCCCTATCGACATTCAGTGAAAGTATGTGGTTTAGTTTGTCGTAAGTAGGAGCGATATCATCAAACATCGCCCCTATTTTCTCTTTATCAGTATCCATATTTATCTTTCCATTTGAGTTTCAGGGAGCGTCGCAGTTCCAATTCCCTTGGGTTATCTTGAGGGTTATAGAAGCGGGTGCCGGCTATCTCATCAGGCAGGAACTCCTGCGACACGAAATTACCCTCATAATCATGGGCATACATATATCCGTTGCCATAGCCAATATCTTTCATCAGCTTGGTAGGTGCGTTTCTCAGGTGCAGAGGCACGCTCAGTCCGCCCGTTTTTCGTACGGTCTCTTGAGCCATATTAATAGCTTGGTAAGAGGCATTACTTTTTGCAGAAGAGGCGAGGTAGATAGCTGTCTGAGAAAGGATGATACGGCTTTCAGGCCAGCCTATTTTATTAACGGCATCGAAGCAGGCGTTTGCGAGCAGAAGGGCGTTAGGGTTAGCGTTTCCGATGTCCTCTGAGGCGAGTATGAGCATTCGTCTCGCGATAAAGAGCGGGTCTTCGCCGGCATCAATCATCCTTGCGAGATAATAGACAGCCGCATTGGGGTCACTTCCACGCACCGACTTGATAAAGGCTGAGATAATATCATAATGCATCTCCCCCATCCGGTCGTATTTCAGTAGATTGCTTTGGATATATCTCAGAGCCTTCTCGTTGTTAATCACTATCTTATCAGAATCCGGCTCCACGTCGTCAAGCATACTTACGACAAGGTCGATAGCGTTCAACAGTTTTCGGGCGTCACCGCCGCTGATAAGCATCAGGGCATCATCTTCCTCAACAACGATCTCCTTTTTATAATCCGCCTTCAATGCTGACACGGCATTAGAGATAAGTTCTTTAAGGTCGTCTTTTTCAAGGCTTTTCAGAACATACACCTGACAGCGAGACAGCAGTGGCGAAATCACTTCAAAGCTTGGGTTTTCCGTTGTTGCGCCTATTAGGGTGACAAGACCTTTCTCAACGGCGCCAAGGAGCGAGTCCTGCTGAGCTTTTGAGAACCTATGAATCTCATCGATAAACAAGATAGGAGGTTCTGCCGCCATACGGGCTTTGTCGTAAACATCACGGATGTCTTTCACACCGCTATTTATTGCGCTAAGCACATAGAACTGGCGCTTCACCTGTTTGGAGATGATAAAGGCGAGGGTTGTTTTTCCCACTCCGGGCGGACCCCAGAAGATCATCGAAGGGATATGTCCGCTCTCAATAGCGCAGCGAAGCACGGCACCTTTGCCGATAAGATGCTTCTGGCCTATATATTGTTCAAGTGATGACGGACGCAGACGCTCCGCCAAAGGCTTTAAAAATCTCATCTTCTAATTATTCAGGTCTGATAAAACGTTCGCCGGTCTCTTCAATAACCTTCTTTTTCCACGAGTCAGGATAACCGGGTTGGAGAGGTCTTGCCGGATAGCCATGGCCGTTACGGAGAAACTCCCCATCAACCTCTTGTTTCACATTGCTGTCGAGATACTTAACAAGGAGGAAGTTGTCGAGTTGCTTCCATCTTGCAACGGTATTTGCACCTGCGGCACAAGAGAACTGCGTGAGTCTGGCACGGGCTTCTTGCACGTCACCCTTATCGATAAGCCTTACTGCCTCATCATCAACAAGTTTCACCTGTTCCTGATACTTGTCTTCAAGTTCATTCTGCACTTTCACTATTTCTCCAATGACCCTGTTATAGAAAAGGTATTTGAAATGAGCGAGGCGGTTGAACACCCAGAAGGCGGCATTGTCTGAATATGTGAGCATATCGCCATTTCCTTGTCTAAACTCCTCCGGCACCTCTGTTATTGAGCAGTAGAACGGGGTATAAACCGTTGAGTTTGTGTCATCGACGCCAAACCAGATGATGCCGCCGACAGCATCAGGAAGCCAGCTCCTTGTTTGGGCAATAAAAGAGAACCCTGTCTGCACAGTGGAGGTGCTTCTTTCATGGAAGTATTTCTGGCCATCGTACTCCCAATATAAAGGGTTCATACGGAAAGGCGAGCCGCACGCGCCTGCTCCAACATCTTGTGTCTTATCAAGTTCAGTGCCTTGGAAATGGTTTCGCATAAACGACATCATATCTGACAAGGATATTTTCCTGTTAGGTCTCACATAAAGAGGCATCCTTCCATGTTCGAGGTCCTTGCCTGTGGCATAGTCCCAATACTGTTCCATTCCATCGCAAGCCTCATTAAACATGGCCCAGACCCTCAAGTCGCAGATACGAGCGGCAGAGAAATCCAAAGGAGCGTATGCCTCACTAAAGTCGAACTCGTAGTCTCTCCCGTTGAAATAGCCTTTCTTACGGGCGAAAGAAATCACATCATGCTTATAAATAACTTCAACATCATTGTTATACAGACGTTTCCAATCCTTATCTGTTATTGAGCGTTTCCCATCTCTAAGAGGGAATGTCTGGATACGGGCAGCGTTAGCGTGTCCTGAGATACAGCCGTCTGGGATACGTATTGCGACCCATACGGCACCTTTCTCCTCACCTTTTCCAATGATTTCCATATACCACACCTCATCTTTATCAGAAATTGAGAACGATTCACCGTCGCTGCCATATCCATATTCCTCAACAAGGTCAGCCATAATCTTGATAGCGTGTCGTGCGGAGGTGCTACGTTCGAGGGCCATAAACATCAGGCTTCCATAGTCAATGAGACCGTTTTTATCGATGAGTTCTTCTCTTCCCCCGAAAGTGGTCTCACCCATAGCCACTTGATTTTCATTGATATATCCCACCACTTGGAAGGTATGCGCTGGTTGGGGTACGTATCCGCGTATTGCGTTAGTGCCTCTGTCGAAAATAGTCCTCATGCTACCATCCTCCCAGTCAGCGGCGGGAGTGAAATACAGTTCACCGTATCTGATATGAGAGTCGGCGGCATAAGTGATGAAATTAGAGCCGTCAACAGAGGCCCCCTTTGTCACCAAGAAGTTGGTGCATGCGAGCATATCGAAAATAATTGTCGAAAGCAAAAGTGTTAATAAATATTTCATCTTCATCATATTATTCATTATTTTTAATTTTTTTATAGATTCCAACAGCATCGAGGCCGAACTCATGCATAAGCTCGTGAGCCTTTCCTGATTCACCGAAACAGTCGCAAACACCAATTCTTATAACCTGTATCGGGTTGTTTTGTGAAAGGAACTCTGACACTGCGCTGCCGAGACCGCCCACAACCTGATGTTCTTCAACGGTATAGACCTTTGGGAAGCGTCTTGACACGTCTAAGAGCAGTTCTTCATCAATAGGTTTTATTGTGTGCATATTGACGACCATGGTGGATATGCCGTCATTTTCAAGCATTTGTGCTGCGTTCAACGACTCCCACACCTCGCTACCTGTGGCGATGAGGCAAACGTCGGAGCCTTCCTTCAAGACCTGAGCCTTCCCTATTTGGAACTCTTGGTCGTCGGGAGTGAAATCTGCCACAGGCTCACGGCCGAAGCGTATATACACCGGGCAGTCGAGTTCAAGGATGGCCTTTTCGGTAGCGATTTTTGTCTGGGTGGCGTCGCAAGGGGAAAGCACCACCATGCGAGGTAGCACCCTTGTCACGGCGATGTCTTCCAATGCCTGATGCGTCGCTCCGTCAGGACCGACTGATATTCCGGCGTGTGCGCCACCTATCACTACATGAAGATTGTTGTAGCACACGGAGATCCTTATCTGGTCGTTAGCCCTATGAGCAGCGAAGACGCCATAGGTGCTGAAGACAGGTTTTTTTCCGCTCAGTGCCATACCGGCGGCGGCAGCCACACAATTCTGTTCCGCTATACCTAAGGAGATGAAACGCTCCGGGAATCTTTCAGCGAATAAGTTCATTCCAACCGACGTGGTGATGTCAGCGCCGATGCCGACCACGTCAAGGTTTTTCTCTGCAGCGGAAAGAACGCCCTCGCCGAAGCCTGTTTTTCCCGCTTTATCACCTTTATTAATTAATTTCATAATAATTCTTTTATCCACAACAACACCTGTTCTTTTGAAGGCACCTTCCCGTGCCATCTGTTATCGTTTTCAATTTCGGGCACACCTTTACCCATTATCGTATTAGCGATGATAATCGACGGCACTCCTTTTTTCTTATCAGCATCAGAGAGGGCTTTCTTTATCTCCTGATGATTGTGACCGTCAACATCAATGACATTCCATCCGAATGACTTCCATTTGTCAGCGAGCGGTTCAAGAGCCATAACGTCTTCTGTCGCACCGTCAATCTGCAGCCTGTTCCTATCGAGTATTGCGCAGATATTATCAAGTTTATGATGAGCCGCCGACATTGCAGCCTCCCAGACGCTGCCCTCCTGAATCTCGCCATCACCGAGCACGCAATAGACTCTATAGTCGGCGTTATCCATCTTTGCTGCGAGAGCCATCCCCACCGCTATTGACAGTCCCTGCCCCAAAGAGCCTGCCGATGTCTCAAGCCCCGGAAGCCCTGAGTCAAGACTCGGATGGCCTTGTAGGCGGGAGCCTTTTTTCCTTAACGTCAGCATCTCCTCCTCCGGGAAGAAGCCTGCCTCAGCGAGAGTGGCGTACAACACTGGAGCGGTATGACCGATAGAAAGGACGACACGGTCCCTTCTTTCCCACGAAGGGTTACTGACGTCATAACGCAAATGGTTGAAATACAATACAGCAAACACATCTGCAAGGTCCAACGACCCTCCGGTATGTCCGGAACCAGATTCTGCAAGAGATAATAATATAAGCTTTCTAATATGTCGAGCTCTTTCCTCTGTAGTAATATTCATAATCAATCAATTATAGCCATAATAATATCTTTAACAACAAAGAAGCCTATCACCAAAGTATAAACTATCTTCATAAAAGTGCCAGCAAGAAAACCTACAAACGAGCCAAAGGCAGAACGCCATGCCCTGTTTTCCGGAACACCGCTCATCTTCTCCCCAATATAGGCGCCAAGGAAAGGACCGCCAAGAAGCCCGAATATGCCGAAAGGGCCGAGCACTATGCCAAGCATAGGCAACACTATAACACTGATAATCAAGCCGATAGTACTGCCGCGGGCACCT
>SAMEA3663297__coassemble_888_pt1 | contig 12782 bp, 9 predicted proteins | sample SAMEA3663297__metabat2_high_PE_006 | metagenome-assembled genome bin SAMEA3663297 (sample SAMEA3663297) | pig gut metagenome | biome: pig gut; feature: pig-associated habitat; material: faeces | place: China | collected 2013 | reverse complement strand
TTTTTCTATTCAAAATAAAAACATGGTGTCTCTTCTTGCAAATCTCAAGAAACTTTATTTACTTTGCACTCAGATTGTGCATGATGTGTGCGGGATTATCAGAGCGAATACTAAAACTATTGGATATCAATGATTTGTTTTGATTGTCGTTCCTTGCAGCTCGGCACTTGCAAATACTTTTTATAGGGTTGTTAATCAAAAAATTATTAATATGGATACAAAAAAAGTTGCACTTATTACAGGTATTACGGGTCAAGATGGCTCTTTCTTGGCTGAGTTTCTTCTTGAAAAAGGTTATGAGGTACACGGCATCATACGCCGCTCGTCTTCGTTCAACACTGCCCGCATCGAGCATCTCTACCTCGATGAGTGGGTGCGTGATATGCACAATAAACGCCTCATCAACCTGCATTACGGCGATATGACCGACTCAAGCTCGCTCATCAACATCTTACATAAGGTCAACCCTTGTGAGATTTACAATCTCGCGGCCCAGAGCCATGTCAAGGTGTCGTTCGATGTGCCGGAATATACCGCAGATACCGATGCTGTCGGCGTCCTTCGTCTCCTTGAGGCTGTCCGAATCCTTGGTATGGAGAAGACATGCAAAATATATCAGGCTTCCACATCCGAGCTCTTCGGACTCGTGCAGGAAGTGCCTCAGCGAGAGACAACGCCGTTCTATCCCCGCTCTCCTTATGGCGTTGCGAAACAATACGGCTTCTGGATTACTAAGAACTACCGCGAGAGCTACGGCATGTTCGCCGTCAACGGCATACTGTTTAACCATGAGTCGGAACGCCGCGGCGAGACATTCGTGACACGTAAGATTTCCCTCGCCGCAGCCCGCATCGCACAAGGATTCCAAGACAAACTGTATCTCGGTAACCTTAACGCCCTCCGCGACTGGGGCTACGCAAAGGATTATGTGGAGTGCATGTGGCTGATACTGCAACAGGAGAAACCTGAAGACTTCGTCATCGCTACCGGCGAATACCATACCGTACGCGAGTTCACTACGCTGGCATTCAAAGAGGCCGGCATCACCCTTCGCTGGGAAGGCGAAGGCGTCAATGAGAAAGGCTACGATGTGGCTACAGGTAAGGAACTCGTCGCCGTTGACCCTAAGTTCTTCCGACCAGCCGAAGTGGAACAACTGCTCGGCGACCCTACTAAGGCTAAGACACTGCTCGGCTGGAACCCTCGTAAGACTTCCTTCGAACAGCTCGTGCATATTATGGTTGAACATGATATGCGATTCGCAAGAAAACTATATATGAAAGAAAAAATAGACTAAAGGCGAATAGATGCTTGATGGCATATCACCCTTTTATGTTATTGATAACTACCGATATGGAGATGAATAAGGACTCTAAGATATATGTCGCCGGACACCGTGGCATGGTGGGCTCGGCAATAGTACGTGAACTTGAACGTCAAGGATATAACAATATTATCACAAGAACACATAAAGACCTCGACCTTACCCGTCAGTGTGAGGTCGAGCAGTTCTTTGCAGAAGAGAAACCTGAATACGTGTTCCTTGCAGCAGCAAAGGTAGGTGGAATTGTTGCTAATCAAAATGCCCTTGCAGACTTTATGTATGATAATATGATTCTTGAGATGAATGTGATACACTCTGCTTGGCGAAATGGTTGTAAGAAATTGGAATTTCTTGGCTCTTCGTGTATTTATCCCCGCATGGCTCCTCAGCCGATGAAGGAGAGCTGCCTTCTTACTTCTGAACTTGAGAAGACCAACGAGGCATACGCCTTAGCGAAGATTAGCGGACTGAAATATTGCGAATACCTTAACAGACAATATGCTACCGACTTTATCTCTGTCATGCCTACCAACCTATACGGCCCTAACGACAACTATCACCCGGAGCATTCCCACGTGCTTCCTGCACTGATAAGACGTTTCCATGAGGCAAAAACCGCCGGCCTCCCTTCCGTTACCTGCTGGGGCGACGGCTCTCCTCTGCGCGAATTCCTCTATGTTGACGACCTCGCAAACCTCTGCGTGTTCCTCATGAATAACTACAGCGGTAACGAGACCGTAAACGCTGGTACAGGAAAAGAACTGACAATCAAAGCGTTGACAGAGCTGGTGGCGAAAGTCGTCGGTTATCATGGGGAGATAAAATGGGATACCTCCCGACCAAACGGCACCCCTCGCAAACTGCTCGATGTGTCGAAAGCAACGAGCTTAGGCTGGAAGTATAAGACCGAACTTGAAGACGGAATACGCCTCGCCTACAACGATTTCTTGAATAACCCAATGCGCGCCGAGAGATAACAGACTTCACCACGCTGTCTCTTCCTCGTCGCAGAAAAAATATCTGATAATAAATGTCTGAAAAACACCTTTTTAAAACAAAGTCGGGGGTGAACTACCTCCTCCCTTTTGTGCTTGTTACGCTGTGCTTCGCCTTGTGGGGCTTCGCTAACGATATCACTAACCCGATGGTGAAGGCGTTCTCTAAGATTTTCAGGATGAGCGTCACCGACGGAGCGTTAGTGCAACTCGCATTCTATGGCGGCTACTTCGCGATGGCACTGCCTGCCGCCTTGTTCATCAGGAGATTCAGCTATAAAGCCGGCCTCGTCATGGGTCTCGGCCTTTATGCCGCCGGAGCTCTGCTCTTTATCCCAGCAAAATGGACCGGAAACTATTACCCCTTCCTTTTCGCCTATTTCATAATGACTTGCGGACTGTCGTTCCTTGAGACAAGCGCGAACCCTTACGTCCTCTCTATGGGAGAACATGAGGACGCTACTCGCCGTCTTAACCTCGCACAGGCATTCAACCCTATAGGCTCCCTCATGGGTATGTTCGTGGCCATGACATTCATTCAGTCGAGACTTAACCCTCTTAGCTCATCAGAAAGGGCTCTGCTCAATGACGCGGAGTTTGAGGCAGTGAAAGCCGCCGACCTCGATGTCCTCGTGAACCCTTATATGGTGCTCGGTATCATCATCTTGCTGATATTCTTATGCTTCATCTTTGTGAAGATGCCGAAAGGCGAGACAAGGGAGATGGGAGCGAACTCTATCGGAGCTACCTTCAAGCGTTTGCTCTCTAACGTCACTTACAGGGAAGGTGTGGTGGCTCAGTTCTTCTATGTGGGCGCACAGATAATGTGCTGGACGTTCATAATCCAATATGGTACGCGCGTCTTCATGGGCGAGGGATTGAGTGAGATAGATGCGGAGGTGCTCTCGCAGAAATATAATATAGCTGCAATGATAATATTCTGCTGTAGCCGCTTCATCTGCACCTTCATGATGAAATATGTCAGGGCTGAAAGACTTTTGTCACTGCTCTCTATCATAGCATCTGTCTTGGTGCTTGGTGTTATTTTTATCGGCGGGCGTGCCGGACTATACTGCCTCGTCGCCGTTTCCGGCTGTATGTCGCTGATGTTCCCAACAATATACGGCCTCGCTCTCGATGGCGTGGGCGATGACGCGAAAATCGGTGCCGCCGGCCTCATCATGGCGATACTCGGCGGCTCAGTGCTGCCTCCCCTCCAAGCGATGATTATCGACTCTAAAGGTGTCCTCGGTATCAACCCTACAAACTTGTCGTTCATCCTGCCTCTCCTTTGCTTCGTCATTATCGCTATCTATGGTTTTAGAAATAATAAGTCGTTGAAAACCAGAGTAGTTAAAAATTGATTATTTTATTTTTCTATTTATGAAATATACATTCGTCGCAAGCCATATCACAAAGGGAAATGTTGTTTTCCCCGATAAACTTGAAATCTATGATGATAAGATTGTTTTTATCAAATCGAAAATTATTGGACATGATAGCACTGTGATTCAACGGGCTGGCATCGGCAGTGTGTCGCTAAAGGTGGGCCTGTTTTTCGCTGACATCATTATCGAGACCAAAGGCGGCCAGATTACTGTCGCAAACGGCTTCCTGCGCTCCGATGCAAAGAAGATACTTGAGCTTCTATCAGAAGATAAATAGTCATTAACAAGGTTTGGACTATCCGTAATGGTTCGGGTAGTCCTTATTTTGCCCTTTTCATACTTTTGTATCTTGTTGAGTATCAATGATAAATGTAAAATATTGCGATAAAAGATGCAAAACGATAAACAGAAATTGTTGCGAACTAATGTTTTTATTTTATTTTGAAAAATATTGGCTCTAATGGCGTGGTTATGCTTTCAAGAAGTGTCCTTGTTTTCATTAATTCCAAAATCATTATTAAAAACAGTCATATTATCAATGGATAATTAGCAGATAAAATAGTACAAAAATCCTTTTTCTTCTTTCAAAATTGTTGAAAAAAATGATGAAATAATGTTGACGGATAATATTATTTTAGTTATTTTTGCCATCGTTGTTTGAATAAGCAGTTACAGACGTTTTTAGTTACTAAAAATTAATGTAATGTGTTTTATTGTTACACCTTATAAAATATAAGGTAATATTGTGAAGAATTATGTTTTTTAGGTGGGATAATGAAGGGTTGGACAAGTAAGATAAGTTAGTGAGTAACATATAAATCGTAAAATATAGCAAGAAAATGATGAGAAGGATTATTAATTGGTATTTTTCACGAAAGGCTTTGCCCTATTGGTGCATTCTTGTGATGGATTGTGTCATTGTGTTCCTATCGGGGCTGTTTGTGTTCTATTTGCAGCATGGCTGGGCTGACCTTGTCAGTCGTTTTGCTCAGGTGTCGGTGGGGTTGCTTGTCTCCCTGATATTGTATATAGTGTCGTTTTTCGTGTTTCACACGTACAATGGGGTGATGCGTTATTCGAGTTTTGTTGACTTGCACAGGGTGGCGTATTCGACTGCGGTGGCAGGTGTAGGTGTTTGCTTGTTGCATCAGGTACAGGTTTATTTAGGATTATCTCAATATATTCTTATTCCACGTGTGGATAGTGCGATAATGCTGTTTATAGTTGCCACAATGTTGATGTGGTGTCTGAGGGTGGTGGTCAAGGGTTTGCATGATTCTTACCGTGGTGATGGTACAATAAAGAAGGTGTTTGTATATGGTTGCATGGAGGGAGGAGTTGCTCTTGCCAAGAGTCTTCGCAATGAGTCGCCTCAGCGTTATCGTTTGGGAGGATTCATCACAACAGACAAGACTCTTCATGGGACGTGGCTGTTGGGGGAGAAGGTTTATCTTGATGATGATTCTCTTGTTAGGACTATGGAGGAATGTCATGTGTCGGCTGTCCTTGTGTCGCCGCTTCAGAGGGAGTATTTCATTACGCGCACCACGTTTATCGATGCTTTAATAAATGCTGGAATAAAGATTCTTATCACGCCGGCAGGGGCTGAGGAGTGGGATGGGAAGTCTGATATTTCATACCAGCAGCTCAGGGAGGTTGAGATAGAGGATCTTCTTCCGAGGGATAAGATAGATGTTGATATGGAAGCCATTGGAAAGATGCTTGCCGGCCGGCGTATCCTTATCACGGGAGCGGCAGGTTCGATAGGCTCTGAGATGTCACGGCAGGTTGCCAAGTTCAAGCCGGCCGACCTTATCCTTGTTGACCAGGCAGAGACACCTATGCATGATATGCGAATGTATATGGCTAACAACCATAAGGATATACATGTCGAGACTATTGTGACGAGCATCTGCAAGGAGAGACGAATGGAGGCTATCTTTGCGCAATATAAGCCTGAATATGTGTTCCATGCTGCGGCTTATAAACACGTCCCGATGATGGAGGACAACCCTGCCGAGGCTGTTCAGAACAACGTCTTCGGCACAAGGGTCATAGCCGACCTCGCAGTGAAGTACGGCACCAAGAAGTTTGTGATGATAAGTACGGATAAGGCGGTGAACCCTACAAACGTGATGGGATGTTCAAAGAGAATATGCGAGATATATTGCCAGAGCCTCAACAACAGTCTCTGGGAAAAGACGCAGAAAACCGGAAAGATGACGACGCAGTTTGTGACAACACGCTTCGGTAATGTCCTCGGTTCAAACGGCTCTGTCATCCCAATATTCAAGGAGCAGATTAAGAAGGGCGGCCCGGTCACAGTAACGCATCAGGACATAATACGCTACTTCATGCTCATACCAGAGGCTTGTCGCCTTGTGTTGCAGGCGGGCACTATGGGTCACGGAGGTGAGATATATGTCTTCGACATGGGTAAACCTGTTCGTATTGCCGACCTCGCAAAGCGTATGATAGACTTGTCGGGAGCAAAGAACATAGAGATAAAGTTCACGGGGCTTCGTGACGGAGAGAAACTTTATGAGGAGGTTCTCAGCGGTGCCGAACAAACAAAACCAACCTCCCACCCGAAGATAATGGTCGCACAGGTGCGTGAATATCCTTACGACCTCGCTTTGAATAACGAGATAGAACTATACAACCTATCACTCAATGCCGATGACATGGCGATAGTCAAGAAGATGAAGGAGATTGTACCGGAATATAAAAGCAGACATAGTAAATACGAGGCGCTGGATAATTAGTCGCTATTAATAATTATGTAATTTGTTGATTATTAGAGTGGATTAGATTTAATATTCGGGTATCCCCAGTTATCTCTCTCATATTCGGAATCTTTGTAGTAAAAATAATAATTATCGCAGGAGAATCGCCAAACTCTTCGATGAAGAATTATTCATGACGCAATGACGAAGTCAGGACATTGGTAAAAAAAATCTCTCATATCAAAATCGAAAACAATTTTTTTTATACCTTTGTAGGCAAATTGTTTGACGAAGTAACATTTTGATTGCGGCTGTCGAAAATAGTATATTAAATTGGATAGATATTGTAAATTGTTGAATATCAATTAGTAAAATAATATTATGGAAGGAGAACGTAAAACTATTTACCTCTGTCTCGCCCACATGAGCGAAGAGGGCTACGAACAAAAATACATAAAAGAGGCTTTCGATACTAACTGGGTGGTGCCTTTGGGTCCTAATGTCAATGCTTTTGAACAGAGCCTCAAAGAGTTTGTCGGAGAAAACAAAGAGGTCGTGGCACTTTCTGCTGGTACTGCCGCAATACATCTGGCTCTGCTTGCATGCGGTGTAGGAAACGGCGATGAGGTTGTGGTTCAAAGTTTTACCTTCTGTGCCTCGTCACACCCAATCACATATCTTGGCGCAAAGCCGGTTTTTGTTGACTCGGAGCCTCATTCTTGGAATATGGACCCTGTCCTGCTTGAAGAAGCAATAAAAGACCGTATCGCCAAGACAGGACGCAAACCCAAGGCTATCGTCCCCGTCGCACTTTATGGAATGCCTTACGACTGCACCCGTATCATGGAAGTTGCTGAGAAATACCAGATTCCTGTCATCGAAGACGCTGCTGAAGGCTTCGGCTCCCGCTGGAACGGACGTGTCCTTGGCTCTTTCGGAAAATTCGGAGTGCTGAGTTTCAACGGGAACAAGATGATAACTACTTCTGGAGGCGGCGCCCTGATTTGCAACGACATCGAAAGCAAAAATAACATTATGTGGTATGCTACCCAAGCCCGTGACGCATATCCTTATTATCAGCATACTGCCATAGGATATAACTACCGCATGAGTAATATCTGCGCCGGCATAGGACGCGGACAGATGCTTGTGGCCGACAAACATATTGAACATCATAAACATGTGCAGGCTCTGTATCGTGAACTGCTTAAAGATGTGCCGGGCGTGACATTGCACGAGGCCCCCTCGCCGGAGTACGACTCTAACTTCTGGCTCTGTACCGCCGTCATCGATGCCAACCTGCGTATCAAAGGCCAAGAAAACGCTTATAAAGAGGTGGTCAAAACAGCTGTCGGAGGCGCCGGCGGCGTGATTCACGAGGTGAAAGAGGCTACTACCGACTGCCAACCTAATGATAATGTGGAGGCTCTGCGTATGTTTATGCTTGATAAGAAAGTCGAGGCCCGCCCGGTATGGAAACCTATGCACAAACAACCTGTATATAACGAAGGTTACACCTTGACAACCGAAAACGCTCTGTTCCGCTGCTTCGAAGGCCCTAAATCAGTGGCTTACGTGAGCAGAGACGAGGTGTCAGAGAATATCTTTAAAGTGGGAGTGTGCCTCCCCGCAGGCCCTTGCGTCTCCGATGACGACGTGAGATATATTGTCGATTGCATAAAAGAAGCAATCCTGTAGATTATCTGCCGCTAATTGACAGATTGTCAAGGTGCTATGGTGGAATAAACGCGTTAAAACGTTTTTTAACATCCAACATTTTACACAGTCATGTGGTGATTCCATCTGACAATACACCAAATGTCTGAAATGATTATTTTTTCGTGGGTTACAGTAATGTAAGTAATGAAAAGGCTGATTCCGTTAGCAGTAGTCAGCCTTTTCCTATCACCGCTCAATACGTCTTGTGTTTCTGACAGTGATTTCATCTAATTGACCAAAAACTATTTATGAATAACAGAAATTAAAGAGAATCAAATTTTTGCAAACAACGGCTCATCTATCGTGCTCTATACGACAGAGGATGACAACACCTAACTTGAAGTGAAGTTGGAGAATAATACCGTGTGACATGCACAAAGCCAGATGGCACAATTGTTTGGAAGAGACAGAACGCTTGTGGGCCGCCATATATGAAACATATTTAATGAGGGTGAATTGAACGAAATCTCGTTATGTGCAAAAAATGCACAACCCAAGAAATATGGTCTGTCATTTTTTGGTGTAAGTTTACTCGGTTAAACGTTATCACTTATTGGTTGACCGTTGTTATTTCTCATTCCACCCGTAACATTCTATCTTAGTTGTCGGATTTTTTACCTTTTTCTATTAATGGCAAAAGCTCTGCCTCAAATATCTCTCTTTCTATTAGCCGGTAATGTGGCTTGTACGCTCTGTTGTATTCTTCGCTATGATGGCTCGCATATCTTCCGCTGTCTAAGATTTGCATTATCTCGGCTGCGTCTTCCTCGAAATGTGGCAGTCCTAACTCTTTCCCCCTTATTATTCCTTCTATCTCTATCCATTGTGCTTTCCATTCGCTTACTTCTGGCAATGTGAAGCTTTTCGCACTCCGCATGAATGCCGAGAGGAACTTCTCAAATGGCACTCTTCCATCGTTGATTACTGAAAGATTCACTCTGTAGAAACGGCCTTCGCAGCCAGTCTGCTCATAATCAGGGCATAACGATTCCTCTTTCCGTGCCGTCTCGCACTCTTTTTCGAGATATGTCGCCATTTTTTTTATGCCTTCCTCACTTTCCGGTATCAGATGTCCGGGACCAAATGCGTCTTGGAAGAAACTTTTGTAAATGTCTTTTAACGTTGATTCTGGATATGTGTTCATCTGTTCTTCGATGGCTTTTGTAACTGCTTGTGCGTCAATCTGTGCCCTGATGCTTAAACTTATTATCATTAACGCTATTGTCGCTATTATCTTTATTATTTTGCCTTTTTTCATTATGTTGCTTGTTTGATTATTTGCAAAAGTACGTTTTTTATTCTTTCTTTTTGTCTTTCCTTAATAATATTTTGATTTCGTAGATTATTAAATTCTTGTTAAAGTCACCTGTTTTTTAAAAATAGCGTTATCTTTGCATTATATTAAATGTAGTTAGAAATATGTCGAAAAAGAAATCGAAGAACACAAGTCTTAGCACATTCGTGAACACTATATTGAGGGTTTTTGGTGAACATCCGTTTAAGCCTCTGAATTATAAGCAGTTGGCGAAGATTATTGGTGTGCGGGACAACGCGGGTAAAGATGTGATACGTCAGGTGTTGTTGCAGTTGTGTCAAGATGGTCAGTTGATTGAGGACCACCCGTTCAGTTATGTTATCAGTCCGGAGCTTGTAGCAGAGTATGGCCCTAAGCCTCAATATGTTATTGGTACTGTAGATATGAAGAGCACGGGGAAGGCGTATGTCATTCCTGATGATGATGGTGACGATATTCTTATTGCCGCTAACAACACGGGGAAGGCGCTGCATGGCGACAAGGTGAAGGTGGCTATGTTCCCGAGACGTAAGTCGAGGAAGTGCGAGGGTGAGATTGTTGAGATTCTGAAGCGTGCGCGTACTGAGTTTGTGGGCTTGTTCAGCATCACTAATGGTTTCGCTTTTGTCGTATCCGAGAGGCAGTCGATGCCTGTCGATTTCTTTATTCCAAAGGGGAAGTTCAAGGGCGCAAAAAATGGGCAGAAGGTTGTTGTGAAGATGACCGACTGGCCTAAGAATGCGCGCAATCCTTTTGGCGAGGTCGTGAGGGTGTTGGGCAATCCGGGGGAGAATAATGTGGAGATGCAGTCGATTCTTGCTGAATATGATTATCCTTTGGAGTTCCCGAAAGATGTTGAGAAGGAGGCTAAGGCTATCTCCGAGAAGATTAAGCTTTCTGAGATAAAACGTCGCCGTGACTTCCGTAATGTGTTGACTGTCACCATTGACCCTCGTGATGCCAAGGACTTTGACGACGCTCTCTCGTTCCGCGTGCTCCCTAATGGCAATTACGAGGTGGGTGTTCATATTGCCGATGTCTCTTATTATGTGCAGCCTGGCTCTGCCATCGACCGTGAGGCTCAAAACCGTGGCACTTCGGTATATCTCGTTGATAGGACGATACCTATGCTGCCGGAGAAGCTTTGTAATATGGTGTGCTCCTTGCGCCCTGATGAGGAGAAACTCGCGTTCTCTGTCGTGTTCGAGCTGAATGATAACGCAGATGTCATCACACAGTGGATAGGCAAGACGGTGATAAAGTCAAACCGCCGGTTTGCATACGAGGAGGTGCAGGCAATGATAGATGGTGGCGATGGCGATTATAAAGAAGAACTAATGGTTCTTAATAAGTTAGCTTTCGCTCTGCGAAAGAAACGTATGGCAAACGGCTCTATCAATTTCCATTCGGAAGAGGTGAAGTTTATCCTTGACGAGAACATGAAGCCTATCGACACCTTCGTCAAGGTGCAGAATGAGGCAAACATGCTTATTGAGGATTTCATGCTGCTCGCTAACAAGACTGTCGCCGAGTCCATTGGTCGTAAAGATAGTAAATATCACGGTAATACCTTTGTTTATCGTGTGCACGACGAGCCTAATCCTGAGAAACTGTACAACTTCATTCAGCTTGTGTCGCGCCTTGGTTACTCTATGGATATCAGTACCCGCCAGAAACTTGTTAAGTCATATAATAATCTTTTTGCTGCTGTTGAAGGCAAGGGTGAGAAGAACCTTGTTGAGACTGTGGCACTTAGGACGATGGCGAAGGCTGTCTATAGCACCGTCAATATCGGGCATTATGGACTCGCTTTCCCATATTATACGCATTTCACCTCACCGATACGCCGTTATCCTGACTTGATGGTTCATCGTCTTATTGAAAGATATATGATTGAGAACCAAGGGAGTGTGAATCAGTCGGAGTATGAGGCCTTATGTCAACATGCCTCCGAGATGGAACGCCGTGCCACTGAGATGGAACGTGAGTCGGTGAAATATAAACAGGCTGAATATCTGCAAGATAAGCTTGGTAAGGTGTTCGATGGGCTTATCTCTGGAGTGAGCAAATGGGGTATTTATGTTGAGTTGAAAGATAATAAGTGCGAGGGTCTCGTCAAGTATTCTTCTTTCGATGACGACTATTATTATCTTGATGAGGAGAATTTCCGAGTGATAGGGCAGGACAAGGGTGCTATCTATCGGCTTGGTGACGAGGTGAAGGTGCGTGTTGAGAATGTTGACCTGTTAAAGAAACAGCTTGATTTCTCTATTGTCAGCACTGAGAAGAAGACGGTGCGTAAGAATAAAGGCGGGCGGCGTTGACCCTTTGCCCCCGTCTCTCCCGCCCCTTAATCATTGCTGCTGTCCCCCAACAAGCTCGTCGTAGAGCTCACGCATGCCCTCCGACGCTCCTTTCTTGATGTGTCTCACTTTGAAACGCGCGTCGATGTTCACGTCTTTCGGATCGATGAGGTATATCTTCGCACCACGAGGAACGTAATGTATCAGTCCCGCCGCCGGATATACGTTCATCGAGGTGCCGATGATGACGAAGATGTCTGCCTTCTCCACCTCCTCGATGGCCTCCTCTATCCGTGGCACCGCCTCCCCAAACCATACGATGAAGGGCCTTAGCTGACTGCCGTCTCCTGCCTTGTCTCCTATCTTCACCTCGTACTCCCCGGGCTGTAACTCCTTGATATACCGTGAGTCGTTGGGGTTGTATGACGAGCATACCTTCGTCAACTCCCCATGAAGATGTATTATGTGGCTGCTGCCTGCCCTCTCATGTAGGTTGTCAACGTTCTGCGTGATGACGCTGACATCAAAATGCTTCTCTAACTCAGCACATTTCCTGTGCCCCTCGTTCGGACTGACATCTAAAAGCTGCCTCCTCCTCTCGTTGTAGAATCTTATCACAAGCTCCGGATTGGCCTCGTACCCTTCTATCGATGCTACCTGCATGACAGGGTATTTGTCCCAAAGACCGCCTGCGTCCCTGAATGTGCTTATGCCGCTCTCGGCACTGATTCCTGCTCCGGAAAGTATTACTAACTTTTTCATAACTATATCTCTTTTAATCGTTTAATCTCGCTTAACACTATCCTTAACTCGTTCCAGTCGTATTCCTCGCCTAACACCTCGCGCGCCGCTTTCAACGACGGATCCTGCGTCTCGGTGAAATACTCCCTGATGTTGTCGTAATGCTCCGCCTTGACAAAATCCTTCGCCTCAGCATATCCTTTGAGAACTAACTTCGCGATATGCGCCTCTATCGTCGATTTCGACATGCCTCGTCTCAATGCAATCTCTTCAATATCAAGACCTTCCTCTA
>SAMEA3663297__coassemble_823_pt1 | contig 13663 bp, 9 predicted proteins | sample SAMEA3663297__metabat2_high_PE_006 | metagenome-assembled genome bin SAMEA3663297 (sample SAMEA3663297) | pig gut metagenome | biome: pig gut; feature: pig-associated habitat; material: faeces | place: China | collected 2013 | reverse complement strand
GATTTCGACATGCCTCGTCTCAATGCAATCTCTTCAATATCAAGACCTTCCTCTATCAACTCCTTCGTCTTCATCTCCGTCGTACTCAGCTCCATCTCCTCCTTTGACTCTTTATCGTCAAACTCAATCTTCCTGAATCCTTTGTATTGAAGTATGATGTTCAAGATGTCGGCTCCGAATTGTTGAATCCTTTTGCTTCCTATCTTTGATATTGCCTTTAACTCCTTGATGCTCATTGGTTTGCTCTCTGTGATGGCTTTCAATGCCGTCGTTGGAACCACCTGAGTCTCCTTCATCTCTAATGCGTCTGCAACGTCCTCTCTCCATCTGAGAAGCTCGTTGAACAACGCCTTGTCCTTGCCCACTATGTTTTTTCCTCTCTGAGATGTCGTCTTCTTGTTTAAGCCTTCTGCCTCAACGGTTTTCTTGTCTTTTGTCTCAAGATATTTTGCCAAATCGAATCCGTCTTGGCTGCTTTCTAAACAGGCCTTCTTTACAAAAATATTCGCTCTCAAGACATCTAACACGTCTTTGACCTGATTGTTGACGCTTTTGTTGTCGGTGTCGAATGACAAGTCGAACAATTCCTCTACTTTGGCGATTTTTTCGAGGAAGTATCTTGTTCCTTTCCTTATCCTTTCCTGAATGTATTCGTTGCCGTCGATTGCGAAATTGCTTGCGAGAATGCTTGTGAGCTGCCTCTTAAACCGGGTCGCAACTTCTTGAATCTCTTCAAATAAATATTCGTTGAGGGTGGTCGCTTTCTCTATCGTGGCTTCCTCAATGATGTTCTTGTGGTTGAAAAGCAATTGCTTGGTCTTTCTTAAATTTGATGCAATCTCGTCAAAGTCGAAGAGTTCGAATAGCATTTCCGATTGGTAGTATTTCTTATGATAATCGAATTGTGCGTCTGTTGGTTCCCGTGATGGAATGAGGTTGATAAACTCTTTGATATTGAAATCGTTATATAAGATAGAGCTTGTTATCTTCGATTTTAGCACGAGGCCATCCAATGAGGTGCAACGGCTTAGGGCCACATACACCTGTCCGTGTGTGAATGCGAGGCTCGCATCGAGAATGACTTTCTTGAACGTTAGTCCTTGGCTTTTATGTATCGTGATAGCCCAGGCGAGTTTTAGTGGAATCTGTGTGAAGCTTCCTATTTCTTTCTCCTCAATCTCTTTTGTGTTCTCGTTGATGGCGTATTCGAAGTTCTGCCATGTCACTGCGGTCACGGTTATGATGTCGTCGTCTGATTTTACTTTAAGTCCTTCATTCTCATCATAATCTATTATTGTCCCTATGCGTCCGTTGTAATATTGTTTTTCGGGAGAAGGGTCGTTTTTGACAAACATCACTTGTGCGCCCACTTTCAGTTCGAGGGTGTTTTTTGTTGGGTAGGAGATCTCCGGGAAGGTGCCTGTCACTTTGGCATCGAATGTTATCAGTTCTGAGTCCAACTCGTCAAGTTTGCTATTGTTGATGCTGTCAACCTGTCTGTTATGTGTCATCAGTGTGATGTAGCCTTCGTCGTCAGATGGCTCGAAATCAGGCATGTAGCGAGTGTTGAGAATGTCGAGGCTCCTGCTGTCAATGTTGTTGTTTCGAATCTTGTTAAGGATGTCGATGAAGGTGTTGTCGGCTTGTCGGTATATATGGTCGAGCTCGATGCAGAAGAACGGCGTTTTCTGAAGTACGTGACTGTCAAAGAAATACACTGAATTATAGTAAGGTTGCAGCAGTTCCCATTCTTCTATTTTCGCGACGGGGGCGAGCTGGTGTATGTCGCCAATCATCAGCAGTTGCACTCCGCCGAAAGGCTTGTTGTTGTGGCGCACTCTTCTCATCACGGCATCAACGGCGTCGAGCAGGTCGGCGCGCACCATCGATATCTCGTCGATGATGAGCAGGTCGATGGAACGCATTATCTTCAGCTTGTTGGTGCTTATCTTCTGGTATTGCGCGGACCTCGACCTTATGTCGCTGCTGCCGCCGGCTTCATCGAGTGCGTCTTCCGGAATCTGCGGACCGAAGGGCAGCTGGAAAAAAGAGTGTATGGTGGTGCCTCCCGCATTGATGGCGGCGACTCCTGTTGGTGCTACAATGACATGCCGCTTGTATGTCGTCTCCGCAAGCCTTCGTAAGAATGTCGTCTTCCCCGTTCCCGCCTTGCCCGTGAGAAAGATGTTCGTGTTTGTGTCTCTTACAAACTTATCCGCCAACTCAAGTTTTTGGTTTTCAATGTTTTGGTTCTCCATGATGCTCTTTGTTTCGCGACTCCAAAGATAATCTTTTTTTTGTTATGGCGGCAAAAGATGTGTCATAAAACCAGAGACCTCCGTGTTCCAGAGGTCTCATGAGTAGTAATGATATGAAAAGGATATAAATGATAATAATCGTTATTTGCTCTTAAAACAAAATTTGGTCCAAAGAGTTCAATGATAAAACGTATTATTTTCAAAAAAATTATCTTGTCATGATTTTTTTATTGAAAAAGTCTGGCGGCTATGCCGTCTGCGAAAAGCATTCCCTCGTCGGAGAGTGCGTAATTGCTACCATTAATAATAAGGCGACTGTCGTTAATAAAAGGCTCAATATGTTTTAGGAAATGGCGTCTGCTTTTCTCGCCGAACCTGTTGCTGATATTATCGGTGTTGCAGCCTTTTTGAGTGCGTAGCGATGTCATGACATATTCGTTATACTTGTCGGTGGGGGAGAGGTGCTCTATCTCGAAAAACGATTCTTTCTTGTTGAGGAGCAATGAGTTATAAGCCTTGGTGTTAGCGATGTTCCATTGTCTTGAGCTGCCGTTGTAGGAGTGTGCCGATGGTCCAAGGCCTAAGTATTTCTCACTTTCCCAATACGAGCTGTTGTGTCGTGAGTGATGTCCGTGGCGTGCGAAGTTCGACACCTCATAATGTTCAAAGCCGTTCTTCCTTGCCATCTCTGTAAGGATAAAGTATTGTCTTACAACGGTATCGTCGTCCACAGGCGCGGCTTTCCCGTCCATGATGCGTTTTGCGAGAGCGGTCTTCTCCTCAATGGTGAGGGCGTAAGCCGAGAGATGGTTGGCGCAAGAGGCGAAGGCGGTCTCAAGGTTTGTTATCCATTTCTCATCGGTGAGGGTGGGGATGCCGTAAATAAGGTCTAACGTCACATCCTTAAAACCTATCTCATTGATATTCTTCAAAATGCTGATGGCGTGCCGAGAGTCGTGCTTCCTGCTGAGATACATCAGGTCGTCGTCGAAGAAGCTCTGTATCCCTATGCTTACGCGGTTGATGCCAATGGCGCGGTATTCGTCGAGCGACTGCATGCTGACGGTGTCGGGATTGGCCTCAATGGTGAACTCCGGCTCAGGAATGATGTTAAAGTGCTTGTGTAATGACGAGATAATCTCCTGTATCTCAATGGCTTTGAACAGAGAGGGCGTGCCTCCGCCTAAATAAATGGTGCTGACCGGCTCGCCTTCGAGATAGTCCTTCCTCATCTCTATCTCATTCCTTATTGCACTCAGGAAATCATGCCGTGTCTGCTCCTCAACGACAGAATAGAAGTTGCAATAAGCGCATTTGCTTTTGCAAAAAGGGAAGTGAAGGTATATTCCAGCCATGCCGCAAAAATATAAAATTCTTCAATTCTGATAAAAAAATAGTTTATTTAAAATTAATCCCACACGTATTGTAAAATACTGTATCTTTGTCACTTAAAAATAAAAGTAAAATATTGATGAAAATGTTACAGAAACTTAGAAAATCTTTGGCTTTGGCGATAGCAGTCATTGCCGTTTCATTTGGCGCGCAGGCGCAAGTTGGTTCAGGAAACACATGGTATATAATGGGTAAGTATGTATGGAGCCCTCCATATCCGCAAGGCTCGTTTGAATATACCGAGTATGTCGGCGATGTCACCACTATCAACGGGCTTGACTATAACGAGATTTACACTCTTACTGACGGGGTGAGCGAGCTCGCGGGTGCCTATAGGCTTGAAGATGAATACGTATTCTTCTGCAAATGGAACGCAGGCGCAAATGACTATGAAGAAGAAGTGCTGATGTATGACTATAGCCTTACAGAGGGCGACTTCTTTAATGACGACAGCGATAATCCTATGCAGGTGACCGAGGTCTCTTATATCACTGATGAGCTCGGCGTGCAGAGAAAGCAGATTTCATTCATTTATGTGGGTATTGAGAATGAGACGGAGTTCTGGATTGAGGGTGTCGGCAGCAGCCGTGGCTTCCTTAATGTCGGCAGATGCGAGCCTACAGCGGAGGGAGCGATGTTCTATCTCCTATGCTTCCATGAGAATGAGAACGAGATTATCTATCTCAACCCGGAATATAACACTTGCGATATTGATGATATTGAAGAGAATAGCGTTGAAAACGGTATGTCGTTGTTCCCTAACCCGGCTAACGAGTCAGTGAAGATTGTTAACGATGACAATGTGTGCGTGAACGGCATTGAGTTGACAGATGTCTTCGGCCGCACGGTGATGAGCGTCAGTGGTGGCGACGAGATTAACGTCTCGGAACTCCCTGCCGGAAACTATCTCGTCAGAATCATCACAAACGACGCTGTTATCTCTAAGAAACTGTTTGTAAGAAGATAGCCTCGTATGAATAAGGTGTGGAAGGTCGTCACTACTGTCTGGCTGTTCATCATCGCAGCCCTGATGTTTAACTTCTCTATCATCATCTACTCCTTAAGCCTCGACACTAACGGCACAATAAATATCATTAAGGCTAATGTGCTGTATTTCACGCAGTCTTGGGACGACATCCTCTGGCTGATTTCTCTTTTGAAATGATAATAAATAAAAATGAAAAATAAGATGAAACTAAAAAATCTGGCTATGGCCATCGCAGTATCTGCTATCTTCGTAAGCTGTGGTGAGAAGACTTCTCCTAATGCTGAACACTATGCTAACCTCGCTAACCAATATGCGAAGGTGACACTGACATCTAACATCGACCATCTTTCATCAAACGAGAAGGAGATGCTCCGTTATCTTTTTGATGCTGGTCAAATCATGGACGACATCTTCTGGACCGAGAACCTTGGAAGCAGCAAGGCCGAGTTCCTTGACGGCATCAGCGACGCTAACGCCAGAAAGTATGCTGAGATAAACTATGGCCCTTGGGACCAGCTCGACAACCTTCGTCCTTTCCTGCCGGGTTTTCAGGAGATGCCTGCCGGCGCGGGGTTCTATCCTGCCGACATGACAAAGGCGGAGTTTGAGGCTTGGGACAATGCCGATAAGACAAGCCAATACACTCTCATCCGCCGCGATAAGGACGGCAAGCTCCAGACCGTGTGGTTCCACGAGGCTTATGCCGAGCAGATTGCCCAAGCCGCAATGATGTTGCGTAAGGCCTCCCGCCTCGCCGCCGACCCGGAGTTCGCCAAATATCTTGAACTTAGAGCCGACGCTCTTCTCTCCGACGACTACTATGAGTCGGATATGGCTTGGATGGACGTGCGTAACAATAATATCGACTTCGTCGTTGGCCCTATAGAGAACTATGTCGATGCTCTCTATGGCTATAAGGCAGCACATGAGTCTTTCATCTTGATTAAAGACCACGAATGGAGCTCACAACTCGCACGCTATGCCGCTCTTCTCCCTGAACTACAGAAACAACTCCCTGTTGAGGAGAAATATAAGAAGGAAACTCCCGGCAGCGACGCCGACCTCGCCGTTTATGATGTAGTGTTTTACGGCGGCGACTGCAATATGGGCTCTAAGACAATAGCTATCAACCTGCCAAACGACGAGAGGGTGCAGCTGCAGAAAGGAACACGCAAGCTACAGCTTAAAAACGCTATGCAGGCCAAGTTCGACAAGATTGTGGTGCCTATCTCTAACGCCCTCATGACAGAGAAGTCACGCCCTAACATCAAATTCGACGCGTTCTTCGCTAACGTCATGTTCCATGAGGTGGCGCACGGCCTCGGCATCAAAAACACTCTCGACGGCACCGGCACCGTACGCCATGCCTTGAAAGAACAATATTCCGCCATCGAGGAGGCAAAAGCCGATATCCTCGGTCTCTTCCTCGTCACAAAACTCGCAGAGATGGGCGAATATACAAACACCACCCTCGAAGAGAACTATACCACCTTCATGGCCGGCATCTTCCGCTCCGTCCGTTTTGGCGCAGCATCAGCACACGGTAAAGCTAATATGCTCGAATTTAACTTCCTCGCTAAAGAAGGTGCCTTCACCCGCGACGCTGATGGCCTCTATTCTATCGACTTCCCGAAGATGAAAGCCGCAGTCGAAAAACTCGGCGGCGCTATCCTTACAGCACAAGGCGATGGCAACTATGACTTGGTCAAAAACTGGATTGCTTCCGAAGGCGTCATCAGACCGGAACTCCAAGCTGACCTCGATAAGGTTAACAGCCTCGGTATCCCTAAGGATATCTATTACGAAATGGGTATGCAATACCTTAATTAATATAAAGAACAAATTTAAACTATAATACAAAATGAAAAAATTATCATTATTCTTTGCCGTCATGTTTGCTATGACAGGCATCATCAAAGCCGATGAAGGCATGTGGCTCCCAATGTTCGTAGAACGTCTTAACTATGTTGACATGGAGAAGATGGGTCTGCAACTCACACCGGAGGAACTTTACAGTATCAATAACAGCAGCCTTAAAGACGCTATCGTCGGACTATCCAATGGCAGCAAACCTCGTGGATTCTTCTGCACCGGCGAAATAGTCTCTACAAACAGCCTGCTCTTCACTAACCATCACTGCGGCTACAGCTCGATAGCAGCCCTCTCTACCGTTGAACACGACTACCTTAACGAAGGCTTCTGGGCTAAGAACTTCAATGAGGAACTTCCAGCAGAAGGTGTGTCGGCCTCTTTCCTCGTTAGAATGGAAGATGTGACAGAGGAGATATTCTCAGTCGTTAACGACACAATGGACTTCATGGAACGTAACAGTGCCATCAAAAAGAAAATCAAAGAGATAGAAGAATCTGCATCAGAAGACGGAAAGCTTAACCCTGTCATCAAAGGTTTCTTCGAGGGTAACGAATACTATATGTTCGTTTATAAAACTTATACCGACGTCCGCCTCGTGGGTACCGCCCCTCAGTCGATAGGCAAGTTCGGCGGCGACACCGATAACTGGATGTGGCCACGCCATACCTGCGACTTCAGCGTATTCCGCGTCTATGCTGACGAAAATGGCGAACCTGCCGAATACTCGGCAAACAATAAGCCTCTCACTCCTAAACACCACCTCCCTATCAGCCTCGACGGCGTGAAAGAAAACGACTTCACTATGATTTGGGGCTTCCCTGGCACAACAGAACGCTATATGACATCTTTCGGCATCAACTACAACGTTGACTATTTCTACCCAATCGTTTATGAAGTGTTCAAAGCCGAAACAGACGTTATGGATAAATATATGATGATTGACAAGGCTGTGAATATCAACTATGCCGATACAAAAGCCGGCTTAGCTAACACTTGGAAAAACTTCGAGGGACAGATGAAGATGTTGCGTAAGAACAAAGTCGCTGAACGTAAGGCTGAACTCGAAAACAACTTCTTAAACTGGGTTGAACAAGACGAAAACCGTAAGGCTGAATACGGCGAAGTGCTTCCTACTCTTGAAGAAATGTATAAAGAGCTCTCTAATGAAGCCGGATTACTCTATTTCCCGAATTTCCTCTCCCAACTCAATCCATTGGCTGTCGCTACTGAATTTATGAGCTACCTCAGTGTCGCCTCTGATAAAGAAACATCAAAAGAAGAAAAAGCTGAAGCTGCAAACAGCCTGAAAGAATTAGATGTTGACGCTATGTTCGAAGGCCTTGACCCTCGCGTCGAACATGACATGTTTATTGAAGTGCTGAAAATATATTCAAGACAGTTCGAAACAGAGCAGCTCCCAGAATCATTGCAGAAAATGCTCAAGAAATATAAAGGTGACTGGAATTTGCTCGGCGAAGCAGTGTGCTCATCAATGTTCTCAAACCCGGAAGAAATAAAGGCGCTCATTGAGAATCCAAATGTGAAGAAAATAGCGAAAGACCCAGCAATGACTTTGTTATTAGGCTTGGTGGAACAGATTTCAGGTATCATACCTGCTTATCAAATGGCTAATATGATTATTGCTGAAAATGACCACCTCTTTGTTAAAGGTCTTCGTGAATTCTATGCCGAGACACAGCCTGATAAAGTGCTCTATCCTGACGCAAACTCAACATTAAGAATGAGCTATGGCTCAGTGAAAGACTATCAGCCCGCCGACGCTATCTCTTACGACTATGTCTGCACAGCTAACGGTATCCTTGAGAAATATATCCCTGGCGATTTCGAGTTCGACTCTCCAAAACGACTCATCGACCTTATCGAGGCAAGAGACTTCGGACAGTATGCTGACGAAAACGGCGAACTCATAACATGCTTCCTCTCAACAAACGACATCACCGGCGGTAACTCCGGCAGCCCTATCATGAACGGCAAAGGCGAACTCATTGGCCTCGCCTTCGATGGCAACTGGGAAGCAATGAGCGGCGACGTGAACTTTGAACCAAACCTCCAACGTACTATAAATGTCGATATTCGCTATGTGCTGTTTATCATTGATAAACTCTCAGGCGCAACAAATCTTATCGATGAACTCGATATCCGCAAAAGTATGCCGGAACCTATCCGTACCGAAGAGTGCGTGATGGAATAATAGTACCTGCCATCTTAAAAAATGCAGAATTGATTTGTTTAATTCTGCATTTTTTTTTATAACTTTGCGCTAAATAATTAAACGTAAAAATAAAATTCTATATGAGAAAAGAACTTTTTGCTGCTGCAATGATCTTAGGTATTATTGTTCTCGCAGCTTGTACAAAGATGAACCCTATCGAGGAAATTATTGAAAATCAAAATTATACGGAGACGTCTGTCACCGGTGGCGGTCACGGTGGTTTCTGCCCGTTCGACTCTTTAGGACATCATGATTCCATTATTCATCATTGCGATACTATGATTTGTGACACTACAGGTCATCATCATGGCGGTCACGGACACGGACACGGTGGACAAGGCGGCAACGGTGGCAACTGCGGCTGCTGCTTAGAGGGATGCAACTGCGGTGAAGAATGCACCTGCGGCCCAAACTGCACCTGCCCTGAATGTGGCGGCGGAAACAATAACGGTGGAAACGGTGGCAATGGTGGACACGGACATGGACATGGTGGACACGGACATGGTGGATGCTAATTGAAAGTATATTAGTTTTCGAACAACATTTTCCCTAAAAACCGATGGCTTTTGAGATATGCTATTGAACTTGAAATGTTCTGTTGATGGTATATCAAATCGGAAGGACGTGCGTCCATGCCAATAATATTTGAATCTATCGTAGTCAACAATCAACAATACATTAAGAATAGATAATTATGGATACTCCAATAATCCTGAAGATACGTTCTTTACGCGAAAGATGGATAGCCTATGGTGAAGGTAGTCAAAGTGAATGTTTCGTTGAAGAAGAAGCGAAAGTAGGTCCTTTCCCACAAGAGTATTTTCCACTTATAATTATAAAAGATATTCAAAAGGACAAAATTATCATTTCCGAAGGAAGCGATGGAGAGGAAAAAGTGCTAACGCCAAATGGCAAAGTGTGTTTTTCCTACGAAATAGAAGGACGTGAGTGTAGCGATGGTTGCGTGTGCGATGGCACCGAATATTATCTGCAAATCATCTGGGAAAAGAAAGATTGAAATTAATTCCAAAAGTGAGGGCGTATTTTGATTCAGTTCGATATGCCCTCATTTTTTATCTTCCAAAGCATAATGTTTATTTAGGACGAGACACTCCTTTATTTTATTTCATAATTGTCCTTTTTGTCTCATTATCACTTTTGTTTGTAGTTTTAATACTTTTTTGTAATTTTGCATTCTATTTTTAGTAAAAATGACTCTGTCGTTATGTGGATTGTCAAGATGGATTTTGCATTCCTAATTAATGACAGAATTGAACGAAAAATACTGCGTATGAAAAGATTGTTTACATTGTTTTTGGTCTTGATAGCTTCGTCATGTTTTGCTCAGACTAAAATTGGAGAGAATATAGATGTCTCTCACTATGAAATTAGGATTAACGAGTTTAATTTTACAGCCCACACTATTGATGCTGTTACTACTGTAACACTGACGGCAAAAAGCACACTGTCTTCTTTTGCGTTGGAACTCAAGTCGTTAGAGGTCTCTTCTGTTGTTTCTTCAGATGCCATTGTAAGTGGATTCAATAAGAATGGCGAGGTGTTGACGATTACGCTTGCCTCACCTTTGGCTGAAGGAGCGTCGGCCTCGTTTGTGATTTCATATAGTGGCAACACCTTTAATGACGGTTGGGGCGGAGTGCTTTGGAACAGCAGCGGATACGTCTGCAATATGGGTGTCGGGTTTGAGAGTATCCCTCATAATCTTGGCAAGACTTGGTTCCCTTGCGTTGACGACTTCGTTGACAAGGCCACATACGATGTCTATCTCACAGTGCCAAACGGAAAGACTTCTGCTTGCGGTGGTGTGCTCGAAGGCTCTGTTGATAATGGTGACGGCACATTCACCGACCATTGGGTTGTAAGTCAGGAGATTCCTACATACCTTATCTCCTTTGTCGTTGGTGAATACCAGATATGGGAAGAGACATATCACGGAGTGGAGCGCGACATCCCAGTTCAAGTGTTTGCGAAGCCCGCGCAATATAGTAAGGTTCCTGGCACTTTTGTCAACGTGAAAGAGATAGCAGCCTATTTCGAACAGTGCTTCGGACCTTATCCGTTTAATAGGATAGGCTATGCAAGCACTCAGGTCGGTTGTATGGAACATGTTGATAATATTGGTTTTGCAACTTCTCTTATCACCGGAAATACAAGTGGAGAAAGCTATGTGGCTCACGAAATGGCTCACATGTGGTTTGGAAACAAGGTCACGTGTTCCACGGCTGGCGACATGTGGCTTAATGAGGGCTTCGCACAGTTCTGCGGTATGAACTATCAGGCCGCTATCTATGGTGAGGAAAAATATCAGGAGGACATGGACAAGTTGATAGAGGACATTACAAAGTCTTGCCATCTCTCTGAAGGCTGGATTCCGTTGAATAACATGCCTTTAGACCTTACATACGGTACTACGGTTTATGATAAGGGTGCCACTGTGGTTCATACTTTGCGAAACTACCTAGGACCGGAGCTGTTCAATGAGACGATGCGATATTATTTAGATAAGTTTGCTTTCCAGTCTGTGTCATCGGAAGATTTGCGTGATGCTATCACTGAATATACCGGCATTGATATGACGGGCTTCTTTGACAGCTGGGTCTTCACCTGCGGCGCACCTCATTATCTTGTCGATTCTGTCAAGACCACGCCTAACGGGAATAAGTTCGATGTGGATGTCTTTACAAGTCAGAAACACCGTCACTCCGACCATGTAGGAATGGGTGTGATTCTCGAACTCGCCTTTATGGACGAGGATTGGAACATTGTCACTGATACAATACATTGGGACGGTATGACGGGTCGTACAATGAAAACCATTGATTTTGAACCTATTGCGGTGTTCTGCGATTATTATAACAAATATGCTGACGCTCGTACCGACCGTACATTTGAAATCAATACTACAGGGAAGAAGAACGCTACAATGATGAGCACGGACGTGAAGCAGATTACAGGAACATCTTTGGTAAGAGTTGAACATCATTGGGTTGGCCCTGACCACTCCTTGAACCCTTATTCTGGTGAGCTGTCTTATTCGGAAGACAGGTATTGGACTGTTTTCCGTGATGATAAGGGGACAGCGCAAATCAACGGGATATTTGAATTTACAAATACTGTAGATAATCTCGCGCAGTCGGAGAACGACTCCACAATACTGCTTTATAGGGAAGACCCGTCACAACCTTGGCGTTCTATTGATTATTCGTTCCAAGGTACTTGGCGTTTCGGAAAGTTCACCGTTGAGGAGCTCCTTTCCGGCGATTACACTCTCGCCTGTATCGACAAGACTTACGACTCATCTTCTGAAATCACTCCTGTTGATGATATCCGCATAGTTCCTAACCCGGCATACGATTTCATCAACGTCTCTTTCGGTCAGAAAGATGTTAACCGTTATTCTCAAATAGTTCTGACCGATGTCTCTGGTCGTGACCATGGGAGGTTTTCTGTCATGCAAAATCAGGTGAGGATACCTGTTGGAAACTGTCCTTCCGGTGTCTATTTTGTCAGCGTCATTGATTCGAATAATAATGTCGTGGCAAGTGAAAAGATTATCATTGATTGATAGATTGATAGTGAATAAAAAACATCTGGAGTATTGATATTCCAGATGTTTTTTTATTATCAACTTTAATACAAAATAACTTAAGTTTTGTTCACACACGTGACAATTTTTTGTGTGCAAAGGACGCTTATTTTTTTCTACATGCAGATAGTTGAAGAAAAAATATTTTTTGATGTAAATCGTTGGTTTGTAATTGTATATAAAATAACACCTGCGATTTATAGTTGTTGGGTTATGAAAAATAGTCGTAATCTCGTTGTAGAGTGATGAGGAAAAAATTAACGATTATTAAATCAAAATGGTTCTACATGTATGGCGATATGAGTATGTTCGCCGTATTTCTTCCTTAGCTCCGCTTCTATGAGTTCTGTTGTGTTGTGTGTGCATTGGAGCGACAGATTTCCGTCCATGAGCAGGTGCATCTCGATAGCGATGTTATTCCCGATTCGGCGGGTACGTAGGTCGTGTACATCTTTCACCATATCGAAAGATTCTGCCACCTTTATGATTTCATTTTCTATCTCATCGGGGAGCGATTTCTCAAGTAGTTCGTTAATGCTTTTAATGATTATTTTGAGAGAGACATTGATAATGAACACGCTAACCACGATGGCGGCGATAGGGTCAAGGACAACCCATTTGTCGCCGAGGAAGATTGCGCCTCCGATACCCACTGCTGTGCCTATTGAAGAGAAGGCGTCGCTGCGATGATGCCATGCGTTTGCAATAACTGCTTGTGAGTTAAGGTTTTTGCCTTTAAAAACAGTGTATTGATAGACAGCTTCTTTTAAGATGATAGAGAAAATAGCAGCCCAAAACGCTATCATGCCCGGACGATGGAGTTCCTCCCCAAGCCATATACACCTGTAAGTCGCTGACACTCCATTATATAGAATCATCAGGCCTATGAAAAGAAGCGCGATGCCAATTATCAAGGTGGCTAACGTCTCAAACTTCCCGTGACCATAATCATGGCTCTTGTCCTGTGGTTTGCTGCTAATCTTCACAAACACAATGACCACCACGTCAGTGATGAAGTCGGACAGGGAGTGCACCGCGTCGGCTATCATAGCGGCACTGTTTGAGATGATTCCCGCCACAAACTTGAATATTAATAAGGTGACATTGGCTAATGCACCGACAATAGTCACTTTGTAAATCTCTTTTTCTCGTTGGTTCTCTTTCATTATTTCTCTTTTTAAATTTGCAAAGGTATAAAATTACCTTTATGTTGAATGCGAAATATTGTTGTTTTAGGATTTTTTCTTTCTTTTTTACTAACCCTTAATTCCGCAACACTTTGATTTAACTTTATTTATAAGTTCCTGAGCAAC
>SAMEA3663297__coassemble_809_pt1 | contig 13845 bp, 14 predicted proteins | sample SAMEA3663297__metabat2_high_PE_006 | metagenome-assembled genome bin SAMEA3663297 (sample SAMEA3663297) | pig gut metagenome | biome: pig gut; feature: pig-associated habitat; material: faeces | place: China | collected 2013 | reverse complement strand
AAAAAAACAGTATCATTATACACTCAATACTGTTATTTCTACAGAGGAAACCAAGAAAAAGGGAGACACTTTTTTGTCAGCGTCTCCCTCCTTATTTGAATAAACTTATTCTTACTGCATATCGATAGCAAGTCTCATTCCTAAGATAAAGTGACTATAGTTAGGGTCGATAGAGTTACGGTGTGTTGAACGGCATGTCTTTGCGTTACTTACCCAGCCGCCGCCACGGTACACGCAGAACGAACCTGTCTCCGGACCTTGAGGGTTGGTCTGAGGCTCGCTTGAATATGCCTCATAATAATCCTTGCACCACTCGCTGACGTTTCCGCTCATATCGTAGATTCCCAACTCGTTAGGAGCAAGAAGCCCTACGCCGTGCGACATGCTGTTTGAGTTGTCACCGAACCATGCTACATCTTCAAGGTCATCGCTGCCGCTATATTTGAAGTGCATGCTCTTTTTTCCGCCTTTGGCTGCATATTCCCATTCAGCCTCTGTTGGCAGACGGAAATTCATTCCTGTCAGATTGTTAAGTTCATCGATAAAGATATTGCAGAGGTCCCAGCTCACCATCTCCACTGGGAGGTTCGGACCGTAGAGATAGCTCGGATTGCTACCCATGACGGCCACCCAGAGGTCCTGTGTAACCTCAAACTTACCGATATAGAAGTTGCTGAGTGTCACATCATGTACAGGAGCCTCGTTGTTATTGGCTTCCTCATCATAATTAGGGCTATATTGGTCGGTGTTCTGGGCACCCATCTTGAATGAGCCGCCTTCAACACCTATCATCTCGAATGTAACATCGTTGACTGTGACAACCAAGTTATCGAAAGGAAGCGTCTCGAAAGACATCTGGCTTCCATAGTTTGTACCGATTTCGTTTGTCGCGTAGGCTCTCACATAATATGTTGTGTTCTCAACAAGGCCTGTCATCTCCGAGTTGAAAGAGCCGGTACCGTCACCATCGGTGGTGTGTGCGTCATCTGTTGTAGGATTCTCTGAAGTGCTCCAGCAGATACCTTTTGCTGTCACAGGACTGCCACCGTCCGATGTCACGACGCCACCGCATTTTGCGTGAGTGCCATTAACGTTAGTCACCGATTTTGTTGTGATTGTAGGAGGTAACAACACAGTTTCTAATGTAGTGAAGCTCTTCTGCTCACCATAGCTTGTGCCGACACTGTTCTTTGCGTATGCTCTAACATAATAAGTTGTGTTCTCCTGCAAATAAGTGATGTTTGAAGTAAATGCTTCTGATCCGGCGCCATCGTTTGTGCAAGACTCTTCAATTGTAGGATTCTGCTCTGTGCTCCAGCACACACCTTTAGCTATCACTTCGCTGCCACCATCCGAGACGATAAGGCCACCACAAACAGCCGTTGTCTTGTCAATATCCACAACATTATTGGTTATCACAACAGGTGCAGTGACTACCTCTTCGTTGGTTTTGAAGGTCTTCTGCTCACCATAGCTTGTGCCCACACTGTTTGTGGCGTATGCCCTCACATAATATACGGTGTTCACTTCAAGCTCTGTGATATTTGAGACGAAGGCTTCAGAGCCCTGACCTTCATTAGTGCAAGCGTCCTCAACAGTAGGATTCTCCTCCAAGCTCCAGCACACTCCCTTGGCTGTGATAGCATCGCCACCATCGTTGACAACGGCACCACCGCATACAGCAGAAGTCATGGTAATCTCTGTCACTTCATTTGTCGAGACGACAGGTGATAAGAGCGATAATGTGGTGAACTCCATCACATCAGTCTTTCCCGAATCCTTCTGGTTAGAATATTCAAAGCAGAAATAATAACACGTACCACTATTAAGACCCGTCAACGAAACTGAAATGTTGTTGTTTGATATCTCGCATGTCTCTGTTTTTCCGTCTTTAAGGTCCATAGTCTCGCCATAGACGACTACGAAATTGTCAACCGTCGCATTAGCGGAGTATTTTCCGGTGATGGTGGCGGAAGTGACTTCTGCCGTGACATTAACATCACTAACATACAACTCAAGTTTAGCATCTTCTGACTTTTTCTCTCTACAACCGAAAAGTAAAACACACAAAGATGCTACGACAAATAAAGCAAATCTTTTCATTTTTAAAAAGTTAAAATAATAGTTCTTTTTTTATTGTTAAAAAAAATTTTTTCTGCGAAATTACTGATATTATCAATACAAAACTCAACTTTTTTTTTGAATTAGCGAAAAACTGCTTCTTTGTGTCAGAATGAATAATCGATAAGTTATGATAATCAGCGGGGTTATTCCTTATTAAAATCTTCAAGAAAAGAGTTTACCATAGGGCAGATGTCGCCGTATTTCAAGGCTTTTTTCGCCACATAACCTCTTAGAAGAATCATTACTGAGCCTTTTTTATCGTTAACCGGCCATAGTTTCACCATATCGGGCAGGTCGTTTGGTATCACCACGTAAGGTCTCCCGCTACCGAAATCGAGTTCATACACTTTGAACCTGAGCTGGTTGTTGATATAAATCGCCTTTGGGTTCTTATCGTTCATGCTTTCCACATCGAATCCCAAATAAGGGATATGGTGTTTCACGCCATAGATATTGAGGTTCACGTAGTCGTCAAGCACACCGTCCTCATTGCTGAAATACCTGTCATTATTGGTTTGAATCTGCTTTGCGAGCGATGAGACGCTGTTTTCCGTGTTCAATGCCGGCGTCACTATATTACTCACTGCGTTTCCGATATAGCCTTCTGGTATTGCATTATATCGCCCTCTGATGTCGGCGACAGATATGAGGGAATAGTCCTCGTTGTGCGAGTTGTTAAGTTTCATGCACATTTTCACCATCACGGCTGACAGTATAGCATGCGTGCCTATCTTCATTCCGGACGACTCTGAGATGTGCTTCTTAGCCTTTTCAATACTTTCGCCGTCAACAATCACCGGCGCGCTGAAGAGTCTGGAGTTTCTCGACATGCTGTACGTAATCATCTTGAAAAGCTGTTTGAATCCAAGTTTCTTCCAGCCCTTCTTCTCCGCCTCGGCTATCACCGCCGTCTTCGACTTGAAAGGAAGTTCGGGCAGCAGGTGCTGGTCGCTTTGCGCGAAGTGAGTGACAGACTCCCGGCAAATCACGCCCCATTCGTCAATCATCTTGTAGAACGCGCTGCCATCCATACAGATATGTGCCATCTGCACCGCGAGCACCGAGCCGTCACCGACATTAGTGACACAGAACGTCGCCGGCGCGCATCTCCCCGCCTTAAACCCTTTCATATCAAGCCTTAAAGCATATTCGTTGTATATATCTTTTGAGTGCAACACGGCATTTACATCCATATCATGGCGTTCTACAACATCAAAATCCACGCCCTCGTTGTTGCAGTCTATACCCTGCGCCGACTTAAGCCTACCAGCAAGGAACGGGTATCTTTCGAGAAGCACCGAAAGACCCTCCGCCATCTTTCCTGTATCAAGCCTCGTGGAGAATACCCACACCGATTTGATAACCATGTCGCCAACAGACATGTCGAGAGTGGAGAACTTCCACGTCTTTATCGCACTCTCATTTTTTGCCTTGATAACCATACACTTACGCCATTATTTTTTCCAAGAGTTTTGTTTCAAGAAATACGAGTAGCAGAACATTATGATAGAAATCACTATCATTGCCACCCTTGTGACTTTATAATCGGCCGCCATATCGAAGACGAAGAACTCATAAACGATGAATCCTATCAGTGCCAAAGTGAATACCAGATAGATGATATTCATCACCTTAATCGCCTTTAACCTCTTGTCTAAGTCGATAAACTGCTTGGCGATGAACGGCATTCCGAAATACATTCCGAACACAAGAATCACCAAGACCCATTCAATAACTGTTGAATAATCCATAATTACAATCTTTTATTTTTCTTTAATGACTCGTTTATTATCCATTGAAGCTGGCCATTGACGGAGCGGAACTCGTCAGCCGCCCATTTCTCCACAGCCTCCATTGTCTTCGCGTCAAGACGAAGCACGAAATTTTTTGTTCCTTCTTTTTCTTTTGCCATGACGAACTTATGTTTCCTATTTGCATGACAACGTCTCATCGAGTGTCTTTGACATTATTAAGTCCTTAGAGATGAACCTGTCGAAGACGAATATCAAGAGCGTCACCACGATGAAGACCAAGATACCCGACAGTCCAACAAGACCGTTAAGGATATCGTTGCCGCCTCTCACGAATGCCGTGGCAGCACCGGCGAAGGCGTTTATAGTGCCATGGAAAATCGCGGCGGGGAACATTGAGCGCGACTTTAGCACGAGGTACAGCTCTACCGGCGACACCGCAAGGCAGAAAAGCACCATCATGAATACGCCGGCGACACGATGGTCAGGATAGTTATGCCCCATCAAGATAAAAGGGAAATGCCATATTCCCCACACGACACCCGTGAAGAGGCAGACGGTCCAGAAAGACTTGTCCCACATCGCACTGACGAGGTAGTTTCGCCATCCGTATTCCTCGCCAAAAGCCGCCAACGCATTGATTGTCAACCCAGCAAACAACCCAGAGACAATCGTCAGCGCAATAAACATCTTTGGTGAGGCAAACATATCAGGCGTATCATCAGTGGCAGGAACAAAATAACCCAGTTCCACACCCTTAAACAATGAGTTGACAAGTACCGACAACACCACAAGAGCAACGGGGAGAATCCACGCCACAAGCCATGACCACCGGACATTGAACCTCAACAGCCCCGTGCTCCCCACCTTCTCCTTATCGATGGCCTGCAACAACAGTGCCGTTACCATCGGCATAAACATATATATTGATGCACTTAACACAAACGACATAGCATTGTCGCCATATCCTTGTATCCCAAAACCAAAATACACCACCGCAGCGTATGCCCAACTCAACAGACACAGCACCACAGAATACCTAACTGCTTTTTTCATTTTACTTCTGTTTTAACAAATTATAAAGACCCACGGTCTCATCTGAATCTACATTATTAATATATAGCAAACCATCTCTTGTCCTTATCATAATATAAGGAGGATTCCTCTTATTCAAGAGATAAAGCCTACATCTTTCGCCTTTCACCTCATACAGCCCGACGGCGGCATCTAACGACGAGAACCCGTTGCGCCTCTTCCCCACCTCAGGCATATTGTCGAGAAGGCAGACAGTGTCAAACTCCGCAAACGGAATCTCTACCGAATACATTCCCTTGATATTCAAGGAGTCTGCATCTAACTCAAAGCACACCGACTTAGAACCATAAAGCATAACTGGAAGGATTGACAACGCTAATATCAGCAAGACAAAAGCCGTCATCACCAACGCACTTCTTGTTGCAGGCACAGCATTAGAGCGAACGAGGCTATCTTTTTTGACTATCTTAACCCTCGTACTTATCTCATCATAAAGACTTATGGTCTGTTCTTTCCTCTTTTTATTAATATAAATCGTTGTGCCATTGGTTGTTATCTTCACGAACGGTCCGTTTCTATGGTCATCTACATAAAGAACCACCTTGTTATTAACGTCGCCCTTGACCCTAAAGAACCCCTTCCACATTTTCAGTCCGGAGCATCCGTTAGTGCGGACGACAACCTTCGGCAAAGCGTCAACCATTTCCACCGAGCCGATAGTGTCAGCAAAGAGTTTTGCAGGATAGAGGAAGTCTTTTATCAAGACACCATCTTCAAAAACCTTTATCCTCGGCTTCCTAAAAACGATGACAACGAAAGCGGACAGCAGAACCGCGACAAAAACCAACGACAAAACGATTACATACATGACTTAAAGATATACTTTTCGATATGATGATTATTGATAAAGTGTCCCCGTGTTCACTACAGGCTGGGCAGCGTCATCGGCGCAGAGCACCACCATAAGATTACTTACCATAGCCGCCTTCTTTTCGTCGTCAAGCTCCACGACCTCTTCATCTTTCAGTTTGTCGAGAGCCATCTTCACCATCGACACCGCGCCTTCTACAATTTTCTCGCGTGCGGAAATTATCGCGGCGGCCTGCTGACGGCGAAGCATAACGGCAGCTATCTCAGGAGAATAGGCGAGATAATTAATCCTTGCCTCAATGACTTCAAGGCCCGACATTGCGAGACGGTCGTTTAGTTTACCGAGCAGAATCTCATTTATCTCGGAGCCTCCTGACCGAAGTGTTAGCTCTCCACAGGCAGTATCGTCATTGTCATCGTATGCGAACATCCCGGCGACCTCGCGCAACGCCGCATCACTCTGGACCCTCACGAAACTCTCGAAAGCAGCCATACGGCTTGACACCGCAGCACCCAGCCCCGCATTGGAACCGCCCATGGTGTTCGCCGCCATTGTCTGAGAATCAATCTCAAACATCGCCTTGTACGTGTCTTTCAACTTCCACACTATTATCTGCCCAATCATGATAGGGTTTCCCGTCTTGTCGTTCACCTTGATAGGGTCAGCGTTAAGGTTGCGAGCACGAAGCGACACCTTCTTCACCGACATAAAGGGATTTGTCCAAAAGAAACCCGTCCTTGTCATAGTGCCACGGTATTTTCCGAAGAACAACATCACAGCACCTTCGTTCGGCTCATACTTCACAAAACCGCAACAGATAATGACATCAGCGACGATAAGACAGATTCCGAGAATTATCGCCCACACATCGTATGTGTATTTTATAAAACAAAACACCGAGGCAGCGATAATCAACAAAACCATAAACAACATTACAAAACCATTAAGTTTCAAGCCTTTAAATTCAAACTCTTTGTTTTCCATAGCTCTATTTTTTTAATTTTTTGATATTATTTTGATATTATTTTGATTCCGCAAAGATACGATTAATTTTATTAGTTGGATAAAATAATGAAATTTTTTAAGAAAAAAAATAATTTTGCTCTCATTGAGCTATAACAGATTAAGTATCAACAATTCTGCTATCTACAAAACAACAAAGAATCATGTTCAAATCTTAAACAAGTTTGAAAAGGCTCATTACAAAATACTAATTCCTTGCTCCCATATTCCCACGAAAAAAATAACCGGGCAGCAGCAATCAGAGAGCTACATTAAAAATTCAAAAATAAGATGGACGTTTGACCATCAATAACAGGACGATGTCAACAAATTAAAGAGTCTCTAAAAGTTTGTCGAAAGCAATTTTAAACCAAGCGGTATAGTTTTGAGGGTTTCTTTCTATATCTGCTTTAATATTCTCGACGGTGTCATATCTGAAAGATTCCACTTCATCTTTATTAATAATAGGTAGGTCATCGGAAGTGCCTATGAAGACGTGGTCGAATTCATGTTCGACAAGTCCTTGCATCACGTCAGCCTTATAGACAAAGCTAAAAGCCTCTTTCAGTTCGCATTGCATACCCATTTCCTCTTGCAGGCGGCGTTTAGTAGCATCATGAAGAGACTCACCGTCGCGAGGGTGGCTACAGCAGGTATTGGTCCAGAGGCCAGGGGTATGGTATTTGGACAAAGCCCGTTGTTGGAGGAGCATTTCGTTTTTGCTATTGAAGATAAAGATTGAGAAGGCGCGATGAAGGGTGGGATTGATATGAGCTTCCATTTTCTCCATCAGGCCAACCTTATTATCAAGTTCATCGACGAGCACAACGTATTCTGTCATCACACATTAAATCTAATATTGATAATATCGCCGTCTTTGACCACATAGTTTTTGCCTTCCACGGCGAATTTACCGGCCTCTTTCACTGCTTGTTCGGAGCCATAGTGCAGGAAGTCGTCGGTGCTCATCACTTCAGCGCGGATAAAGCCGCGTTGGAGGTCGGAGTGTATGACGCCTGCTGCTTCGGGAGCGGTATCGCCCACGTGTATAGTCCAAGCGCGGGTCTCATCGGGGCCGGTGGTGAAGAACGACTGCAGGTTAAGGGTGCTATAGGCGAGACGTACGAGTTTGTTCACGCCCGGTTCGGTGAGGCCGGCGTCTTCCATAAACAGTTCGCGGTCTGCCTCATCAAGTTCGGCTATTTCCGACTCAAGTTTTCCGGCAAGAACAAGCATATCCTCACCGTGAAGAGCGGCTTTCACAGCCTCAGAATATTTGTTACCATTGATAGCCGAGGCGTCATCAACGTTACACACATACATGATAGGCTTCAATGTAAGCAGTTGAATATCTTGAACATACCTCTTATCTTCCTCCGACACGGCAGCATTACGGGCGTTCTGCATGTTCTCGAGGGCATCTTTAAAAACCGTGAGCACCTCGCAGGCGCGTTTCGCATCCTTGTCGCCGCTTTTCACAAGTTTCTCCATACGCTGTATCTTCCTTGTTACGAGGTCGAGGTCGCGCACCTGCAGCTCAAGGTCAACGAGTTCCATATCGCGAACAGGGTCGATGCTGCCTTCGCTATGAGGGATATTAGGGTCATCGAAGCAGCGAAGCACATGTATCAGAGCGTCAACGGTTTGAACCTCCGCGAGAAGTTTGTTACCGACGCCCTGCCCACCCTTGCTCAAACCGGGAAGGTCAACAATCTCAACCGTGGCAGGAACAATACGTTTTGAGTGAGAGATATTATCGATTAGTTTCAGGCGTTCATCTCTCACCTCGCACATTCCGATATTTGTTTTCGATGCGAAGCCAATCTCCGCCTTAGTATTTGATATACAATTAAATATAGTGGTTTTCCCTGTATTAGAGAGACCAATGATTCCACAATTCAGTGCCATAAAGTATTTTTTTGCAAATATAGGAAAAAGAACGCATCAACAAATGACAATCGAGAAGATTTTTCATCTCGACAAGGATTTTATTCGCAAGCACCATCAACATGGACAAGCAGACGATGACATAAAAGGGGTGACGGCCGGGCAAATGGTGGCAGTCGATGCCGTGACATCTTGTTCCGGCGGTTTCCGTAAAGGTTAGAGGTGCTGATAGGAACGGTATCGTTTGGCACCGTAGATTCACGAGCAGAAGGATGGCCGCAAGCATAATAAAAAACAGACAGCCCGAAGGTGTTGGAAAAAAATGTCTCATAATATTTGATTTTTGTTCCGCAAAGATACGATGGTTTTATACAGATGGCACGTCTTTTCCAAAAAAGTTATCAACATTTTTCATCATCTATTTTAAATAAACACCTATAAAAATTAATTGGACAAGAGGAATCAGGTATCAATAATTTTACTATCTTTGCAGCCGATTTCAAGCCTTATTTCGGAATTGGTTATAGCATTTATTATCAATGGTTTGAAAGGTTAAAAAAGTTAAACAATCCTCAGAGGCTTAATCCGGGAGAGTCGCTGGGTACAATTATTCAAAAAATTAAAGAAATGAGTGAAAACGAAAACACCATCAACGCAGAAGCCATGAACGTTGAGACAAAAGAGACCAAGAGAGTAAAGCCTGTTCCTGCAGCTGATTTCGATTGGAGCACAGATGTCAAGAAGCACGACAACTACAAAGCTGATGACCGCGCAAAGATGGAGCAGATGTACGAGAAGACCATGAGCCAGATCGGTGACCATGAGGTTATCGACGGTACTGTTGTTGCTAAGACCTCACGTGAGGTAGTAGTAAACATTGGTTTCAAGTCAGATGGCATTATTCCGATTTCAGAATTCCGTCACAACCCGGACCTCAAAGTTGGTGATGTTATCGAGGTTTACGTAGAGAGCAAAGAAGGCGTCAATGGCCAGCTTGTACTTTCACACAAGAAAGCACGCATGCTCAAGTCATGGGACCGCGTAAATGCAGCATACGACAACCAGGAAATCGTCCGCGGCTTCGTCAAGAGCCGTACAAAGGGCGGTTTGATTGTAGATGTATTCGGCATCGAGGCATTCTTGCCAGGTTCACAGATTGATGTCAAGCCTATCCGTGACTACGATGTGTTTGTAAACAGCACAATGGAATTCAAAGTTGTGAAAATCAACCAAGAATACAAGAACGTAGTTGTTTCACACAAAGCTCTTATTGAAGACGAGATTGAGCAACAGAAGAGCGAAATCATCAGCAAACTTGAGAAAGGCCAGGTTCTTGAAGGTGTTGTCAAGAACATCACTAACTACGGTGTGTTCATCGACCTTGGCGGTGTTGACGGTCTTATCCACATCACCGACCTCTCATGGGGCCGCATCAACGATCCTAAAGAAATCGTACAGCTCGACCAGCAGATCAAAGTCGTCATCCTCGACTTCGATGACAGCAAGAAGCGTATCGCCCTCGGTCTCAAGCAGCTCACACCTCATCCTTGGGACGCACTCGATCCTAACCTCAAGGTTGGCGATGTAGTGAAAGGTAAGGTTGTCGTCCTCGCTGACTACGGCGCGTTCATCGAGATCGCCCCTGGCGTTGAAGGCCTTATCCACGTCTCTGAAATGTCATGGTCACAGCACCTCCGCACAGCTCAAGACTTCTTGAAGATTGGTGACGAGGTTGAAGCAAAAGTCCTCACCCTCGACCGCGAAGAGCGTAAGATGAGCCTCGGCATGAAACAGCTTATCCCAGACCCATGGGCAAACATCTCAGAACGTTATCCTAAAGGCTCTAAACATACTGCCACAGTACGCAACTTCACCAACTTCGGCATCTTCGTCGAACTTGAAGAAGGCGTTGACGGCATGATTCACATCTCTGACCTCAGCTGGTCAAAGAAAATCAAACACCCTGCAGAGTTCACCAAGATTGGCGACAAAATCGAAGTCATCGTCCTTGATGTTGACCAAGAGATCCGCCGCCTGAGCCTCGGCCACAAACAACTTGAAGAGAACCCATGGGATGTATTCGAAAGCATCTTCACCGTCGGCTCAATCCAGCAAGGCACCATCATCAGCGCAAGCGATAAAGGCGTTATCGTCTCCCTGCCTTACGGCGTAGAAGGCTTCTGCCCTAACCGCCACCTCAAGAAAGAAGACGGAACAACAGCTAAAACCGATGAGACTTTAGACTTCAAGGTCATCGAGTTCTCAAAGGAAAACAAGAAGATCATCCTCTCTCACTCTCGTATCTGGGAAGACAAAGTCGCTGCAGCAGAAGAAAATGAAAATGCAGAGAAAGAGAAAGCCGCTAAGAACACTAAACGCGCCGTCAAACAAATCAACGACAACGTTGAACGCGCAACCCTCGGCGACCTTGACGTTCTCGCAGCACTCAAAGAAAACCTTGAGAAAGAAGAGAAGAATAACAAGTAATTGTTATCCGAACGAATATTTTATGGTGTGGCATAGGGAAACCAAGCCACACCTTTTTTTTACCACCACCCACAACCTCGTCAAAACAAAATTAATAATAGCACAAAAGACAAAACTTGAGCGTTATTTACTATTTTTGTGCAGAAAATTATTTGAGATGAGAATTGTTTTTTTAGAGCCTATAGAGTTAGACTACGACACCGTCAACAAAGCGTGCGACAGCCTGCGGTCGCAAGGACACGAGGTTATCGTCTATAAGGACAAGCGGCCTGAACTCAACATAGAGCGTTCACAAGGCGCCGACATCATCGTTGAGACCGACATGCTCCTTGACAAGGCTTATTTTAACGCAGTGGGAGGGATAAAGATGCTCGCCATCGCCGTCTCAGGATTAGACCATGTCGATCTGGAAGAATGTAAGAAACGTAACATACACGTCGCCAACGCCGCCGGTTACTCCACAGAGGCCGTCGCTGAACTCGCGATAGGCATGATGATTGAACTCTACCGGCACATTAGAGATAACGACCAAGTGACGAGGAGTTGTAAGGCAGGAGCTATACTTCCCGGCCTTGAGTTAAAAGGCAAGACATTGGGAATCATCGGGTTGGGTGCAATAGGCAGGCGCACAGCAGAGTTAGCGAAAGCCTTCGGCTGCAATGTCATCGCTTGGAACCGCTCCCCAAAACAAGTGGAAGGCGTTAGCAATGTTGACCTTCACACACTTCTACATCGATCCGACATCGTCTCAATACACACTGCACTGACTGATGACACCCACCATTTGATAAGTGCGAAGGAACTATCCTTGATGAAGAAGTCAGCCATTATCGTCAACACATCAAGAGGTGGCGTCATCAAGAGCGACGACCTCGCCAAAGCCCTGAAAGATGGCACAATAGCCGGCGCCGCCCTCGATGTCTATGACGGAGAGCCTCCCTTGTTCTGCGGACTCCCTCCTATCAACAACGACAACACATTACTATCCGCACCAAACACACTGCTGCTACCCCACATCGGATTCGGCACTTCCGAAGCACAGATTCTTCGACTTAACATCACTATAGAGAATATTCAGAAATACATTAATAATATCACATTATGAAAAGGAATTGCATTTTCGCAGCTGCTATTGCCACCCTATTGTTTATATCTTGCAACACTGATAACATTCCGCAAGACTCCAACATAACAAAAGACGCTGTAACCCAACAGGCTCTTGAGACATGGAAAAACGACCATTTCGGAATGTTCATCCACTTTGGAATATACTCAAAACTTGCCGGCATCTGGAAAGACGAGATGGTGCCGTTCTATGGAGAGCAAATCATGAACCACGCCAGAATCACCGTGCCAGAGTACGAAGAGGTCGCAAAGACTTTTAACCCCGTGGATTTCAACGCCGACGAGATTGTTACATTAGCAAAAAACGCCGGAATGAAATATATCGTCATCACTACAAAACATCATGACGGGTTCTGCATGTTCCATACCGCAACAACCGATTATAACATAGTTGATTTCACCCCTTACGGCAAAGACATAGTCAAAGAACTTGCCGACGCCTGCCACCGGCAACAGATGAAACTCGGATTCTACTATTCCCTCCCCGACTGGCACTATCCTTACGGCATCCCTCGTCTCGAACCTGACACTAACACCAAATGCTGGGAATACGTCAACCAAGTATATTCCCCACTCGAAACAGTAACGCCTGAACTTGAAGACTATATCGTAAAGCAAATCACAGAGTTATTAACCAACTACGGCGAGATAACTACAATATGGTTCGACATGGGACTTATCACCCCGGAACAAAGCAAGAGATTCAGGGAGACAGTGAAATCGATTCAGCCTCAATGTCTTATCAATGGAAGGATAATGAACAACATGGGCGACTACATGACACTGCCCGACAACGGCGACGTGGCCTCCTACGGCGACATCTATTGGGACAACCCTGCTTCTCTTTATGGCACATGGGGCTACAAATCTTGGATAAAACGACCGGAACTATCAAAACAAATCAACACTCAAATCAACAGACTGACAAGTACGGTGCGCCACGGCGGCGTCTTCCTCCTGAACATCGGCCCAGATAATACTGGAAAAGTCATTGATTATGAGAAAGATGTACTTTTAGGCATTGGACAGTTCCTCAAAGAGAACCCCGACACCCTCGACATCTTGGCAAAAATAAAAGACGAAGACATAAAAATTGTGAAATCCCAAGACGGAGGCGACATCGTCCTAACTACCCAAAACGGACTGTTCCATGCAGCCCTTGACGGCACAGGCTATATGAGCGTTGAAACAGAATCATGGATTTCTTGGAACATCGAAGCAGAAGAATCTGCAGAATACGATGTTTTTATCGTTTATGAACCTGAAAATAACGACAAAAAATACTCAGTGAGATGCAACGGAGCAGAGCTGTCACTCTCACTTCCCGGCGTTGACAGAATGTTACAGACCGCATATTTCGGAACCATGAAAATAGAAAAAGGACCGAACGAGTTCGTCCTCGACCAAACTGAAAGATGTAACCCTCTCGAAAACATTGGATTAAAACTAAACAAGATACTGCTCAGAAGAAAATAACCAAATCATTTGACTATTGTTGAACCTGACTTCCATATCATTAGTCCTGAGAGCAAAACTCAGGACTATATTTATTTCATCGCCCAA
>SAMEA3663297__coassemble_637_pt1 | contig 17122 bp, 16 predicted proteins | sample SAMEA3663297__metabat2_high_PE_006 | metagenome-assembled genome bin SAMEA3663297 (sample SAMEA3663297) | pig gut metagenome | biome: pig gut; feature: pig-associated habitat; material: faeces | place: China | collected 2013 | reverse complement strand
TTAGAAAAACAGAAAAAAGAAAGGTCCTGAGAAGAACGAGCTTTCAGGACCTTGAAATATTAGTGAGAAAATTATTTTACAAGGACTTTCTTTGAGGTGCCGTCCGACATCATGATGATGTTAACACCTGGAGTAGGTCTGTCGAGAAGCATGCCTGCTGTGTTATAAATTGCTACAGGAACAGCATTTGAAGAGTTGTTGTCGATGACGATGTCCTCAATGCCTTCTGTGCTGAGGGTGAGAATAAATGAGTAATAGTTATAGGTATCCAAGTCGATGTACCAGCCGGCGATTTTGTTGCTGTTAGGAGTGATCTTGGTTGGGATGCAGGCAGGGCTGTTAGCGAGGGCTGCGAATTCTTCTTCTGGGAATGCCTCAGCGAAAGTTCTGACCATCTCATCTCCATTTTGATAGAAGAAAGCGTTACGTGAAGTTGGTCCGAGGATAATCTGGCCGACGATGTCGCCTTCATTGCTTACTGAAGAAGGGTAGAAAGCTGCTTGTTGGAATTCGTCACCGCTTGGGATAACTGATATTTCGTTAGTTTCTGTGTTGTAGAGTCCGAGACCTGTTGAGAACTCCTCGTTGTTGAAAGCGAGGTTGAGGCCTACATATTTGCCGTTTGCGCTGATGCACAATGGTTCGATGGTGAAATAAGGTTTGTCGCCCCATGCTGGTTCAAATAATGTTGTAGCGATGGTGGTATCGAGTAACCATTCTCCGTTGTCTTGGAGTGTCCAGAAGATTATCGGGTGGCCGGCCATGTCGTCAACAATATAACCGACGATGGTCTTTCCGTCTTCGCTAACTGCAACAGCGCGGCTGCCGTTGTATGTAAAACCTAACTCTTCAGGTGTTGGCTCAGGTAAGAGTGTCAGCACGCCGAACTGGTCCCAGATTGCTGGGTTCTCAACGAAACCATCATGGTAGCAAAGTCCAACGATGAGTGAACCGTCTGGTGTGATAGCGTTTGCGATAGATGTGTTGTTGGCTGGTGTCTCAAGCTCCGTCTTCTCACCTGTGTTGACGTTGAGGATGATAGCGTTACCGTTGAGTCCGACAGCGATACCATCGTTTGATACGCCGCGCATCTCACAACCGAATTCATCTAAAGCCTCGTCATAAACAATAGCTCCTGTTGCAACGTTCATCACAAACCCTGCCATTGTCTCTGTCGTTCCTGCTACATACATTCCGTTGTCCGACATCGTTAATACTTGAATAGCACCTTGTGTTCCGGCCTCATCTGTAATAATCGACAACTGTTGTGCCCATGCAAAAGCTGACACAACAATAGATAAAGCGAGTGTCAATAAAGTTTTTTTCATGCTCGTTAATTTTTTAAGTTAATGATAAATTATTGATAAATTATTGATTTTTATTTTTTTCGCTGCAAAGATAGTCATTATTTCTAATGATAACACATTGCGTAACAAATATATTTTTTTTCTCTGTCCGATAGTTTAATATCGTCTTGAGCGGTGAGGTTTTTCGCCAACGGGCATTAGTGTTTGTAATATAATAGGCTTTTGGAACAATCATTTTTTTCTTCATCATCAGTTTGAAATGATGTCGGAATATCTTTTTTTTGTTGTTCACTTCAATTTTTTATCAGGGTTTTGGGTAAGGAAAGCTGACCAGTCGCCGTATTTCTTTGTTCCTTTAGGAATCTTGGGCAGTTTGGGGTCGTCGGTGCCTCCCACCACGTTCAGTTGGTTCTGGAAGCTGTGGCATACTGCTGCTGCCATGGCGTCGGTGGCGTCGAGATAATCGGGTTGTTCCGTGATGTTACATAACTTCTGCACCATTGCAGCCACCTGTTCCTTTGAGGCCGCCCCGTTGCCTGTGATCGACTGCTTTATCTTCCTTGGGGAGTACTCGAAGATTGGTATGTCGCGATATAATGCCGCCGCCATAGCCACTCCCTGCGCCCTGCCAAGCTTTAACATCGATTGCACGTTCTTCCCATAAAATGGCGACTCAATGGCTAACTCGTCGGGGTGATACTCGTCAACGATTTCAAGTATGCGCTCGAAAATCTTTTTGAGTTTTAACGCCTGATTTGGATATTTGTTTAACTTCAAAACCCCCATGCGTATCATGGATAACTCCTTGCCTCTCTGTACTATAAGACCATAGCCCATGACTATTGTACCGGGGTCGATTCCTAATATTATTCTCTCTGTCTTCAATTTTTTGTATCTTTGTAGCCGTTATGACAACATTCTATAATGCAAAAATAATGAAATTTGCAGAGACGGTGATAAAAATTCTTATCGTTGTTGCCGGTTGCTGGATTCTGTATGTGAAATTATTCAGAAACAGTGACGTGGATATGATGTGGGATTCCGTATCTGATTCATTATCATCGTGGAACAGTCTGTCGCTTATTTTCCTTGCCCTTTTGTTAACGCCTGTTAACATTGCTTTTGAGGCTTTAAAATGGCAGAAGTCGGTGTTTCCTGTCGAGTGCGTGTCCTTCAAAAAGGCTTATATTGCCGTCTTTACGGGCATTATGACGGGAATGTTTTTCCCTAACAGAACAGGTGATTTCCTTGGCAGGGTCTTCATTCTTGAACGTGCTAACAGGATAAAAGCCTCAATGCTTACCTTCGTCGGAAATATAGCTCAAATGGTGGCTACTTCCTTCTTCGGCCTTATCGCCTTGATTATCATCTCCGAAAAGCATCATGTTATCATAATATCCTTAATCGCCGCCGCCGTCATCTCGTTGGAATTATTGCTTTTTTTTAATATTCATCTGTTAAAATATTTTCAGAAAATTGTTCCTTCGCGTTGGAAATCCCGCACCGAGAATTATGTCGATATTTTTGGTTGCTTCTCCCGTAAGGATTTGCTGGCAATTCTTCTTACCGCCTTTGCTAAATATTTAGTTTATTCATTCCAATTTGTGCTGCTTATCTGGGCGTTTGATGTGCCACTGTCGTATTACAACGCCATGATTCCCATTATGTTAACTTATCTTGTCATGACAATTATTCCTTTTATCACCATAACGGAGATTGCTGTCCGCGGCTCTGTTTGTGTATATGTTTTTGAATATTGGCTTAACTTGCTGAATGTCAATACTTCATATAGTATGATGGTCTTTTCCGCAAGTACTTTGTTATGGATTTTTAACCTTGCTATCCCCGCCGTTATCGGCTTGTTTTTCATTCGCCGCATGAGGTTTGTCAGAAAGAGCTATGTGTCTTGATGTTGTTTCTATATTGTTGATTGTCTTGATTATTTCGGTGGTGACCTATTTGTTCTGTATTGGGTCTTTTACATTTGGGTTCTATCGCTTGAAAAGAACAAGCCTTGAAATGTCAAAGGGTATTAAGAATCACTCTTCTGATGCTGTCCCGAACCTTAAAAGCGTCTCTATCTTGGTTGCGGCGCGTAATGAGGAGGAGAATATCGAACGGCTGCTTCAAGCTGTTTATAATCAGTCGTTTAACAAGTATAATATGGAACTCGTTATTGTTGATGACCATTCCACCGATGATACCTATTATATTGTCGAGAGGTTTATTCAGTCGCATAAAGATTTGAAAATCAAGTTGGTAAGAGCGAAGGAAGAAGGTAAGAAGAAGGCTGTTTCCGAGGCTTTGCATTATGCTGATAATGAGATTGTGTTAGTGACTGATGCCGACTGTGATTTTTCTTCTGAATGGTTGCCTTCGATGTTGTCGTATTTTGTTAACAACGACCTTAAGATGTTGCTTGGTCCGGTTCAGCTATCTCCTGCGAACACCTTGTTTGAGAAGCTGCAAGTGCTTGAGCATCTTAGTCTTATCGGTAGCACCGCCGGCTCGGTGTCTATTGGAATGCCGGTGATGTGCAACGGTGCTAACATGATGTATTGTCGCTCTTCGGCCATAGATGTGGAGAGATTCCGCACCGATATGGATATTGCTTCGGGTGACGATATGTTCCTAATGGAGCAGTTCATCGCTCATTATGGTAGCGGTTCGGTGGGTTTTCTCCTTGACAGAGATGCGATAGTGCGGACGAGGACCATGCCTGACCTTAAATCGTTTGTGCGACAAAGGCGCAGGTGGGCTTCAAAGACGAAATCATATACTAATGTTAAAATCATCGCTACTGCATTGATAGTCTTGATGATATGTCTTAGCATGGCGTTGACTTTCTTAGGAGGTTTCTTTAATCCAATGTTATGGGTTGTTTACTTCATCTCCGTGATTGTCAAGTCGTTGATTGATTATCCACTATTATCGATGATTACGTCGTTTACAAAACAACGGCAACTCCTCTCATGGGTGCTGCCGTTGGAATGCATATATCCTTTTTACGTTGTCATTATAGGTCTTTCATCGCTTCTACCATGTTCCAAGCGCAATCGTAAATATCCTTTAAGGTGGCGTTAAGCATGTAGCAAGGTGTGGTGAAAATCTTGTTTTCTTTGTCGATAGCGACGCCGCCGTTCTGTGTCTCGGTGTGGGTGCAGCCGAAAGCCCTCACGTCGTCGGCCTGCGGATAGCTGTCGCAGCCAACAGTGACGTTGACGTTACCAAGCACCTTGGCAATCATGATAGGCGCAATGCACATGGCACCTATCGGCTTGTTTTGCGCGTGCATGTCTTTGATGGCTTTTTCTACATATTTGTTTACAGTGAAGTCGGCGCCGTCAATAGCATACGTGAACAGGTTCTTCGCTGCACCGAAGCCGCCGGGGAACAATAAGGCGTCGAACTCTTCTGCCTTGAACATCTCTATCGGAGCGATGTCGCCTCTCACAATTCGTGCCGCTTCAACCATTACGTTACGGCTCTCGTCCATGACCTCGCCTGTAACGTGATTGATGACGTGATATTGGTTCTCGTTCGGAGCAAAGCAATGATATTCAATGTTGTGCTGGTCGAGTGCTAACAATAACGTCAATGTCTCCTGTATCTCCGAACCGTCCTTCGGACCGCATCCGGCAAGTATTACTGCAACTTTTCTCATAATATCTTATCTAAATATTCTTCTGTTTGTTCGTATCCCTCTTCTAACTTCTCCATCCAGATTCCTTTGTTCTCGTAGAGCCAGTCAGCCACATCTTCGGCACTCTTGTATAACACCGATTTCTCACGCGTCTCTTTATCAATATCGTCTTTTAATCCGAAGAAACTAAGGGTGTTAATAAGTATTCCTATGATTAATAATCCTTTAGCAATGCCTAAAAGTATTCCTCCGAGTTTGTCGATGAAGCCGAGACTTAATGCCTGTACGAGGTTTGATATTAGTTTCCCTATTAATTCTATCACTATTGTAAGAATGACGAAGACTAAAATAAATGATATTATCGACAATAACTCTGGCGAAAGCTCTATTGAGTTGGCTAACTTCTCTCCCACTGTGTTTGAGAGTTTTATCGCGCCGAAGATACCTATTACGAATCCAGCGAGTGAGAATGTCTCACGTATTATTCCATTTCTAAATCCTTTTATTGCGAAAAGCAATAATAAGACAGCGATAATAATGTCTAAATAATTCATAGTGTTTTATTTAATGATAGTTATCCTTGTTGTGAAAGTCTCTGTTGGTGTTTTTGCCCTGATGATATAAAGTCCAGAAGCGAGGTCGGAGATATTGATATTTGTTGTCTCGCCTTCGGCTGATACTGTTTTCACTATGTTTCCGAGTGTTGACACTATCTCTATTTCTGAGGCGTTGTCGCATCTTACCACGATGTTATCCTTGCTTGGGTTTGGATAAACCGCCAGCTCGTTTGAGTTGATTTCGTTCACGCTGATGAATCCGCACACCTCGTTTGAAGCTGTTGATATAGCGTTGTTTAGGTTAGATTTCACAGTATAGCAATAGTATTTCCCTTGTTCGAGGCCGGAGTCTATGTAGTGGTTTTCTTTTATTTCTGAAGCGATGAGCTCGTCATTTCTGTAGATGTTGAAAGATAGGTTATCGGTGGTTATTTCGTTTGTGTTTGTGTAAACGCGTAACATCCACGATAAATTCATCTCATAATCCAGCAGTGTCTTCCATTTTGAGCCAGACTTGATGAGTGCGCTGTTTTCTAATCCGGTGTAAGTGCATGTTGGGCCGGGGTTTGTCGCGCCTGTAGAGCTTACTGTAATCCAGAGACTCTGTCCTGCATCGAAGCTTACATTTTCATCAAGAGGTATGCTGACCCATCCGTTTGTTGCGGAGGTCTCATATTTCTGGGTGAACACAAGGTTCTCTGCCGATGTATCTTCTCCGTTGTAAATCTTGAATGTGTATTTCCCTTCTTTTGCGTCCCACATCTCTATATGTGTCAGCTCTGTTCCAGCGAAGAGAGATAGTTGGTCGGGGGTGAAGCATATTGCCCATGTCATGGTGCTGTTACCTATATTAGAGTTATAGATGCCGTCGTCATAGCAGAGTTTTCCTCTGATCTCCGGTTTCTCCCATGCGAGGCTCATGCCGTCGGTGATGAACCCGTCGTTATCTATTACCGGAGCATCGACGGTGAACTTCTGCACTGCTTTTCTCACCTCGTTGGAGAAGTCTGACTCACAGCCGTTATGTACGCTTCTCACCTTATAAATATTAGTACCTGAGTTCGGGTTGTTTGAGTCGATGTAGAACGACTCTGTTGTTGTGGCGATAAGCTCGTTGTTTCTGAACACCTCGAATTTGTCGGCCTGCAACGGCGACACCCAGTTCAGCACTATGTCATAACCGTTAATCTCGGCTTGTAGGTTCTTTGGTGTGGCGCAAGCGTTGTCCCTTTCGGCAGTGAATGTGGTGAGTTTCCCTTCTTCCAGCTCCGCTGAGACGAATATTGGGTCTTCTTCGTTTTCGTATCTTATTATAAACGAGCAGTTTCCGTTGTTCCACCCGTTATGCCATTTTGCTGTCACCTCTGTGCCTTTTGGAACTAAAACCTTCATATTCTTCTCTTTACCTTTGTAGATTGTGAGATATTGTGCAGGCATGTCGTTGTTGAAGTTCAGCTCTATCTCGCCGCCCTGCCAGCCTTTCTCTATCGTAGAGCTCATGACGAACTCTAAGCTTGACACCTCGCCTATCATAACCCCCTGTATGTCAGAGCGGAATGATGTCTCATCACCGCATACTGATTTGATAAAATACTGATGATAGCCGCTGCTGACTTCTGTTGCGTCTTTGAAGAAGTTGTCTTTGACGTTATCGGCGAGAAGGATGTTATCGCGGTAAACAATATAGTGCGAGGCTTCGGGCACTGCGTCCCAGTTAAGCATTATCTCGGAATTGCTGTTAACGTTAGCGGTGACATTTTGAGGAACGATATGGTAGTTGAGGGGGCAGAAGGTGAACGATATCTTGTTATCAACGATATCGGTGATGTTGCAGATGTTGAAGGTGTCGTCGAGTGCGCCTCCGGTGAGCCAAGGGAACGCCTCTGTATCTTTGTTGAAGGCGGTGCGTCCTGATTCTTTGCTGAAGAAGGCTCTTTGCAGTGCGCCTTGCTCATATTGTGAGCCGCCGGGTTGGAAGACATAAACCTCGTCGAACTCCGTGCTTCCGTCGAACGATGCGCCTCCGTGGTATCTTGTGTCTATTCTTGAGATGGTGATGCCGCTGCCGGGGATAAGCTCGTCGAATCTGCTATCTTTGTCGCGGTATTGTAGCAGGTAATATTGTGATTTGTTGTTTGTTTGGATGAGGTATCCGTTACGTCTTCCGCCTTCCCATGTGTTAGCTTCGAGGGTATAGGTGCCGTATTCGGTAATGACTGGTATTTCTTCAATCCAATGGCCGTATTTTGTCTTGAGCCAGACGCAGGAGCTTTGTGGCGGGTCGGTGGTGCCGCACATTAGGTCCCACGCGCCGGCGGGGTCGAGGCCGTAAGGGTCGCTGTAATGGTATAGGTCGGGCGCAGAGAGCGAGTGGAACATCTCGTGGCAGAACGTCTCTGTGGTGAAATACGATTTCGCTGACTCTAACTGGAAGTTGAAGTTGCTGATTCTCGCTCCATTGATGTAGATGTCGCGGTCGTAGAAATACCAGCAGTGAGGCCATAGCAGTGTCGCCCAATCGGTTACGTTGCCTTTCACTATGAAGTCCACGTTGTCAACGATGCCGTCACCGTTGCAATCCACGTTAAGGGTGTCGGGTATCATCGGAAGCACATACTCTACAGCGCGCTGCAGAAGGTTGAACTCTCTTTCCGCCCTTTCCCACTCCTGATAGCCTTCAGGGTTGGTGGTGGGGTTATACGGCATATAGTAACTCCTCGGATGAATGTCCTCGTATGAAGCAACGACATCGCCTTCAAAATATGGAAAATGATAGGTGTTCATGAAGATCTGGTTGTAGGAGAACTGCTCGAAGAAATTGTACAGCGACATGTCGTCGTCTTCCTTCCCGTTGAACATGGAATCGACGGCGTATGAAGGTGTTTTTATCTCAGCGTCGCCCGCAAAACGTATGTAGATGTTGATGTTGGAGAAAGGCCCCTTGTTGATGTTGTCGCCTTTCCTCTCGTTCTGCTTCAACAACTCGTCAAATCGCGTCGCCTTCCTTTTTTTAAGGTATTCTTCTCTTGTTATCATGACGTTAGGCTCAAGCCCCACACTCGCCGGGTCAATGCTGCCTGCAATGTGTCGCGTGGCTATGATATTGCCCGCACCATCTCTCGTGGCATACACATAATACCCGGCATCGTCTTGGATTATGGTGTAACCGTTAGCGTCATGTAACCTGTTGTAGAACTCATCGCCTGAGACAAAACAACGCAAAGTGTCGCCATTAGGCTGAATCATAACTCGCTCAAGGTTTTTTATTGGAGCGGCTTTTGTTGTTAACAGACTGATAATCAGTATAGTAATTAAGGATAAGAGTGTTTTTTTCATATAAAAATGTATTTTAGCAGGCAAAGTTACAAAAATTTGAAAAAAATGCTTATAAATTTCCATATTTTATTATTTTTGCGTCAAAAGAAATGCAAGCAGCGAAATATAACTCAAAATTGATTATCATGAATCTCGAAGAAGCTGAAAAAGAAGAAAAGAAGTCGCTAAATTTTATTGAGGCGAAAGTTGAGGAAGATTTAAGAAACGGAAAGAACGATGGTCGTGTACAGACACGATTCCCTCCGGAACCTAATGGTTATCTGCATATTGGACATGCGAAAGCCATCTGTCTTGATTTCGGGATAGCCCAGCAATATGGAGGGGTTTGTAACCTTCGTTTCGATGACACTAACCCTACAAAAGAGAATATGGAATACGTGGATGCCATAAAGGAGGACATCCAATGGCTTGGCTATCAGTGGGGTAATGAGTATTATGCCTCTGACTACTTCCAGCAGCTTTGGGATTTCGCTATCCGACTGATTAAAGAGGGTAAGGCATATATCGATGAGCAGAGCTCGGAGGAGATAGCTGCGCAGAAGGGAACTCCTACGCAGCCGGGCGTTGACAGTCCGTATCGTAACCGTCCTGTTGAGGAGTCTCTTGAGTTGTTTAACAAGATGAACGCCGGTGAGATTGAGGAGGGACGTATGGTGCTTCGCGCCAAGATTGATATGGCGAACCCTAACATGCACTTCCGCGACCCTATCATCTATCGTGTCGTCAAGACGCCGCACCACCGCACAGGCACAAAATGGAACGCCTATCCTATGTATGACTTCGCCCATGGGCAGAGCGACTATTTCGAGGGAGTCACACACTCGTTATGCACCCTTGAGTTCGTCGTCCACCGTCCTTTGTACGATTATTTCATCGATGAGGTGAAGGAAGGCAAGGACCTCGACGACCACCGCCCGCGCCAGACAGAGTTCAACAAGCTCAACCTTAACTATACCTTGATGAGTAAACGAAACCTTCTTATCTTGGTGAAAGAAGGTGTGGTGAACGGCTGGGACGACCCGCGCATGCCTACTATCTGCGGCTTCCGCCGCCGTGGCTATACCCCGGAGTCAATACATCTGTTTATCGACAAAATCGGATATACCACTTACGACGCACTTAACGACTTCGCCTTGCTCGAAAGCTCTGTGCGTGAAGACCTTAACGCCCGCGCCACCCGTGTGTCAGCCGTTATCAACCCTGTGAAACTCGTCATCACCAACTATCCAGAAGGCAAGACCGAGGAACTTGAAGCCATCAACAACCCGGAAGACGCCTCGGCAGGCAGCCATAACATCACCTTCAGCCGCGAACTATGGATTGAACGCGAGGACTTTATGGAAGACGCCCCAAGCAAATATTTCAGGATGTCGCCCGGTAAAGAGGTGCGCCTTAAAAACGCTTATATTGTGAAATGTACCGGATGCAAAAAAGACGAGAACGGCGTCGTCACCGAGGTGTATGCCGAATACGACCCTCTCACCCGCAGCGGCATGCCTGACGCTAACCGTAAAGTTAAAGGCACTATCCACTGGGTCAGCCAAACTCATTGCATCAAATCGGAAGTGCGCCTCTACGACCGCCTCTGGACCGTGGAGAACCCTCGCGACGAACTCGCACGCTTGCAGAACGAAGGAAATAGCCCTATCGAGGCTATGCGTAAGATGATGAACCCTAACTCATTGGAGATTAGACAGGAATGCTATGTGGAGACCTTCCTCGCCAACGCTAAACCTCTCGACCATTTCCAATTCCAAAGGCTGGGTTACTTCACCATCGATAAGGATAGCACCCCAGAACACCTCGTGTTTAACAAGACTGTCGGCCTGAAAGATACTTGGGCTAAATCGAAATGATGCCTCTTAATGTGTTAACTTTTGTGATATGGAAAAAGAAATTAAAATCTACAACCTCGACTTCGACCAGCTGAAGACGTATCTGTTTGTGACCTTGTTCGTCGCCGGTAATATCATCTTCCCTCAGCTATGTCACCTCATCCCTAACGGCGGGCATATCTTCCTGCCAATATATTTCTTCACCCTCATAGCTTCGTATAAATACGGTATGAAGGTGGGTGTTATGACGGCTGTGCTCTCCCCTGCTGTCAACAGCATTCTTTTCGGAATGCCTGCCGCCGCCGTGGTGCCGAGCATCATGATAAAATCGGTGTTCCTCGCCATTGCAGCCTCATGGGTGGCGGAGAAATCTAATAAGGTGTCTCTCTGGTCTGTCCTCCTCGTCATCTTATCCTACCAGCTCTTCGGCTCCTTGGTCGAATGGATTATGACTGGCTCGCTCTATGCCGCCGCCGTTGACTTCCGCCTTGGCGTGCCCGGAATGCTGATACAGTGGCTCGGTGGATTCCTCTTTATCAAATACATGAAATAATCACCTTGAGGGTGTGCCAAAATAATGATTCTCGCACACCCTCACCGGTTTTCCTCCTGCTTAATACCATGAACGTCATTGATGAACTAAAAGGACTTCTCTCTTCCGGCTCCTACTCCTTAGTCGTCAAAAAGAACGACAGGCTCTTCTTCTCACATGAGAGAGGCGTGAAACCTCTGCTTTCGCTTCTTGCCTCCGAACCCGATATGCTGCATGACGCTCGTCTCGCTGATAAGGTGATTGGGAAGGCGGCAGCCCTGCTGATGGTGAAAGGCGGCGTGAGAGAGGTGTTTGGCGCAGTGGTCTCCGAACCCGCCTTGCGCGTTTTTCAGAGATACGACATCCTTTGTCATCACGGCGACTTGGTTGAGCGCATCTCTAACAGGTCGGGCGACGGCTTATGCCCTATGGAATCGCTCTGCCTTGATGTTGACGACCCCGAGACGGCTTTCCGCCTTGTCTCCGAGAAAATAAAATCCTTAACAACATGATAGAGATAGAAAGAAAATTCCTTGTCCTCGATGACTCTTATAAAGATGAGGCATCGCACTCGTCAGATGTTATCCAAGGTTATCTATGTACCGATGTGAACAGCACTGTCAGAGTCAGAATGATTGATAATAAGGCTTTTATAACGATAAAGGGTAAGAACGACTCCACCGGTGTGATGCGTTTTGAGTGGGAAAAGGAGGTGACGCCCGATGATGCACGCGAGCTGTTGAAGCTTTGTGGCGGGCGTATTGTGGAGAAGACGCGTTATTATGTACCTGTTGTCGGCTCATCACTCGTTTTCGAGGTTGATGAGTTTCATGGAAAAAACGCTGGTCTCACCGTTGCAGAGATAGAGCTTCCTTCTCCGGATACCATCTTCCCACGCCCCTCCTGGCTCGGCACAGAAGTGACAGGCGACGAACGTTATTATAATTCTAAACTTGTCTGATTGCTGCTTTCTTAGCTCTGTATCAAATTTTGCATCTGCTTGTTGGGAGTGGACCCAAGATTTGGTGCTATTTCAACGATATTTAGTACTTTTGCCATCGCAATGTTTTTTACAATTCCTCCAAATTCAGCCTGCCACGGTCAGTAAGTGGAATTATTGTTTCTTTGACGAAGAAAGGAATTTAATACATTAGTAATCAATTTGTTAAGAAAAATTCAGCATTTCCTGATAGTCGCTATCATATCTGTCGGCAAATTACCACATCTTCACCAACCATTTCCATAACGGTATGACGGAGATAACCTTTCCTTTTTCTTCAAAAGTTTCCTCTTCATCCTTAGTGATAATCTGTAGGTGCTGCACATCTTGATAATCAGACAAGGCAAGAAGAGCAGCAGTCTCTCGTTTACGGGTGTCTTGGTCAGCTATGGAATAAGCAACCTGTATTGCTGTACTTTCTTCTGGAATATAGAAATCCACCTCAACTTTTGGAGTGTTGAAGAAATAGCATTCGTAACCATACTTGCGCCTAAGGTTGACCGCAACGATATTCTCCAACAGAGATGTTGCTGGATCCAAGAGGAAGAGGGCCAGCAAGCCGTTGTCAATGAAGTAATACTTACGGTTCATTTCCTTGTCCTGAAGTTTGCCGACGTAATTCTCAAAGGGCAGGAGCAACCAGGATTCTTCCATATAGTGGATGTAGTCGATGGCGGCATCGGTACTCAGCTTCTTTCCAGTGCTTGACACAATGCTCGCCATACGGGAATACGACAGAGGCTGCTTGACGCTCTCCGCCAATTTGCGTATCAGCACTTTCAAGGCAAAGTCGTTGCGAATGCCATGGCGTGCCACCAAGTCACCAAAGAATATCTTGCTGAACAGGCTGCTCAACCACTGGCGGCTGTTTGGCATCAGAGCCGTTTCGGGCAAGCCCCCCTTGCGGAAATACTCGTCCGCCAAGCGTACTATCTGCTTCCGATGCTTAAACTCCGCATTCTTCTGCGTGAGGTCAATGTCGTGCGCCTTCATATATTCCGAAAAGGAATAGGGGAACACTTCCTGCACCATATATCTGCCACCAAGGGTTGTGGCAATCTCGCTGCTGAGCATCTTGGCATTACTTCCTGTAATATAGACCTGATATTTCTGGTCAGCTAACCGACGGGCAAACTTCTCCCAACCATTCACAAGTTGTACCTCGTCAAGGAAAAACAGAGGTCGTTGGTCATACATCTCCTCATAACAGGTCTTTATGAGTTCAAGGTCGGTGATGTCAAGCGAATCAATGCGGTCGTCCTCAAAATTGAAGTACAGCACCTCATCCTGCTGATGCCCTTGCGCCAGCAACTCCGCTATCCGCTGATACATAAGGTATGATTTTCCTGCATGCCTCAACCCGACAAGCACATAGTTCTGCCCGTCAATAAACTCCACCTGACGGGGAATGAGCTTCACCCCAGTCACATATTGCTGATACTCCGCAATAAGGGTCTTTATCAATTCTTTAGTCATGGCAATATCGATTAATCTTGTGCAAAGATAATCATTTTGTCGGATATAGACGATAATTTCTTGGTGTTTTTGTCGTTTATGCACGATAGATATTTGCTTTACTACAGTAGAAACTCTCGTCTAATGTCTTAATTTGGGCAGTGCAGCGACTTGTTCCATCAGTTTCGGGCGCATTAACAATCAATTTGTTAAGAAAATAGGAGCATTACACGACAGTCGCTAATTATAAAATCCTCTAGATTATTTCTAATTAGACAAAAACATTTCTTCTTTTTATAACTTTTATCGAATTTTGAAAGCAATAACAAAAAAATATGTATATTTGCACCCACATAATTACGATACTATGGCAGAGAAGGATATAAACCGGATAAAGGTTGTGCTTGTTGAGCATAAGCGAACCAACAAATGGCTTGCCGAACAACTTGGCAGAGACCAAGCAACTATATCAAAATGGTGTACCAATTCAGCACAGCCAAGTCTTGAAGCTCTTATACAAATAGCACAATGCTTAAAAGTGGATGTAAAAGAACTAATTCGCTTTCCTGAAGTGGATAATAATAAAGATTGAATGACAATGAAAAAGAAAAATACGACCTTTTCACTCTTTGACTTCTGCAAGAGGCGAGCCGACAAGGTGGAAATCTACGGAAAGGAGTCGTTGGATGACAATGGCGATATAATATCATTTATTGACCAAGCTGCATACGTTACACACTATTTGCAGCTAAAGAGGTCAAATATTGGAGTTCCTTACGCTGACAAAGCGGAGGAATTGCTAAACCTGTGGTATGAATTTGTTATAGGAAAGGAGATTAAGGATGATATACGGGGTGGTATGGTTGCAGAATCCCCTGTTGCCATGCAGCAATATCTTTTTCCAGATTTGTTTCAAGCACCATTCCAAGCACCGCACAACCCCAAGTTTACGTTCATCGACCTTTTCGCTGGAATTGGTGGTTTTCGAATGGCATTTCAGAACTTGGGAGGTGAATGTGTGTTCTCTTCTGAATGGGATGAACAGGCACGAAAGACTTACTATGCCAACTATGGTGACGTTCCCTTCGGTGACATAACCAAGGAGTCTGTCAAGAATAAAATACCACAAGGTTTTGACATACTTTGCGCTGGATTTCCTTGCCAGGCATTCTCTCTTGCAGGCAAACGACTGGGATTTGAGGAAACACGAGGTACTTTGTTCTTTGATGTTGCGGAAATTCTTCGCAGGTATCAGCCTAAGGCATTCTTCTTGGAAAATGTCAAAGGGTTGGTAATTCACGACAAGGGGCGCACATTCAAGACAATACTCAACACCCTTGATGAAGTTGGATATGTTGTTCCTGACCCTCAGATAGTCAATGCAATGTACTTTGGAGTTCCACAACACAGAGAACGAATATACATTGTCGGATTCAGAAAAGACCTTGGTATCACCAAAGAAGACTTTTCATATCCTGAGCAAAAGGAAGTGACAAAGAAATGGATTGACGTGAGAGAAGAAAATCCAGTACAGGCAAAGTATTATCTTTCCACCCAATATATCCAGACGCTCATCAACCACAAGGCAAGGCACGAGGCAAAGGGACATGGATTCGGTTACGACATTATTCCCGATGATGGTGTCGCTCATGCCATCGTTGTAGGCGGCATGGGAAGAGAGTGTAACCTTGTCATTGATTTTAGGCAGAAAGATTTGACCCCGACAACAAGAATAAAGGGCGAAGTCAATAAGCAGGGATGGCGCAAAATGACCCCTAGAGAATGGGCAAGGTTACAAGGCTATCCCGATGATTTTAAGATAGTCGTAGCGGATGCTTCGGCATATAAACAGTTCGGAAATAGTGTTGCCGTACCTGCTATCCAGGCTACGGCAGAACAAATATTAAATACATTGGACAAACATGGCATTATCAGGAAATAAAGGCGAATGGAGCGAAATATACACATTGTTTCGACTCCTTGGAGAGGGTAAGGTTCATGCTGGCGATGCCAATATGAACAAACTTGATTTGTATTACCCTATTCTTAATATCATAAGAGAGGAATCAAAAAGATACGAATACAAACCAGACGCAAACCAACATATAGTGGTGGTTGATGAAGATGGCACTGAATATGCTCGCATATCTATGGACAGATTCATGCAAGAATCTGTTTCACTGCTCGAAGAAATAAAGTATGCTAAGAAATCTGCCTTTGAGATTCCTGCCTCTGAGGCATTTATGAGTACCATTGGCTGTACGAAACTGAAAGCTCCGTCAAAAGACAAGGCGGATATTCATATAGTTATCCACGACCTGCGAACAAACATGACTCCTCTGCTCGGGTTTAGCATCAAATCTCAATTAGGAAGTGCCTCTACACTTCTCAATGCCGGAGACCCAACAAATATCCTATATAAAGTATGCGGAACGGAACTTACAGATACACAAATTGATGAGATTAATGCAGTTGATAGTCATTTGTCAAGAATGTCCGCAATCTATAATACTGGATGCAGTTTGCAATACGCAGATATAGAGCATGAGACTTTCAAGAACAATCTGCTTTTCCTTGACAGTAATATGCCACAGTTTATTGCTGATTGTCTCTTGGTTGATAGTATGCCAGATTCCGTCTCAGACATAAAGGACGCTGTTGAAAGAGTGGCTAATCAAAACCCTCTTGCCTTTACGGGTAAGAATGTGATAGCATTCTATGAGCATAAGATGAAGGTTCTTCTTCTGGATGCTGCATTGGGAATGACTCCTGCAAAGGAATGGAATGGCAGATACGATGCCAACGGAGGCTACATTGTAGTCCGGAAAGATGGCGAAATAGTCTGCTATCATTTCTATAACAGAAACGATGTTGAAGATTATCTCTACTGCAACACTCGTTTTGAGCGTGCAAGCAGAAGCAGATACAAGTATGGCAGCCTCTTTCGTGGTGAGGATGGAAATGTGTATATTCGGTTGAATTTGCAAATAAGGTTTAAGAAATAGAATGGACACAGATACTTTTAGTTGGATTTTCAATGGTATCGGAACATTTTTGGTAACAATGCTGTCTGGTAAACCAATAAATGTCATAGCAACCCAGTCCGAAGCATAATAATATCAGGTGTAGGACTTCTTTTTTCAATTGTAAGCCCACTCTAATCGAAAAGAGATGGTTCTGGTATTGCTTTTTGCGCTTCTTTGGTCAAGATAGTGTTCCATGTTTTGTCGGGATATTCCATAAATACGTCAAAATCAATGTGATACATAGCGACTCTCGTCTAATGTCTTTATTTGGGCAGTGCAGCGACTTGTTCCATCAGTTTCGGGCGTTCGGCGAAATAGTAATGGTCGCGGTTTGAGGTGTTTGATGGATGTATGTTAGTGAAGTTTGATGTAATATTAAAAAATCTGCCATCTCATTTCATTCTTTTTGTACTTTTGCATATTGAGCATCG
>SAMEA3663297__coassemble_616_pt1 | contig 17625 bp, 15 predicted proteins | sample SAMEA3663297__metabat2_high_PE_006 | metagenome-assembled genome bin SAMEA3663297 (sample SAMEA3663297) | pig gut metagenome | biome: pig gut; feature: pig-associated habitat; material: faeces | place: China | collected 2013 | reverse complement strand
ATTTGTCGGCTTCTTCATGATGGCTACTTATGTCTAAAACATAAAACGGCACATCAAAGTTAATATTTTTTATTTCTAATTTACAATTTTTAAAAAAAATCTTAGTTCTAACTAATTGATTATCTATTCTTTAAGAGTTATCCAATCGGGATCATGCTTCTTTATCTGAAATAATCTGCATATAATAGACAAGATTTGTGAATCCGATGTGGAACATTTCCCTCACAATCCTTTATCATCTTGTTCTCCTTGTCGGAGCTCATCTTTTGGGGATAACAACAAAAATGGAGTCTATTATCTTGCCCTCATTGACAATCAATCCCATAGAGTGCAGTTGCTCGTCTGGCTTTGCTTCTTTTCTGATATTTCAAATTATTTTCAAATTTCTTACAAAAATAACAAAAACTGAATGTAATTATATGATTGTCAGTGTTTTAATTTAGAAATGCCTTTTAATACCTTTCGCTTGTTAGGCGTTATCTCGCTGCAAAAGAAAAGTCCCGGAGATATCTCCGAGGCAATGCGTTAGGGATAGACCGCGCCAGCATACGCGAAACTCGTTTGAGCGAACCCTTTCGGTCGAGACATCAGGCTCGATTTCTTTTCAAGGCAAGAGGCAAGCCGATAAGCGATAGCCCTTTTGCCCTTGTTGAGCCGGCTGCCCTGCAAAGACATTGACGGTATTCTCAACCGCCTCGGTCTGGTATTGCTGTATCTTAAACTTAAACTTCACGTTAAATAGTTTTTAGTTATTAGATATTAGTTTGAACTTGCACGCAGTTGTTCGGAAATCCTTAACAACTTAATGGTTGGTATTCTCATATTAATGTCATCTTCTAAAGTTTCAGCCGGTTACAATTTGTAACCAACTCATTCCCAATTCCTAATTGATTAAACCGATTGAGATGCAAATACATACCAACTTTTATCCACGTCTCTACGCTGGATATAGCCTTTCTCCACCATACTGCTCAGCTGCTTTTTTACTGCCCTTGGTACAATCCCGACTTTTCGGGCAATTTCGTCTATTGTAATGTTTGGAGCACTGTCAATAGCTCTTAGTATCAATGCCGACGATGGACTACGAAAAACTATCTTTTGCCCATCGTACCACCAAACATTTGGCGATGTTTCTGTTGCAAAATCTATATTATATTTCAATTCACTTTCAACCATTTTAGTAAAAAAACTAAGGAACGCTGATATATGTTTCAATGAAGCATGCGCCCCTTCTTCAGGACTACTTCCTGTTTTTATGTCGCTTTGGTGTAATGCCTCAAGATACTTTTGCTTATTTCTTGTCCTAACAACTATCATAGGCCAATTGTGTCTTGCTAAAATATAGTTAACAAGCATACGGGCAATACGTCCATTGCCGTCTTCAAATGGATGTATCCTTATATAGCGGTAGTGGAATAGTGCGGCAAGTTCTACCGGTGAATATTCACCTGACTGTTCCGCTTTGTTATACCAATCTACAAGGTCGGTCATCAATGCTGGCGTTTCTTCAGGTGATGCATATTCAAAACGATCGCCATAACGGGTAATCACACTATTTGGGCGTGTTTTATATTCGCCGGCATGAATAACAAAACTTGTCTGCACACCGTTAGGCAAGGTGCGATACATCGTGTAATCTTCTCGTAGCAACACTTTATGGAGTTGTCGAATGAAATTCTGATTTAATGGCGTGTCTTTCAAATTGACAGACTCTCGCATCATTTCAAAACTCACCTGACTCGCTTTCATATCGGCGAAATCCTTCAAATCTCCCTCGCCACTTACTTTTCCTAACAAAAGCAATAATTCTGTCTGGCCGTATGTGAGCGTGTTTCCTTCAATATGATTGCTGTTGAAGTTATAATCCACAGTAAAGCGTTGGCTAAGCAGATATTGCTTTCTTGCAGATAGCGGCTGAAGCGCCCGCCATTGATTATAGAGTAATTCTAACTTTTTCATTTTATAAAAATTTGAACGCTTAAAAGTTCACTAAGTGAACGTACAAATGTTCTTTTTATTATATGACAACTCTTATTTAATGCATAATGTTTAATTCATAATTCCTAATTGTTGCCGAGAGTTCGATGCCGAGGTCGATTCGATAGCCCTTTTGCCCTTGTTGAGCCGGCTGCCCTTCAAAGACATTGACGGTATTCTCCACCGCATCAGTTTGGTATTGCTGTATCTTAAACTTAAACTTCATAACAATTATGGAATTAGGAGATAAGAGATAGGGATGGAGAAACAATGAGGAATGAGGGGAGTTGTTCGGAATTTCCGAATAACTGAATGGCATTCCGGTTAATTGTTGTATTGAATTGGATATGTACCCGATTTTGCGTTTTTGGGTACATATTAATGCCGATATGTACCCGATTTTGCGTTTTTAGGGACATATCAATCATTCTTTAATATTACTGTCCGCTAAACCATAACTCACCTATCGCAACCCCTTGAATGTAAGGGGTTGGGAAACATTTATCGTATGGATAAGCCCCTTTATTATATCTACGTGTCTTCCGGCGGCTGTCCGAGGAAAGTGTCTCCCTGTTGGTGTCATAAAGGTCACGATATACGTCCTCAAAGAACTTTTCTGACCGTCTGGCGTTTGCGTCTGACAAAGTGCTGCCGCCCGTCAAACGACTTTATGTACCTTTCACCGCCATGATTTCGGCTCATTTCAGTAATTTTTTTGTGACGAAAACAAAGGTAACAATTTGGGCTGAATCTATTTGTGGATTCAGCCCTTTATTTTTTTCTTTTCAAAAGTTTTACCGGATAGGAATATATTTCAATTTCACTTGTTTGAGAATGTAGTTGAATGAATAGCTACGATCTACGAGGGTGTGTGGAATGATGATGTATTTCCATGGCTTGCCGCCGTTTTTGTCGGTAAACTCTGAAGCTCTGCGGCAGAACTCCCGGGCGGCATCCGCCTTGGCTTGCACGTCGGGGTCGTTGACATCTTTCTCCGCTTTAGTTTCGCACATATAGATAGCGTCGGCGGTTTCTACAATGAAGTCAGGCTCATATTTCTTTGCTCCGTTCGACCAGTATATGTTGAACTGATTGGGTACAGGGCGAATCCATTTCAGCACTTCATTGTTGTTTTCGAGAATAAACGCAAAGTCAAGCTCGGTAGAACTGTCGAAACGATATTTGGTGTAGTATGATTTTTTGAAGCCTACATACACAAATTTTACAACGGCAGATTTCTGAGTTGGAACAGGTTCGTGAATATCCAACGACCCCCAATTATTGACAATTATAGGTTGGTCGAGAATTTTAGAGAATGGAAGCACTTTGTTGATTTTGAACTCTCCCGGAATAATGCGGTAGTGTTCTTTCATCTGCTTATAGATATTGTCGGCAAGGCTTTGTTTGAAAGCGTGGACACGCTCGTTCAAATCATCGTCGGAGATGCCGGGAGCATTGTTACGAATGGCATCGACGGCTTGTACTACAAGTTTATAAAGCAGGTCGGAAATTTCGTCATAATCTATGTCGTCAAAGTCTATAAGCGATGCAATGAGCTGCTCAACGGCAGGTCTTTTAGAACTTCCTGATTTACCGGCAATAACCTCGAAGTCGGTTGAATCATGCAGACCTTGACGGATAATTTCACGACGCAATTCATCGAGATTATATCCAACGGTTGTGTCGAGGTCAAAGTCCTCAAAAATGGCTCTGACATTCTGCTGTTCAACAACGATGCGCGGAATCTCTATAACATTATTTTTGTAATCTTCGACTACAATATTGATAATCTCGTCAACCTGAGCAATTTGCTCAGCTGCATCTTGCTCGGCGAAAAGTGAATCTTTGACACTTTCTTTGATAGTTTCAATAGCCTTTTCGCGGAGTTTATCTTTGACCTCTTTCTTTTGGAGGTCACCATAAGATACCACACCCTCGGCGGCAATGTTGGAAATGGCTGTTTCTACTGCCTTCCCAACCTGTGTAACATACGCCTTCGATTTTTCGGTTATTTCACCTTTGACATTTTCAATTTGCGTTTGAATCTTCTGCTCGGTAGAGGTCGGAGTGGATTCCACACGACCACCCTTATCGCGCTCATCGGCTTCGTCAAGTTCGATAAACGAAACTCTTTTTAGAAGTGAATTTCCCTTGTTTGCCTCGTCGATAACTTTTTGGAAGTTGTCGTGAGCAATAACAGTTAAAGTATCGACATCCTTATTCCCGGTGCGCTGACCGCCGTATGGCAGACGCAGACCTCGCCCTATAGTTTGCTCAATGAGGATTGCGGCATTAGATGCACGGAGCGGAATAATCGTGTAAAGATTATTCACGTCCCATCCCTCTTTGAGCATATTGACGTGGACGACTATTTCTATCTCGTTGTCGGGCGATTCGAGAGCCACAAATTGACGCTCGATTTCCTCGTCCTTTTTAGAGTCGCTATCAATACGTAAGACTTTCCCTTTGTAAACGCCATGGAATATGCGTTCACTTTGTAAGAGGTCTTCAATATATTTAGCGTGGTTAATATCCTTACAGGCAACGAGAATAAAAGGCTTTACAACCGGCAAGCCATTCTGCTTGGCATACATTTCTATGGCAAGACGAGTACGCTCATGCACGGTAATTCCGTCTTCAAGTTTGATAATTTCTATCTCATCGGGAGTGAAATTATCCTTATTGAAGTTGCGGGCTTTAGCAATAGCCGGATTCTTGACATATAAACCATCATCGAGGGCTTCGGCGAGATTATATTCAAAAACAATATTTTTGAACGCACAACCTTTTTCATCGAAAGGAGTTGCGGTCATTTCCAATCCAAGAACTGGACGAAGTTCGTTAATGGCTTTTTTAGAAGCATCGCCGTGATAACGGTGCGCTTCGTCCATTAAGATAACAAGGTCGGGCAGAGAAGCGAGATAGTCGAAGTACGACTGCCCGAGATATTCCGACAAACGGCGCATACGGGGCGCAACGGTTGTGCCGCCTTTCTTGGTAGTCTTATTCTCGGTGTTGAACTTAGATATATTGAAGATATTGATTTCAACCTCAGAGAAAAGAGAGCCGGTGCGTTCCTGATAGTTCTCGCCGGTTACTATTCTTGGCGGTCTGCCGACAAATTCGCTTATTCCTTTGAACACATATTTTGAATATGTAGTATCGCCGAAGTCTTTTATCAACTTCTCATAGAGAGTAAGATTGGGGGCGAGGACGAAAAAGTGTTTAATACCTTTTTTAAGATAGAGGTATGCGATGATTGCACCCATAAGTCGCGTCTTACCTATACCGGTGGCAATAGAAAATGCCAGCGAAGGAAAATCGCGGTCGAAGCCTTTAACCGTAGGAACGATTGACTTTACCTTTGCAAGCTCGGCAGCGATAAACATTTCAAGCATATCCGTGTCGGTCGGCGGTTTCTGCAAAGAAAGTTTATCCGTCAGACGAGCGGTAAGTTCTAACGCTTTAGCAAGCGGCTTGCGAAGCGAAAGACGTTGGCGTATATAGTTAACCTGTGAATCCATACCTCCTAATCATTAAGTTCGTCTGATGCTTCAAAATCGTCCTCCGTTTCGAGGTCTTCCCACTCTTCATCTGCCACTTCCGGCACCGATACTATGTTAAGCGAGTAGTCGTCATGGTCGAACTCGCAGGTGTCGAGAAGTACCTTGGGGATTTTCTTGATGGTGATGTTTGAATACTTATTGCGGCACTCAGGCTGAAACTTTGTGCAGCAGATAAGTAATGATTCATCGTCGCCTATCTGGTCGTGAATAGCATCGAGCATTTCAGCAGTAATCAGTTGGGTAGTTGTGAAGATAAAGTCATGTTCAGAACTGCGTCCTTGTTTCCAATAAACTTCTGTGTCGGGAGAATATGAAAAACCCTGATGCTTTGCCATAGCAGCAGCAAGCATATCGGCATTGTAATCCTTGTTAATTACAAGGTTGCCGTACTTGTCCTTGTTGAGAAGGCTCGGAGCAAGTTCGTAAAATTTGAAGCCGCCTCCACCTTGCCAATTTACGGACTTCGATATGCCACCTTGCTCTCCTTCGATTACTTTCTTCATTCGGACAGTACAATGGGTGTAGGCATGATCGCCCAACTCCACACCAATCCATCTGCGTCCCATTTTGTGAGCAACAGCCGCAGTGGTTCCACTACCAAGGAAACTGTCGAGGACTATGTCTTTTTCGGTTGTATTCAGGAGAATTACTCGTTTAATCAATTTTTCTGGTTTTTTTGAGTTCTTAAAAGCTACTACACCTTCATTATCGAGCCCAGTAGTTTTAATATCAAGCCATAAATCACCAGGATTAATTGTTAGATACTGGTCTGCAAACAGAATTTTGCAACGAGACAGCTTTGTTTCAGTGTTAAATTCTCCTTTTATAAGATACATTTTGCCTTGCTTGGTGGTAATTCCAAAAGCAGATGGAACTACTTCATATTTATTTTTCTTTGCAATCGCTAAGTCTCGAGCTCCACCTGTTAGAGTAGCAAATTGAACTATGCGATTTGAATTAGCATATTTCCATTCGTCTGTAGCATTTTCTCCAGTCTGTTCAAGTGCAACGGCATTCATATTTGAAAAAGTCACATTTTTAAATACTCTATCAACAAACTCAATATCTTCTCGTGAACGATTATCATCAGCGAGAATAACTTTTACGGATTCTAAATCTTCATCACTTATACCTGAAATGTATGTCTTATATTCATTATCCCAAGAGTCTTTGGGAATACGCTCAAGATGAAGGTTTTTTATTCCGTCCTTTTTTGCTAAAATTATGAATTCCTTAATCTTAGCAATTGAGCCGGCCTTATTTACTGATGCCATTTTAACACCCGTAGCTTCACTCATTTTTACACAGATGGATTTTATATTACGTTCACCAAAAATTTCTGATAAAACTAAATAAAGACGTGCAAAATTAGTATCATCAATTTGAACAGCTAATAAGCCGTCTGAGGAAAGAAGATTATAAATAATTTGGAGACGACCATACATCAACGACAACCAAAGCGAATTTTCAATATTATCGTCATATTCTTCAACTGCGGCTCCAATGTTATATGGAGGGTCTATGTAAATACACTTTATTTGTCCTGCAAAGTTTTCTTCCAGGGCGCGAAGTGCGAGAAGATTATCGCCGTGAATGAGCATATTGCCCAGCCACGGTTTCCCATTAGGGAGAGTGCCGGTTTCGACCTCCCCAAAACTATATTCCGGGGTTTCAAGAAGCAAACGAGGCTCTATGGCAAGAGGCTCTTCATCCTTGCCAATCCACGTAAGCTCCAGTTTATTTATCTTGTTCTGTGCCATATTACGATTTTACCAAGTATTTACTATTGCCAATTTTATCAGCAATTCTATCGATTGATTTATTAAGTGAAGGATTTCCAATTATCGTTGTACAAAACGCAAAATGTTTAGGATAAACTTTGAAGGTCCCAACTTCATGAAGTTTTAATGAAATGGTTACTTCTAAATAACCATCAGGCAGTTGGTTTATATCCTTATATAAGGATATCATTATATCGAAATAAATGCTTTCTCTCGGTGGTATCGTAAATGTTTGGTTATTAAGGAATACGCATAATTCGTTAAATAAATATATATTGTGTTGTATGGTAGTACTTAATTTAATTGATACATCATTAGCAGTAACATTACTCGTATTTAATACCTGCAACATAAAATGGTCGCTATAAGGAATAAGCTGACAAGATAATGAAGGAGTATGTTCTTCCTTCCATTGCCTCTTTAATTCATTTAACTGTTCTCTATTTTGCTCTAATGTTTTTGCGGTAAAAAAAATCATAGCAAAAGAAGCAAGAGCACCGATTAGTGTACCAATGAATGATAACCATGTTTGATTATCTCCTACGATTGGGGTAAACGCAGGTATTAATAAAATAAAATTCAGTGCTATTGGCACAACAATAAGTGCCAAAATGAAGCACCACCAATATTTCTTTATAATTTCCATTAAATTATCCTCCAATGAAAGGTTATTAACATGGTTTGCTCAATCTTTTGGGTGAGCATAGCTTCTACTTTCGATAGTAGCTCTTCTTTCTTTGAATCGACGTCGTCCTGGGCTTGATACAGATTGAGCCGTTTTTCGCTGCGACGCTTTTCAAGGTCTTTGATAAGGCGTTGCAGACGTACTTTCTCGTCGAGGCGCGAAGTTTTTTTGCTCTCGCTTTTGCGGAGCTTGATTTCAGCGTCGAGGTCACGCAGTTCTTTTTCAAGACCGGCTTTCACGTCATCTGCCCAATTGTCGAGTTTTTCCATTTCTTCCTCAAAGAAATTATTATTACGCTCGGCATTGGCAGCTGTAATCTCCGCACGTTGGGCGGTGATTGCATCAGCGAGTGCAGTGGCAACGGTTTCGGATAGTTCCACGTTTAGCGGATCTTCAGAGCCGGGAAGCCGAAGCATATACTCGGCAATGTCGGAAGGGACGGTTTCGCCTTTATCAGTGATACAAGCGTGGAGAAGAATGTCCTCTTTCTCGAATGAATCTATTGTAAGCTGCTCTACTTTGAGCCAACCCGACTGCCCGACAAGCCGCTTTATAAAGGCAACGTTGAGCGGTGAGTTGCTATAATCAAGAGTAACTTCCGAGACAGGTACTGAAACGGATTTTAGACCAGTGAGCATAAATTGAGCGAGCGGGTCACCGATTCGGTATGGTCGCACACCATCGTTTAACTTGGTAGTGCGCCTATGCTCGGAGCTGACCATCATGTACTCTCCGGGAAAACGACGGAACCAACTTAATGCACCGTTATCGAAGAATGGGTGGAGGATAAAAGAGTGATTGTTATCGTTGAAATCAGCAAAATCGGCAAAGAAACTTCGTGTTAATTGCCAAAGCGTTTGCTCAAACTGATTGAGATTATCACGGGTTTCGGCAAGGTTGCTCCGAAGTTTCTGCTTAACGGATTCGTCGAAGTTCTCTAAAAGGGTTGTACGGGCTTTAAGCATCTTATCGGAAATCTGTTCTTGCAGTTCCTCTTGAAGTGCGTCAAAAGCCTCCTTAATTTCTTTGGGCGAGCGGCAAAGTTGATAAATCTGCGCTATGCGCTTTTCAAAATCAACGCCATTGCCGATTGCACCGAGAACTTCGTCGGAAGCACCGAACACGCCACTGAAAAGCTGAAACTTCTGGTCGAGCAATTCATAGACGCGGACATCGGCAGCATTTGCTTTATTAAGGAAGTTGATAACGACGACATCGAAATTCTGTCCGTAGCGGTGGCAACGTCCGATGCGCTGCTCTATACGCTGCGGGTTCCACGGCATATCATAGTTGACTACGAGTGAACAGAATTGAAGATTTATACCCTCGGCGGCAGCTTCGGTAGCAATCATAATAGTTGCTTCATCGCGGAAATAGTCAACCAATGCGGCGCGTTTATCGGCAGTTGCAGAGCCAGTAATTTTCGATGTGCCTTTATGCTTTTCTTTCCACGCCTTATAAATGGCAGTGGATTGCTTGTCGGAATTAGAACCGTTAAAAAGTACGACTTTACCCTTATATCCTCTCTTTTCGAGCAGGTCGAAAAGGAAATCCTGAGTACGGCGGGATTCAGTAAAGATAAGAGCTTTTTTAGGTGCTCCGAGTTCTTCAAGTTGTGCGAAGCCCTGATTTAAGCCCTCAAATAGCTGTTCGGCTTTTGAGTTGCGCTTTATCTTAAAGGCAAGGTCGCGGAATTTTTCAAGGTCTTTGATTTCCGATTTAACTCGTTCGATGTCTTCGGGCGAGAGCATTTCTTCCTCGTCCGGCTCGTCCTCGTCTTCTTCATCATCAAGCCATTCTTCGGTTTCACTCTCGTAGTCCTCGTAGTCATACTTGAAAAGGTCCTCGGCTGACTGCTCTACGCCTTGGCATTTGAGCTTCGCTTCCAACTTTTCAATTAGGGCGCAGAGAGTGCCATAAATGGCATGGGTCGAAGATGCAAGAAGTTTACGGAGTATAAGCGTCATAAGTTGACGCTGACTGTTCGGTAACGCATAGAGGCGTGGACGTTGCAGATACTCCGAAACGAGGTCATAGAGTTCCTGTTCCTGTTTAGTAGGGAAAAACTCTTGCAGTATGGCGATACGCTTTGTGTATCGCACATATTCCAAGACCTGACGTCGCAGCGTTCGCTTGCAAAGCGGAGCGAGACGACGACGCAGATTAGCATAATCGGTTTCGTCGAGATTACGGTTATACTGCATCTTGAAACTTTTGAGGTCGCCGAAAGCATAATCATCTATTATGGTAGTCAGACCATAAAGTTCAAGTATAGAGTTTTGGAGCGGCGTAGCTGTAAGTAGAATTTTCTTGCGGTCGGCAAGTGCGTTCTTTATTGTGTTGGAGATTTTGTTGGTAGGTTTATAGACATTACGGAGGCGGTGAGCCTCATCTATAACTACCAAATCCCAATTTGTCTGTTTGAGATATGGTGCTTTTGTCTTTGCGAACTGATAGGAGCAAATGACGATTTCCTCGCAGTTGAATGGATTGAGATTGCCGTCTTCTATATAATGGTTGAACGTCTTTGATTCAAGAATACGCGACGGCAAAAAGAATTTCTCTTGAAGTTCAGCCGCCCACTGCTTGCGGAGGTTTGCCGGAGCAATGATGAGCAGGTGGCGGCGGTGTTCAGCCCAAAACTGCGAGAGGATAATGCCCGCCTCAATGGTTTTGCCAAGTCCTACCTCATCGGCAAGAATTGCACCCTTTGAGAGCGGCGACTTGAAAGCAAAAAGAGCCGCGTCTATCTGATGCGGAGTTAAATCGACCTGAGCGTCTTGCAATGAAGCTGTGAGCTTACCGAGACTGTCGGAAGGCAGACTCCTTGTAAGCCAATAGGCAAAATATTTCTGTTGCGCTGCTGTCAGCTTCATAATAAATAAACGAGAATACCCAAATAGCATCTGTAGGCTGACCAAAGCCTTTAACATCTACTTAGGTATTCCAAAAAATATCTTTCGGCTCTCGCCGTATGTCATTGATTTTATTTTGAGGTCATTTACAGATGAAATCCATGTTAGGTTGCAAAGTTACGAATTTTTCCTTATATAATGTATAAGAGCATCGTATTTTTTTAAGCATTTTCTTTGCGAAATTCATTTGCAAAGATAATATATGTGGTGAGCAAAATCGAGCACAGCAATCTTATTTAATCTTAAAATATGGCGGATTTTGCGAAATTTTTTCACAAAACGCCTGAAATATTTACGCTGAAGGCGTCGCGATACGGAAATTTTTCCGCTCCGATGTAAGAGTGTATCGAAGGCGTCCTCGATGAGCTTCAGTATGTCGAATGGCATATTGTTGTCGCCTCCCCACCATATAAGAAAGCGTGTCGTCGATGATGACCGGCACTATGTCAACGTCTTCCTTAAAGACCGCTGACGAGTTCACTTGAAACGCCGCCCGAGCCGATTGGTTCGGGCGGCGTTTCAACCGAGTTAAAAATAAGCGAGTCCATAACATTGTAGTTTTTGCTACAAAGTTATGGACCCGCAATGCGTTAAGAAAAGACACTTATTTCTTTATTCTGAAGAATTTTATACGCTTTATAGTATGTCCTATGGCAAATGCTATCAATAAAAAACCGATTTTTCCATGAACGCCACCCAATGGACTATGTCCGTTCTCTATGAGCCAATGGATAAAAGTTGCTACCCTTGATAAGAAAGTAAGAATATACAAGCAACAAAGTATGCGTGTCGTAACTTTAAGTTTACTAAATTTAGTAAACCACTTTTCCCATTGAAAATGAAGGTAAATGTGCCATATAATAAGACACATAAACGACAGTGCCACTATAATATGGAGAATAATTGGAAAGATACCACTACTTGAAGTAGCTTCCAACTGTATGCTTAATGCGAGGACAATAGGTAGAAGAATAGCTAATGTCCAATCGCATATTTTTAATTTTTGTACTTTTTCATACTGCAAAGTTACAAAATAATTTTTAACAAAGATGCCGAAAAATATATACAGTTTCTCAACAAGCAGGTGCAAAAATAGCAAAATTCTTATGAGATGTTAATTATTTTTATAAATAATAGTGAGTATTAACGTGGTAGAAGTGTTAAAGATATGGGTGTTTTTTTAACATTTCCTGTCATTGCTTCTCAATACTCGCGATAATAAAGACGTAATAATTTTTTTTTAAAGGTTCATTTGATAAATATCAATTTGTTATTTTTGCGGAAAAATACCATGGACGAGAACACAATAGTATCAAATCAGGGCGGTGGAGAGCTTGTCCCAAACAATAATGCGGCTGTTGATGATGACAAACCCGTGAAATGCCTTAACTGCGGCACTGTCTATAACGGGAGATACTGCCCTCACTGTGGGCAGAGTGCTGATACAGGCAGGTTTACGTTGAAATTCATGTTTCAGAACCTCTTGGCAGCAATCTTAAGTAACGACGGCGGCGTGCTTTTTACCTTGAAGAAACTGTTTTGCAGTCCCGGACAAATGGTGCTCGACATCATCAACGGCAAAAGAAAAAGTTATTTCTCGCCTTTCCCTATGCTCTTCTTCTCCTTGGGATTGTATATACTCGTGTTCTCCTTCACGGGAAGCAACAACATCGTCGTCGATGCCGATAACGCCGTGAAAGTGGAAACCCCTGATTCCTTTGCTGATAATGAAACTGCCTTGATAAATGGCACCGTGACAAAATTGTTAACTCTTTTTAATAATATCTGGAAGTATTACCTTGACAACTATACATTAGTGATTATCTTGACAATACCGATATATGTTTTTGCCGTCAGGACCTGCATGGGGAAACGCTTCAGAACTAAATATAATGTTGGCGAGACTTGCGTCGCTGTTGTCTATTCGCTTGTGCCCGTGATATTGTATGAGACGGTTTGCAGCATAGCATTCGCCTTCTCCCAACCCTTGTTTGAACAACTTGACAATTTAGTCTTTGTCGTGCATGTCGCGTTCATATCGCTCTTCTTTAGTAAACTTACTGATTATAAGAGAGTTAGCCTTGTATTGCGCAGTGCGTTGTCGTTAGTGCTTTATAATATTACTGTTGTCTTGATAATCGTTCTCTTGGTCATTGTCATTGTTGCAACATATTATGATGAGATAAGGGTGTTGTTGAGGTATTAGGATAGGCCACGTTGAAGGTTTGATGCTCTAATAAATTGATTTTCAATAAGGTGAGTAAGAAAGAAATCAAAGGTTTTTCCTGAACACTTCGGCCATAATAATTCCAGCTGCTATTGAGGCGTTCAGCGATTCTGTCGCGCTTCCTTTGGCGCGGGGTATGTTTATGGGGCAGCTAATGAACGGCATCACGTTTTCTCTTATTCCGTGCGACTCGCTTCCAATGATGATAACGCCTTGATTTTGTTTAATGTTTGTATGGAAAACATTTTTTCCCTGCATCAGTGCGCCGAACACCGGTGTGTTTATTTCTTTTAAGAATTGAATAATGTCGGTTTCTATGATATTGGTTCTGAATATTGAGCCCATTGATGACTGTATGACCTTATGTTGCCAAGGGTCGCAGGTGTCTTGAGACAGGACGATTTTCTTAATCCCGAACCAGTCGGCGGTGCGTATTATAGTGCCGAGGTTGCCCGGGTCGTTGATGCCGTCAAGGAGTAACAGCAGCTCATTGTTTGCGTCGGCAGGCACTATATGGGAAGAGGGGATATGTGCTATGGCGAAAATTCCGGGAGGTGTCACGAGGTTGGAGATCTGCTCCATCTGTTTGGAGGAGATGAGCTCTATGCGTCTCAACTTGTCGGCGAGGTCGGTGTTTCTCATAACCCACAACTCGGTGGCGAAGATGTTTTCTATCATGAGGCCGCTGTTTGAAAGCTCTTCAACAAGTTTGTTGCCTTCTGTTGTGAACAGTCCCGATTCCTTACGCGTCTTGGCGAGGCGTAGCGACTGTATCTCTTTGATGTCGTTTTTCGTCATAGTTTAAAAAAAGCCGAAGGGAAAGATTCACTTCGGCTGAATAAAAAATCTTAATATGAAAAATATTATTCTGCGAATACTTCGAAGTTGATGTCAACAGATACTTCTTTATGGAGGCGGATTTTTGCTGTGTAGTTACCGACTTCCTTGATTGTATTGTCGTCAATCATGATTTGTTTGCGGTCGATCTCGATACCCTTGGCTTCTTTGATGGCGTTAGCAATCTGTACGTTGTTGACTGAGCCGAATATCTTGCCTGTTGCAGCTGCTTTAGCAGGGATACGGAGAGTGAGGCCTTCGAGAAGTGTGGCGATATCTTGAGCTTCCTTCTTGATTTTCTCTTGTTTGTAAGCCTGTTGACGCATGTTTTCAGCCAATACTTTACGTGCTGATTCTGTTGCGAGGATGGCCATTCCTTGTGGAATCAAATAGTTACGTGCGTAGCCTGGTTTGACATTTACGATGTCATTTTTATAACCCAAGTTTTTAACATCCTGAATAAGAATAATTTGCATATTGTGTCCCTCCTCTTATTATTTTAAACAATCAGCTAAATATGGCATCAAAGCAAGGTGACGAGCTCTCTTGATAGCTTGAGCGACCTTTCTCTGATATTTGGTTGATGTACCGGTGATGCGGCGAGGCAAAATCTTACCCTGCTCGTTCACGAATCTCAATAAGAAATCTGCATCTTTATAGTCGATGTATTTGATGCGGTTCTTTTTGAAACGGCAATATTTCTTCTTTTTTGTATCGACTGCTATTGGAGTCAAATATTTGATGTCTGTGTTAGCTTGTGCCATTTTATTCAAAATTTGATGTTAAACAATTAGTTAGCTTGCTCTTCTGCTTTTGCCTCCTGCATTTTGCGGCGTTTCTTCTCGTTGTAGGCAATAGCGTGCTTGTCAAGTTTCACTGTTAAGAAACGGATGATACGCTCGTCACGTTTAAGTTCTGTCTCTAATGTCTCGATAACACTGCCTTCGGCTTTGTACTCTATCAACTGATAGAAGCCTGTAGATTTCTTCTGAATAGGATAGGCGAGCTTACGCATTCCCCAGAAATTCTTGAATACAATCTCTGCTCCGTTGTTTGTGAGGATTGTTTCAAATTTTGCTACCGCTTCCTTCATCTGTTCTTCAGATAAAACGGGAGTTAAAATGAAAACGGTTTCGTACTGATTCATAATTTAAACTATTGATTATTAAATAAATAACATTAATTTCTCTTTTTATGAGAACGACTGCAAAAATAGTGATTTTTTTAATACGGGCAAGAAAAAAATTAATTATTATTTTTCAGCATTGTCTTGCAGATAAATTCCGCAGCCTTTCCGTCGCCGAAGATGTCGGGGAAGCGGTGTGGAGGATTGCATGAAAACCTTGAATACTCGTTGAGTATCATGTTCTTGTCGGCGTCGGTGAGTGTTGCTGCGCCGCATTCCACGATTTCCCGCCACTCGGTCTCTCCCCTCAGTATCAAGCAAGGCTTGTTGTAGAAGAACGCTTCTTTCTGCACTCCGCCCGAATCAGTCATCACCATCTTCGACTGTCGTTCGAGGCGTATCATGTCGAAAAATGATACGGGAGGCAGCAGCACTATGTGTTTGTCGCTCATTATCTTTTCATACAGATTATGTTCAAGGCTCTGGCTCAGTATCTTCGATGTGCGCGGGTGCATTGGCAGCACCACTGTGGTATCCTCCGAAATCTCAGCTATGGCACTGAAGATAGCTTGCAGCCTTTCCGGCATGTCGGTGTTGTTGTCGCGGTGTATGGTGCAGAGTACGTATCCGTTAGGTGTCAGCCCTGCCGTCTGTAGTATCTTGGATTTCAGTTCTGCCATCGCTGCGAAATGCCTGCTGTTGTCGAACATCACGTCGCCACAATGGAAGATGCCGGGGTTGTCGGCGGTGTATCTCGGCTTGTTGTCTGGGCTGAACCCCTCCCTTAAAAGGTTGTTGTAGCCGGTGGCGGTGGGGGAGAAGAGCAGTGTGGAACAATGGTCGCAGCATATCCTGTTTATCTCTTCCGGCATGGCCTTGTTGAACGAGCGCAGCCCTGCCTCGACATGTGCAATGGGTATCCGCATCTTGGAGGCCGCTATCGCTCCGGCAAGGGTGGAGTTGGTGTCACCATATACTACAAGGTAGTCGGGACGCTCTTTGTTTAGAACCTCCTCAATGCCTTCTATCATACGCGCCGTCTGCCTCCCGTGTGACAACGAGCCTACTCCAAGGTTGTAGTCCGGCCTCGGTATCTCAAGCTCGTTGAAAAACACCTCCGACATGTTCTCGTCGTAATGCTGTCCGGTGTGTATAATGACCTCCCGTATCTCGCCGGCAAAACAATCCCTTATCGCGCGGCTTAATGCGGAGGCCTTGATAATCTGCGGTCTAGCTCCTATGACTGTTGTTATCTTCATAATTCTCCTGAATCTGCAAAACTATAATAATTATTAATACCGATGATAATGTGGTCTAAAATTTTTATGTCGAAATATTTCGCGCCGTTAACGATGTTCTGTGTGAGTTTCCTGTCGTTGTTGCTTGGTTCGAGGTTTCCTGAGGGGTGGTTGTGGCATAGCATCACCGCTGACGCTTGGTTCTCAATTGCTGCCTTGAAAATCTTCTTCGGGTCGGCAATGGTGCTGCTTAACCCTCCTACGCCTATCTGCTCAATCTTGATGATGTTGTTGGCATGGTTCAACATCATAATCCAGAACTGTTCGTGTGTGAGGTCCGACATCTTGAGGTAGAAGTGCTCGAAGGCGTCCCTGCTGTTGCGTATGCTTCTTGTTGAGGCGGTCTCTGCGAATCTGCGCCTCCTTCCGAGTTCAAGGGCGGCGGCTATGGTGACGGCCTTGGCCTCGCCTATGCCTCTGTATGCCATCAGCTCCTTGATGCTGAGCTTTGAGAGGTTTATGAGGTTGTCTCCAACATCTTTAAGCACATGCCGCGCTAAATCTACCGCTGTCTCCTCGCTGTTGCCGCTGCCGAGGAGTATGGCCACGAGCTCGGCGTCGCTTAAGGCTTCCTTCCCCTTGGCGAGCATCTTCTCCCTCGGACGGTCTTCCTCCGCCCATGCCTTGATGGTGCTGCTGTTTGGTTTCATGGTCTTGGTTCTTGGTGCTGGTGTGCGATAACAGCAAAAAGTTCTCCCTTGGCTAAGGAAGAACTCTTATCTTTTTCTCTTGTTATGCTGTTATGCTAATTTTGCTGTGAAGTGAGCAAGCTTTGACTTTAAATTAGCAGCCTTGTTACGGTGGATGATGCCACGTTTTGCTACGCGGTCAATGGTGCTGTACATTTCAGGAAGCTTTGACTCTGCCTCGTTCTTGTCACTCAATGCTCTGAAACTTCTGATAGCTGAACGCATCGCTCTTGCATAGAAGCGGTTGTGTAAACGTCTTTTCTCTGTCTGACGGATTCTCTTCAGTGAAGATTTGTGATTTGCCATTTTTATAATATTTTATTACTTTTCTTAACTATTATTTTCGAACTGCAAAATTAGATAATTTTTACATACGAAACACATTTTTATAATTTTTTTTTCAACTAATTATTTCTGCGCTGATTTCGGAGTTGTCACCTTTGAAATAAATGTCTTTTAAGATGACGTCAGCGAAGGTGTTTTTTTGTAATCTGTTGTCTTTCAGTCTGATAGGTATATAGTTC
>SAMEA3663297__coassemble_613_pt1 | contig 17652 bp, 14 predicted proteins | sample SAMEA3663297__metabat2_high_PE_006 | metagenome-assembled genome bin SAMEA3663297 (sample SAMEA3663297) | pig gut metagenome | biome: pig gut; feature: pig-associated habitat; material: faeces | place: China | collected 2013 | reverse complement strand
GTCTGAGCATGGGCGTTAAATTCCTTCTCGGTCTTGACGCTGAATTGATGAGGTTTTATATTCTGGCTTGCCGCAATGGTGTATATCGACACGACAAGAATAAACAACGCTATTTTTTCATATTTGTTATGGACATTTTTTTGTTTCAATGGACAAAAGTATTATTAAAACACCCCGTCCAAACCGCCATCCAAAAAATAATCTGTTAAAAATTTCGTAAACGGTTGGTATTTAATAAGATAAAGTTTTTGCCATCCAAACTTTTTTTTGAAATTTCCAAACTAAAGGGGTGAAATTTCTGATTTTTGTTCCGTTTTGGAGGTGTTTTTGGGGGTCTGTCCGGTGATTTTTTTCACCTTTCCAAGCGATAAGATAGAACTAATCCATAGCCATATACAACTGTGCATACCGTCCAAAAGGCGGTGGGAATACAATTTAGGGATTTTGGAAGGTCTCAAACACGTATTCGAGGGTCTATAACTCCATAGATAATATCAACAACGATATTGATAATCACTAGCATAGTACCAATAAGAAGCACCGACCCCATGATAACAGGGAAGTCGAACTTATCGAGGGCGTCAACGATAACGACGCCAATACCTTTCCAATCGAAGACATATTCAACGAACACTGCGCCAGCAAGAAGGGAGGCGAACCAGCCTGAAATAGCTGTAACCACGGGAGTAAGGGCATTACGTAAGGCATGGACAGTGATAATGCGCCATTTACGCAATCCTTTAGCCTTGGCTGTACGAATATAGTCCTGTGACATCACGTCAAGCAATGTTGTGCGAGTAAGTTCGACCACAACAGCGAGCGGACGGATACCGAGAGTCAACGCTGGCAGAATAAGGTTTTTCAAGTCGAGATATGACCCGTTGCCATAATCATCAACAGAGAAAAGGCTGCCTGTCATGCCGAGTCCCGTCACCGATTCAAGCACATAGCCGAAGAGCCATGCTATGAGGATAGCGGCGAAGAATGAAGGCAGTGACATTCCTAACGTTGTGACAAACAACGTCAGGCGGTTGATGAAGTTTGAATTTAGTACTGCTGCGAGAACGCCGAGGGTGACGCCGAAAAGCATAGCGAAAAATATCGAGACCGAGGCAAGAATAAGAGTGTTTGGGAACGCCTCAGTCAAAATATCCGCAACCTGTCTCTTACTTTGGTAAGAGAAACGAAGATACGGTGGCTTTACAACAAGGGATTTCTCACCAAACGAGGCGATTCTCAGGCATTTACACGGCTGTTTATCAGCATCATAGACAGATAACAACGACAAGTCGTTAAGATAATTAACGTATTGTTTTGCCACACTCTGATTCAGTCCGAGTTCTTCTCGAATAGCGATGACATCCTTCTCATCGGCGCGTTGTCCGAGCATCATTCGCACTGGGTCGCCGGGGACTATGGTGAAAAGGAAAAACACTATAGTAGCCACGCCCCATAGGACGAGGATTCCGTACAACACCTTCCTGACGATATAGTCAAACATCATTAAAATGGAAAATCTATTTTACTCCATTTCCCTTGTATCACACCATTATCTATAAGCAGCAGTCCGGGATTTGAGCGTACCATTGTCTTAAGTTCGAGCTCGTCACCGAAATACACATCGTAAAACATCGGGTATTTTTCATTAAGATTATCGACGGCATCGGGTGATGTTGCTGTTATCCAGATATAGCTAAAGCCTTCTTCTTCAGCCTTTTCCGCCATCATCATGCAATTCTTGAAATCCTTTTCCGACAACTCATCGAGATAAGGTGCGACAAACACGTACAGGTTCTCTGTATCAAAAAGAATATTGGTGAAGTCGTTACCATCAGCATCGAGAATCGAGAAGGAGAGCGAGGAAGAGGCGTTTTCCGAACGTTGTGAGACAAATTCCCATTGGCTCATCCACACACTGTCATTCCATGGATAATTGGGCGACACAAACTCTTGAGTCTCACCGGTTTCCTTATTTTGATACAAGAGATAGATAACGCCGGCATCATATTCCGTAGGAGTCATATCCTTCCCGACCTTCCATTCTCTAAAATCTATTATCGGCAGATGTCTGATGTTAAAAATCTCAAAATACACGAACGCTGCCATAAACAAAAGAGCGAAGAGCCACTGCCCTATCTTTGTCACCCTATTGTTTTTCAGCGACTTAAAGTTTATCAATATAGGAAGCAACAAAGAGTCAATGACGAGATTCTTGTAAAAAGTCTGCCAATTGCTCATTTTCACTGCGTCACCGAAGCAACCGCAGTCGGGGACAAGGTTCAATAAAGCGTCGAAGAATGTGACGATGGTGAAATACGCCATAAGGATAGCCGCGCCCACCGACGACAAACGAGGTAGAAGGTTAAGGAACAGGCATATACCGACAATAAACTCCGCCAATATCAGAACGATGGCGAGCACAAGAGCCGCATTATTCAGCCATTCCATTCCATAAACGGACAGATAGTCAACAATCTTATATTTTGTTCCGAGAGGATCAACGCCTTTAGTAAAGCTGCTGAAAATGAACAGTGCACCAACGAGCATCCTGTTGACAGCAAGCCCCGCATCATTATATTTTCCTGCTAAAAGTGACGAAAACATGAGGGTAAGGAGCGCAAGGCTGAGCACCGCCCAAGAGAATTGAGGTACAAAGCCAATCAGCACAGCACATACCAGAGCCATGCCCGTGAAAACGAAAGACACCAACCATGATTTATGTTTGAACACCACCATTACTCCCCTATTTTTTTTCGTTAATTAAAATCAAACAGAACACAGCGTAATTTATTATGTCGAAATAGTTCGCATCGAGACCTTCTGAGATAAGCGTCTTACCGTCATTATCCTCTATCTCTTTAATCCTCAAGAGCTTCATCAAGATAAGGTCGGTCATTGAGCTGACGCGCATGCTCCTCCAAGCCTCGTCATAGTCGTGGTTTTTCTTCGACATCAGCTCGAAAGCGGAATCAAGGACCTTATGATATAAGTCGGAGGCAGTACTGAAATCGATGTCCGGATGTTCTACAACGCCAAGTTGAAGTTGTATTATCGCCATTGCAGAGTAATTGATAATACCGATAAACTCCGGTTCAACACCTTCATTTACAAGATGTTCCTTCTTTCTTTGCAAGCTCCTGATGCGGTTAGCCTTGATAAAAATCTGGTCAGTGAGCGATTCGGTACGCATTATTCGCCATGCGACGCCGTAGTCGTGCATTTTTTTCTCAAAGATATCGCCACATAACGATATCACCTGTTTATATTCTACATCAGTATTTTTTTCCATTCAAAAAAAATTTATATTTTTGCGTTTCAATTATTAAGGAATAAAATATCCATGCGGTAAAATTATAAAAAAATATGTTACGAATAAAAACTGACAAGCAATTTTTTTCATGGGACAGGGCTGTTGTTATGGGCATCATGAATGTGACACCCGATTCATTTTATGATGGAGGCCGGTATCAAGGCATCGATGCGGTTCTGAATCAATGTAATAAGATGGTAGAGGAAGGTGTTGACATCATCGACATAGGGGCATTCTCTACTCGACCGGGCAGCGTCAGAGTTGGAGCAGATGAAGAGTCAGCGCGCATTCTGCCATCGCTCAAGGCCATACGAAAAGAGTTCCCTGACATTCCAATCTCCATCGACACTTTCAGGAAAAGCGTCGCGCAACAATGTTTCGAGGAAGGAGCCGACATCATCAACGATATTTCAGGAGGACTGTTCGACGACGAAATGATTCCTTACATCGGGAGCAACCATATACCTTATATATTAATGCACATCACAGGCACGCTTGAGACCATGCACAAGGAGAACATCATCAGCAGCAACGTACATGAGGAGGTAAGGATGTTTTTCGAGAGACAAATAGCAAAATTGTCTGAATATGGGGAGCAGCAAGTCATTCTTGACCCAGGAATAGGATTCAACAAGACCATAGAATGTAATTTCGGATTGTTAAGAGATATTGACAGTTACAGGGTGAACAATCTGCCCGTCTTGATAGGCATCTCACACAAATCACTTATCTTCAAGACTTTAGGGATTACAGCACAAGAGGCGTTAAACGGCACCACAGTATTAAACACCATCGCGCTTCTCGAAGGAGCCGACATACTCCGCGTTCATGACGTTAGAGAGGCTGTCGAGACAGTAAAACTTGTAAAAAGCTTTAATAACGGAGTGGATTGATTCATCATTGTATTTCAAAGTGGATTTTATTTTTAAAACATAAAAACAGCAGACATGACCGACTTGATTATCAACGCCTTCATTCACATCCGTTTCTTGGACATCTTAGACATTATCCTTGTTGGACTGATGTTTTATTTTCTTTACACATTAGTAAAAGGTAGTACGGCGATAAACATTTTCATAGGCATTGTTGCGATATTAATCATGACTAAGATTGTGACGGTGCTGCACATGGAGTTGTTGAGTTACATATTAGGAGCCTTTGTCAATGTTGGATTTATTGCGTTAATAATTATTTTCCAGCCGGAGATAAGGAAGTTCCTGTTAAGCATTGGCACATCGAAATTTGCTGTTTCTTTCCGTCGTTTTTTCTCCCGCTTAGGGTTAAAATACAGTGGTGAGGGCGACAACGACCTCGACCCTATTTGCGAGGCATGCATCTCGATGGGTAACGACAAGGTCGGTGCGCTGATATTATTAACGCAAGAGAATGATTTACAGGACATCGTTGCCACTGGAGTAACAATTGACGCTATCATCAGCAAGCCATTACTTGAGAACATTTTCTTCAAGAACAGCCCGCTTCACGATGGGGCAATGGTCATTTCAAACAACAAGATTGTAGCGGCGAGATGTATCCTTCCCATCACGCAGCAGACGCATCTGCCGGGTAGTTACGGGCTAAGGCACAGAGCCGGTATTGGAGTGTCGGAGAACAACGACTGTATAGTGATTGTTGTCTCAGAAGAGACGGGTAGCATCAGGATAATACACAATGGCAAAGTCAATGATGTGAAGCCTTCGGAGATGAAGGCCAAAATCATTGAGATTCATAACAAGAGTGCGTTCTCAAAAAAGTCATTCTCACGAAAATAATCAGTACACAGGAATCAACCGGTCGGAATCTGTTTTGAAGAACAGACGCTCATAAGGGTCGTAACGGAAACTATTGACGGAGTCGGGGCTTTTTTCAGAGTGTCTTTTTATGAAGTCGTTTAATGCCGCATCGTAGCAATAGCCAGCATAAAGTCTGCCGAGGTTCTCTGCAAAGCGGTAGAAATCAGACATTGTGAGTGAATCAACATAAAAATGCGCCAACAGCCTCCCCTGCTCATCGCTTTGGAAAGAGCAGTAATAATCGCTAAAGAGATTCTGTTCGGTAAAATAAAGAGTCGAATCGGGATTATCATTGAAGGCGAACCATGCCGCCACATTCACAACGTCAACAGGCACGAGTGCGACACAATCCTCATCATAAAAGCTATAGTAATATGGTTGGGAGACATTCATTTCCGACACTTCAACGCAAGGAATATCAATCAACCAAATATCGGAAGAGTCATTGATGGAGGTGACGACATTCAACCCATAGTCATTCAATGTTGAAGCCATTGAGAGATAAAGTATGTCGAGGAACAAGTCATCATCAATCTTATCCACTATTTTTGTTTTACTTTCGAGAAAAGCGATTTTTTCCTGAAGTGATAGTGTATCCATCTCTTCCGGGACAGAATCGTTGCGCAGGTTCTTCTTTATCAGCGATTCCGGCAGGAACAGAGCCACGGAAGCGTTTGCACTATCATCGACAAACTTATAGGCGAGTTTTCGATGTTGGGAACATGAGACCAGCATCATCATAGCGAGTAACAGGAAAAGTATCTTTCTCATAATCAACAAGATTAGTTATCAAAACAAAGTCAGTTGTAAGCCCTCTTCATCATTAGGAGAAAAGTTATCATCGACAATCTCAGCGTCAGTATTGACAATCTTCTCATCGTCGGCATATTTTTCATCTTCGATGTTTTCTATAGAAGAGTCGTCAGGAGCATCAACAACCGGGGGCTCGAAAGGTTGAAGGAACTCGAAAGAGTTGACGCTACGTGTTGAGAGGCGTTTACCTTTTGCCTTATAGCTCTTCACCCCGATATATTCATCAACGTTAAGTTCTTCATCTTCATATTGTTTACCGCTCGGGCTGTCATTAAAATTCAGGAGCAGGCGTGGGAGCATATCCATATTTATGGATAGCAGTTTCGCGTTTTCATCGCCGATAAACGAGGTACGTTTATTAAGAGGCGTGTCGGCATCGATAGAGAAGCGTTTAATATAGTGCAGTTGTGTTTCCGACTCGACATAGATGACGGTGAGAATCATATCAGGGTCATATTTGAAAATCATCGTCATATCGTCATCGAAATGCGTCGAGAGGTCGAAGTTTGTGAGGCGGAAGTCGCCGTTCGAGTGCAGTTGAACAATTTTGTCATCGCCGGAGAATAGGCCGAGGGATTTTCCACGTCCTTCGGCGTTAAGGCGGTTCACAGTGTCATCGTACCATATTTCGCGAGCAGAAAGGGTTGAGACTCCCTCTTCGTGTTTGAAAATCCTATTGACGGGGTGGTTTGTTAGTTTGTTACCGCGGCTTGCGCGTCCTTTGATGTCGAGTTCCGCGAAATTATAGTCGAAAGATGTTTTCTTAAGTTTTGGGGAAGGGCGCAGCAGCACCTTTATCACCTCGGCTTCGCCGTTAGGGTTGGCGGAGAAATACACCACTTTAGAGCCGGGCTCTCCGGCAGTGAGGTCATAAATTTTATCGTGGGTGATTCCATCGATGAAGAACCTCTTCACATAATAAGGGCTGCCGGCTTTCCCGTTGCGGTAAGCCATATTATAGATGGTGCGTTTGTCGCCTTTATGGTAGATGTTGGCATAGATGATTTTCTCAGGGCCAACGAACAGTTTGGGTTGCAGTTTCACCACCGAGAAGGTGCCATTTTCCCTAAACACAATAACGTCGTCAATATCTGAGCAGTCTGACACGAAGACGTAGGCATCTTTGTTCTGTTCTTTCTTAAGCCCTGTGCCTGTACAGATGAATCCCTCTTCCCTATTGACATATAGTTTCTCATTATTAGCCGCCACCGCCGCCGCAGAGATATTATCGAAGTTACGTATCTCTGTCTTACGTTCACGGCCCTTGCCGTACTTCCTTTTTATCTCCTCGTAATAATGGATGGCGTAGTCGGTGATATGGTCGAGGTTGAACAAGACCTCTTCAATTTGTTTTTCAATATCGAGGAGTTGGTCTTCAGCCTTTTTGATGTCGAATTTAGAGATTTTCCTGACGGGTTTCTCGCATAGTTTCAGCACATCGTCTCTTGTTATCTCACGTTTAAGGCGCGGGCGATAAGGGTCGAAGGCGCGTTCGATGCCTGTTATTTGTTCGTCGAAGCTTTCGGCATCGTTTTCAAGAATCTTATAAATACGTTGTTCGAAGAAAATCTTCTCAAGAGAGATCCAATGCCACATCGACTCCAGCTCATCGAGGGTGTTACGCAGTTCCCAGCTAAGCAGTTCGACGGTATGGTCGGTGTTATATTTTAGAATGCTTGAGATGGTAGTAAACTCAGGCTTGTCGTTTTTTATCACGCAGGTACACAGGCTGTTAAGTTTGACCTGGCATTTTGTGAAGGCGTAGAGTGCGTCTATTGTCTGGTCGGGAGAGACACCCGGAGCGAGATGTATGACTATCTCTGCTGTTTTTGCGGTGTTATCGTCAACACGTCTGATTTTTATTTTTCCCTTCTCCCCTGCCTGAGTGATAGACTGTATGAGCGACTCGGTGGTTGTCCCGTAAGGTATCTCGGTGATAACGAGTGTCTTTTTATCTTTTTGGGATATTCTCGCACGCACTTGGACCTTACAGCCACGTGCGCCGTCGTTATATCCGCGCACATCAATAAGTCCTCCGGTCTGGAAGTCAGGATATAGTACGAAAGGCTCGTCTTTAAGGTAAGAGATAGAGGCGTCAATCAGTTCGATGAAGTTATGAGGAAGAATCTCCGACTTCAGGCCGACGGGGATACCCATTGCGCCTTGGAAGAGGAGGAGCGGGAATTTCACGGGGAGAGAGACGGGCTCCTTGTTCCTTCCGTCGTACGAGAACGTCCAGTCGGTGGTTTTCGGATTGAACACCACATCGAGAGCGAACTTCGACAGCCGCGCCTCAATATAACGAGGAGCAGCAGCGCCATCGCCCGTAAGGATATTCCCCCAGTTACCCTGACAGTCTATAAGGAGGTCTTTCTGTCCAAGCTTGACGAGGGCGTCACCTATTGAGGCGTCACCATGAGGGTGATATTTCATTGTGTTACCTACGATGTTTGCCACCTTATTATAGCGTCCGTCATCTATCTCCTTCATGGAATGGAGGATACGTCTCTGCACCGGCTTCAAACCGTCATTAATCTCCGGCACTGCGCGGTCAAGAATAACGTATGACGCATAATCAAGGAACCAGTTCTCGAACATACCCTTGAGCGGCACAATACGGTATCCGTCGCCAGACTTCACCAGCATCCCCGACTCGTCCTCAGCCGTCGGGTCAAAGCCGTCAAGGACCGGTGACACATCATCAGCAACGAAGCCGCCTTCAGCCTCACCCAAATCAGAAAAATCCTTCATATCCTGATTTTCAATATTCTCATCTTCAAAATCGCTCATAAATTCTATTCTTCCTTTAAAGTTCCAAAATTACAAAAAAACATCATTTCCAGAACCTCAAAACTAAAATTTCTATCAACATCGCAAGTAACGAGATGATAATGAAGTACTTCCATAACGAAGACTTCCCTGTCAGAGAGTCTATAACCGCATCGGAAGAGAAATCGTCATCTTTTATCACCGAAGCAACATTCAAGCCATTGTCTTTCAAAATTTTAAGTGCTTTTTCAGCATCAAGGAAACTCATTCTCGACTCCTCCCTGCTGTCGTTCCACGCCGTCTTCATCAGCACGACATCGTCTTTACAGACATCATAGAAGCCGGAAGTAGGCAAATCCTCGTCCAAGAAAAGCACCACCTTGTTGTTCCTCATCTCGACAGAAGGAATCATCTCAAAAGAAGAGTTCGGCTCCCTGACGCTCACGCCACCATCGGAAAATGCTGACAAATCATTAAGTAACAACGACTTATCCTTTCCTATTGTAAAATACAACTTCGTTTGCCTCGCTCCATACATGGCAATCTTATACATCAGTGGAACGAACAAGGCGTTATCAGAAAGATTGCCCCAAGAATCGTTGAAGCGAACCGAGAATGAGAAGACGCTGCCCATTCCCACATCAGACACCGTCAGCAACGGCATACCATTCTGCAACCCAATCAAAGTCAATGCGTTATTTTCCAACTTCTTTATCTTTGAATAACGATATACGATTGGATATTCGGCATTATCAGGTATTTTGAGGAACACATCGTCAAAGAAACGATGATTAGAGGAGATGACATTAGCGTAAAGCGTATCATTTTGATAATCAGACTCTTTAGGAAGTAGAAGCACGCTGCTTCCATTATTTGCGCAGGAGAGAATTGTCTGCCACAACGACTCACCGACATTTGCATCACCATTGACAATAATGAGTTGTACATCGTTAAGAGACTGCTGGTCAAGATGATAGGGGTCAACACCGAGATAATTGAATATTGGGTCGCCATCGAAAAGCGTTCTAATAGGAATATCTGGTTCGTCATTATCAATGATTTCCACCACATTTATTTTAGGTTGTACGTTCAGCGTCAGAAAAAACTCATCATCGAAGGAGACGGGGGCATCGGATATTGAGACGCAGGCTGTGTTCTCGGAGGGATAATCTATCGAGAGCTGTAATGAGGCGACAGATTGTCCGTGTGCCGGCACATTAACGGTAGAGATAGAAGAAATAGTTCCATCAACAGAAAGGCTGACGGGCAGTCCATCGATTGCCTTATCACCATCGTTGACAATCAAAGCATTAACATCATTCGGAAGACCCGGTTGGAGGAACGGTGAAGAGAGCCACACTGAATCCACATACACATTATGTTGATAATCAGATAGAAGTGGACAGAGGATAACGTTAAGCAAAGAATCAGGAGAAGGCAGAGGAGTTGATTCGTTAAGGAAAGAATATTGGAAATCGGAGAAAAGGAAAAGAGAAGCACTATGGAAGCCGAAGCGGTCAGCAATCAGATGAATATTCTGATAGACAGAGGTGAAAGAAGAAGGCACCGATTCGGAGGGCATGGCATCGATACGGAGGAGCATCTCGTCTTTATTCATTGGATATTCGTCGTCGGGGATACGGCTATTTGTAAGAAGGACAAAGCGTTGTGACGGGCGCATATTCTTGACAAGGTCACGTGCGGAGGCGCGGGCCTTTTCGAGCAGTGGGGCATTATCTGCATAGCATTGCATCGAGAGAGAGTTGTCGATATAAATTGCCACGAGGGAATCGTCATCTATTGAGGTGATATTTTGAGATGGACGGTAGGGGTAAGAGAAAGCGATGACGAGGGCGGCGATCATTGTCATTCTTGCGGCAAGCACCACGAGATATTTCAGTTTCTTAGTCTTTGCGTTTTCCTGTTCAATTTGTTTTAGCAGAGCCGTATTGCTGAACAGCACGGGTTTATGACGTCTGAAGTTAAACAGGTGTATTATTATTGGTATTGCGAGTGCGGCAAGGCCGAAAAGCATATATGGGTATAGGAATGACATTTTGCGAAATATTAAAAACAGAACAATAGCATTAGCAGGAAATTTGATGCAAAGATACGAAAAAGTGGGAAGAAAAGACGTGAAAGGGAAGAAAAAAGGACACCCCGGAGGATGTCCTTCATTAAAAGATACTCAGATATGATTAGATGATACCTTGAGCGAGCATAGCGTTAGCCACTCTCATGAAGCCGGCGATGTTAGCACCTTTAACGTAGTTAATTGTGCCGTCAGCTTGAGTACCGTATTCAACGCACATGTCATAGATATCGTTCATAATCTTGTGGAGTTTCTGGTCAACTTCTGGAGCTGTCCAGTTGATATGAGCTGCGTTCTGGCAGATTTCGAGGCCTGAAGTAGCGACGCCACCAGCGTTAACAGCCTTACCAGGAGCGAAAGGAACGCCAGCGTTCTGGATGTAGGCGATAGCTTCAGCTTGGCAACCCATGTTAGAGATTTCAGCGACATATTGTACGCCGTTGTCGATCAATTCTTTAGCGTCAGCCTCATTCATCTCGTTCTGGAATGCTGATGGGCAAGCGATGTCGCATTTGATGCTCCAAGCTTTCTTACCAGGGGTGAAGATAGCTTTGCCTGGGAATTTGTCGGCCATATCCTGAACCTTGTTACGGCGTGAGTCACGCATAACGAGCATATAGTCGATCATTTCCTTGTTGATACCTTCTGGGAGTTCGCAGACGCCGTCTGGGCCAGAGATAGCGACGACTTTAGCGCCGAGTTCTGTAGCCTTTGTTGCAGCGCCCCAAGCGACGTTACCGAAGCCTGAGAGAGCAATTCTCTTGCCTTCCAATGTCTCACCGTTCTGGCGGACCATACGGTCAACGTAGTACATTGCGCCGAAGCCTGTTGCTTCTGGACGGATCAAAGAACCACCCCAGCCGTAGCTCTTGCCTGTAAGAGCGCCTGTGCTGTGTTCGCGTGCGAGTTTCTTGTAGATACCATAGAGGTAACCGATTTCACGGCCGCCGACACCGACGTCACCAGCTGGTGAATCCTGGTCAGCACCGATGTTTCTCCAAAGCTCATACATGAAAGCCTGGCAGAAACGCATGATTTCAGCGTCTGATTTTCCTGTTGGGTCGAAATCAGCACCACCTTTACCGCCACCGAGTGGGAGGTTTGTCAATGAGTTCTTGAAGATCTGCTCGAAACCGAGGAACTTAAGCATTGACTCGTTTACAGCCGGGTGGAAACGGAGACCGCCTTTGTATGCGCCGAGAGCTGCATTGTACTGTACACGGTAACCTAAGTTTACCTGGACTTCACCGTTGTCATCAACCCAGACAACTCTAAATTTGAAGATACGGTCAGGTTCAACGAGACGTTCAACGATCTTTGCTGCTTCGAATTCAGGATGCTGATTGTAAACTTCTTCAACTGATTCTAACACTTCGCGAACTGCTTGTAAGTATTCGCTTTCACCTGGATGTTTCTTTTCCAGGTTTTCCATAATGGTCTGTACTTTCATTATCTTTTATTTTAAGTTAATAATGTGTTTATTTTTTGTGCAAAAATACTATTTTTAATTTACAAAATACATTTTTTTAATAAATAATTTACCAAACACGCGTTATTTTGTAACCTTCTCATTACCAACATATTCGCCATTATCCCAAATAATAATCTCGCTCACACTTCCATCGGCGTTATAGTGTATCTCACGTCCGTGTTTCAGATTGTCTTTATATCTTATCAAGGTATTCTGATAAATGCCGCCTTGGCTAAAACCGCGCTGCTCTCCGGTACCCCTGTCATAGACAGCGTTACTGCCAAGACTACCATCGGGATAATACATTATCCAGCTGCCGTGCATCATACCATCAAGGTATTCGCCCTCCATAAAGACCTTGCCGTTGTCATACCACTGTTTATAAAGGCCGTTCAAGACGCCGTCCTTATAGTGCTCTCTTTTCACAAGCACCCCATTGACGTTATATTCCTCACGCACACCATCGTACTTGTTATCCTTATAGTTACACTTCTCATACAGGCTGCCGTTCTCATGCCAGCGCATCGCAGTGTCGTTAAGCACGTTCATAGTGAAGTTTGCCTCCATCTCCGCCCTGCCAGTATAATAATACCATTTGCACAGCCCATCGAGCTTGCCGTCAGAATACCTCAACTCCGACTTGACATTTCCATTATCCCAATATGAGACAACAACATTGTCATCAACATTGTCGTTACAAGAAATGAAAGTGACAGCAAACAGAAGCAGTATGATGTTCAGTCGTCTCATTTTATTAGCACCTTATTATAACCTTTAAACTGATAAACATTCCAGAAAGTGTTCTCGTATCCTGAGGTCTCCGACTCCTGCTTGAAATGGAACTCCGTCTGCAACAGAGGGATACGGTAATACGGGATGCACATCTTCATATCGTCCCCGTAATGATGCAAGGCATTCAGGAAGTACCAACCGATATCAAAACCAAGGAAGGCATATCCTGATGGCTCGGACGAGAACCTGTCCCTAAACTTGCACAAGAAACTCCCTACCCTGATGTTGTCGTAATCGATAAACGCATCATCGAAATATATTGCGTGCATCTTCATCAGGTTCTCATTAAACAGTCCGTCATACTTTCCCCATTCGGGTAACATTATCACGGTAAGCTGGTAATTCTCAGTGAGTTTTGTCACTTTGTTCACTATCTCGTTTGCAAACACCTTGTCGGTGCCATACACAATAAACAGATTATTTCGCAGAGCGGACGCATAGTTTTTCACGAGCTTCAGGCTATCCCTGCTGTAATCGATAGTGACAACGTTATTTCGGAAGGCGACGCTATCCTCCAAGTTATTCTTCAGGATGTTGATATCGAGGCTAATATTATCTGTCAGGAAGTCGGACTCTTGGAATTCAATCTTAAGATACTTCCAGCGTCTATGGTTTTTCTTAATGACATCGACAATATGCTTATTGCTCACGTAGGAAAAATCGTCAATGTTTCTTCTCACCACGTTTTCTATCTCGCTGATTACGTCTGCGTTAGATGTGCCGTCCTTGCTAATGATGAACACGTTGTTCGAGTGGTAGTCTCTTCTGATGATACTGTCGAGTAAAAACATCTGGGAAGAGAGTGACGGTTTGATTTTCACCACGTTAGGGTTATCTTCTACGATATTTGAGCGAGGTGTTATCGGGTTAATTATCAGGACGTTCCTTTCGGCTGCGAAATATCTGACCACTTCAAAGGGCTTAAAATAGAAAGGGCCGACGATGAGGTCCACGTCTTCGAGCCAAGGGTCCTTTATTGCCTCTTCTGCCTTAGCGATGCTGTTATCGACATCAAAGACCTTGAGTTCGAGGTTCATGCCGCGGCTGTTAGCGACAGAGTCGGCGGCAATCATGAAGCCCTCGTAGAAGTCGAGGAAGGAGAAAGGCTTGGTGTCAAGAGTTTTGTTCGATGGTTCCGACAGGAAGAACTCCTCGGTAACTTGTTCAAGGAACAGAGGCACCATGAGAGCGACCTTATATTCTTCATCGTGAGGGGCGTATGCACAGTCGCAATACTCCTCTTGCGCCGGGGCAAGGGATGCCGCCAGCAGCACCAAGCAGGCAAAAAGCAGTTTCTTTAACACCATATTTTTATTTAACCGGACAAGGTCTCCCCCGTCCGGTGTTACCAAACATTATTTTTCAACGTTAGGGAGCGGGATAAACCCTTTTCCCATAACCTCGGAGCTTTCAATAACATTGACGAAAGCGTCAGGGTCGAGTTCTCTAAGGTTGTTCTTCAGTTTCACCAAGTCGGCGCGTGTAAGGTTGATATAAATCATCTTACGTTCCTGGCCTTTAAAGAGCCCTTTGCCCACGAAGCATGTGCCGCCCCTCTTGATATCATTGATAATGAAGTCTCTAACCTTATCGACTTTCTCTGTGACGATGAATGCCGTCTTATAGCTCTTGATACCTTCGACCACAATATCGATAATCTTGCCCTCAATGACGATAACGAGTATTGAGTATATTGGGAGGCGCAGCTGGCCGAACGCGATAAGTGTCGTGAGGGTGATACACGAGTCAACTATCATGACTAACGTGCCGAGGGAGATTTTAGTATATTTGTGGATAATCATAGAGATGATATCCGAGCCTCCCGATGTTGCTCCCGACTTGAAGATAAGACCGATAGCGAGGCCGTATATACCGCCGGCAACGATAGTGTTGAGGAAGTAGTCAGGCATGAAGTAAAGCTCGCTATGCGGCACTTTCACCATAGTATTCAGGAAGTTAGGGTCGCTGCTGTTGATATTCTCGAAGATACCGTTATGGATGATAGGGTTATAACCCCACACTGTCTCGATGAGCCATGTGAAGCCGAAAATCATAAATGTTGACAGCACTGTCTTGAATCCGAACTTAGGGCCGAGTATCCAAGTGCCAATAATGAGCAGCGGGATATCCATGCAGAGGGCGTAGTAGGATATTTTCCAAGGCCACACGGTGTTCAAGACGTTTGAGAGACCGTAGGTGCCGCCCGGAGCGAGAAGATAAGGGTTGACAAACATAACATCGCCTATTGAGAACAACGCGCTGCCCAATATCAGGAAGGCGTAGGCGACTATTTCTTGTTTCCAATTGATTTGTTTTTTCATAAAAATAAACTAAAAAATATTTACATGAGTTATCTAACACAAAGCATTATTCCCATTCTATTGTCGCAGGAGGTTTTGAGGAGATGTCGTAGCAGACTCTGTTGACGCCTTTCACCTTATTGATAATGTCGTTTGACACTTTTGCGAGGAAGTCGTATGGCAGATGCACCCAGTCGGCTGTCATGCCGTCGGTAGAGATGACAGCTCTCAGGGCGATGGTGTATTCGTATGAGCGTTCGTCTCCCATCACGCCTACGCTCTTCACGGGGAGGAGTATGGCGCCGGCCTGCCAGATGCTGTCGTAGAGGTTGTCGGCCGTCTCGTTAGGATACGATGCGCTTGGGAGCTCGCATCTCCATTCCCTCAAGGCCTTGATATAGATGTCGTCGGCATCGCGCAGTATCCTGAGTTTCTCTTCTGTCACCTCGCCGAGTATCCTTATTCCGAGGCTCGGACCGGGGAACGGATGGCGTCCGACGAGCTCGCGTTTTATTCCGAGGGTGCGGCCCACTCTGCGCACCTCGTCTTTAAACAACGCACGCAGCGGCTCCACAATCTTGAGGTTCATCTTCTCAGGCAGTCCGCCCACATTATGGTGCGACTTTATCTTACAGCTCGGTCCGTTGACGCTGACGCTTTCGATGACATCGGGATAGATAGTGCCTTGTGCGAGCCATTTCGCACCGTCAATCTTCTTCGCCTCTGCCTCGAACACCTCGATAAAGGTGCCGCCTATTGCCTTCCTCTTCGCCTCCGGGTCGGTGACGCCGGCGAGCTTGCTGAGGAAGATGTCTCCCGAATGGACGCCCAACACATTGAGGCCGAGGTCTCGATACGACTCAAGGACATCCTCGAACTCGTTCTTGCGGAGCAGCCCGTTGTCAACGAAGATACATGTAAGGTTCTTCCCTATCGCCTTGTTAAGCAGCACGGCAGCCACTGTGCTGTCAACGCCGCCCGACAATCCGAGAATAACCTTGTCATCACCGAGTTTTTCCTTCAACGCCTCAACAGTAGTGTCGATAAAAGAGTCCGGAGTCCAGTTGCCATGGCATCCGCATATTATCTTTACGAAGTTCTCAAGCATCTTAGGACCCTCCTTGCTGTGGAACACCTCAGGGTGGAACTGAACAGCGTAAGTATCCTCACCGTCAATCCTATAGGCAGCGTTCTCCACATCATCGGTGCTGGCGATGACATGTGCGTTCAAAGGAAGCCGCGCTATTGTGTCGCCATGTGACATCCACACCTCGCTGCTCCTCGAAACACCCTCGAACAGCTTGCAATCCTCTTCGGTGACCGTGAGCATAGCCCTGCCATACTCCCTTGCAAGCGAAGAGTTCACCTCTCCCCCATAATGATACGCAATGAATTGAGCACCATAGCAAATACCCAGAAGCGGAAGACGCCCCTTTATCCCAGAAATGTCCGCAAAAGGAGCGTTAGCATCCCTGACAGATGAAGGACTACCACTCAAAATCACACCCTTGATGTCGTCCGTAATCTCCGGTATCTTGTTATAAGGATGAATCTCACAATACACGTTCAGCTCCCTAAGCCGACGCCCGATCAATTGAGTAACTTGAGACCCAAAATCTAAAATCAAAATAGTTTCCTGCATATTGGTAATTTTTCGTTGCAAAAATACGAATTAATTCAATCGAAAATAATTTTGAAATTAATAAAACCAAAAAACGGATTATTTGTTACCTTTGCAGAAAATGTTTCATCAAAAATATACCTTGTCTCATGGCAACGAAAAAAAGAAGAAATAAGAAATCTAATAAGAAAAAAGGTGTAGATATTATCTCTATCATTCTAATTGTCTGCATATTAGGCATTACCCTATGGTTCATCTCGAAATATTTCATCAACGAGATTAGGGACAACAAGGACGTAGTGGCCAAGGATGTATCCCACACTGAAGCTGTGCTGCCACTCAATAATGAGGGGAAAGATGTGAAGACGAAGGTGGAGAAAAACAACTACGCCATAAGCCTTAACGGCTGCTGGATGAGCACAACAGAAGGCGCGGTGCTTTCTGTCTCCAACAACACTTACCGCCTCGACTTCATGGGTGTGGATAGCGACGAGCCCATCATTGGTAAGTTCTCGCTCAAGGACAACATCATCACCTTTATTAATAAGGATATGCCTTGCGCCGATGAAAAAGGCGAATATGAGATAATAGTCTCCAATAACGACGTCAGATTCAGATGTATTAACGACAACTGCACTAAACGAAAGGCGACACTCACCACCGAATGGGAATGGTTAGAGGAATGAGATAA
>SAMEA3663297__coassemble_477_pt1 | contig 21244 bp, 17 predicted proteins | sample SAMEA3663297__metabat2_high_PE_006 | metagenome-assembled genome bin SAMEA3663297 (sample SAMEA3663297) | pig gut metagenome | biome: pig gut; feature: pig-associated habitat; material: faeces | place: China | collected 2013 | reverse complement strand
AAAAAAGGAGGAAAAAATCATTTCCCCCTTCCTTGTACTACGATAAGCACGGTGTAAATCAGGATTTTAATATCCACGGCGAGGCTCATATTTTCAATATAAAGGATGTCATATTTCAGTCGTTCCACCATTTCATCTACGTTTGAGGCGTATCCGAACTTGACCTCGCCCCAGCTTGTTATTCCGGGTTTAATCTTGAGGAGCATCCTATAGTGAGGGGCTTTCTGAACAATCTGGTCGATATAATATTGGCGTTCAGGGCGATAGCCTACGATAGACATCTTGCCGCCGAGCACGGTGAAGAACTGTGGTATCTCATCGAGACGCACCTTTCTCATAAACTTGCCCCATTTGGTGATACGCGGGTCGTCGTCTTTAGAGAGCTGCGGTCCCATATCCTCGGCGTTGACGTACATACTTCTGAATTTGAGCATGTTGAAAGGCTCGCCATGTCGGCCGATACGTTCCTGTCGATAGAAAATAGGGCCTGGTGACGACCTTTTCACCATAATAGCGGTAAAGATATAGACGGGAGAGAGGATGACTATCACAAGGATGGAGGCCACCACGTCGAAGACCCTTTTTGCCACCTGCTGCCACACAGGCATAGGCTCAGGAGTAATCTGAATGAGCGGCGCGTGCCAGATGCCCTCCTGCTTCACCGTACCGAAGACAATGTCCTGCATCACGGGGATAATCTTCACTATCACATCTATGCTCTCCAACTTCACAAGGATGTTGTCGATGACGTCGGTCTCGGCACGCTCTATTGCAATAATAACCTCTTCTATATCATTTTCCTTTATTATGCTTGCGACATCTTCATAGAAGCCGAGCCGCGGAATATATTTCTCCAACTTATATTCGTCCCAGTCGAACACATTCACAAAGCCTATGATATTGTTGCCCGAAGAAAACATCTGTCCTTCAATCTCATTATAGATGTCACAGGCGTTGTCGCTGCTGCCGATGATGAGGGTGTTGAAGCCTATCTTCCTATTATGAATCCTCCTCGCCGTGACAGATGTGATGACAAGCCTGCCCGAATAAATTATTGTAAATTGAAGGACATAAAGCACGAAGAATGATGTATAATATGAGAGGTACGACTCAATAGTATCGTTAAGAATGGTGCAGAAGAAGAGGATTACGGTGCCTAAGAGAGTCACGAGAATCGTCTCGCCGAGTTCCCGAACCCTTGATTTTGAATATACCTTACGGTAGGAGCCAGCCAGAAGGTAGAGGAAGAGCCAGCCGATAGGAATACATATTATTCCAATCCAGAATTTCTTATCATCTAAGATTACGTTGAAATTATTGATATAATCAACATTCTCGGTAGTCTTACGGTAGCAGAAGAACACAAACCATGCAACAAGGGATGCGAACCAGTCCCATAAGACGTATTTCAGTGTCTGGGTACGTTTGTTAATTTTCTTAGTCACGATAAATCAGCTTAATATTATCGAAATAGTAGTTTGCTTCTTCATTTTCCTTAACGGAGCCTCTCAGGTAGAACTTGAAGTAGTCCGCCGTTGTTGTTTCAGTGACAGATGGGCTGAAGTTGATGTAAATCTTCTTCCAATCGTCCGACTTCCTGACCATGACAAGCTCAATATCTTCGATACCGTTTTTTGTTTTGGCGAAGAGACCCACTTCAAATTCGGCTTCGCACTTATAGTCAAGTTCAAGAATGATATAGTTACCCATATTCGGGAGGTCGTAGAGTGCGTCGCTTGCGACACAGAAATAGTTGAGTGTGTCGCCAATCCACACATGGCCGGAGTGGCAGTATTTCTCAGGGCTGACAGGGTCGAGCCAAGTGTTAGGGTCGGAAGTGGATGTCTGGACGACGGTGGTGTCGCTTTGAGAGGTCTTGAAGAGCCTGATATTGTTGATGTCCTCGAAGTCCTCCATCATCTTGAACTTCACCGAGCTGCTGTCAGGGTGATAGTATCTTGTGTAAGGGAAGATGGTGTCGATGACGCCCGGTTTGAAGGAGTACGACTCAATATTAAGAGGATGGTAGAAAGGGTAATGTATTCTTGTTGAGGATATTCCGTTCATCTTGATACCTGGGGCGAGAGTGATGTCATGGGTGCCCTCATGAAGCACAGGAGCGAGAGCGTACTTCCCGTCCTCATGGTCGAGGAACTCGTAACAGCCGACGAAGTTGCCATCGACATAGAGCCAAGCGTCAGTAATAGCCTCGGTAGCTGCACCTTCTGTCTCATAATCCGTTGTCAGCGACCACGGCTCGAAGCGGATGTAAGACGGTATCTCTTGGTCACCTTTGAACTTGTTGCAAGAGGTGAGCGAGCAAAATACAAATAATATTAGTATTAATGGTAAAAACTTCATCAGGATATTTTTTTAGTCCAACGAAAGATAATATCAAATATTGTATTACTTGAGATGTTTTTCCAATAATGACTGATGTTTGTTTATCTCATCAAGTATCAAGTAAGCGACTTTGAGCACTTCCACGCCGTCCTCAATGGTGACGGGCGGTTCGGTATCGTTGATGATAGCGTCATGGAAGCTTTCGAGTTCTGTCAAGATGGCGTTAGTCTGGTTTGTCTCAAGCTCGGCCACGGAGATAATCTTTTCGGAGCCGTCAGCGAGGGTGAGTGTCATGTCGAATGGCCCCGGTTCGCCTTGAACATCAGAGACTTTCACCACATCGGCCTTCTTCTCAAGGAAGTCCATGGTGATATAAGCGTCTTTCTGGAAGATACGGAACTTCCTCATATTCTTCAGGGAGATGCGGCTTGTGGTGAGGTTGGCGATGGTACCGTTTTCAAACTCTATCCTCGCGGTGGTGATGTCGGGGGTCTTGCTGACGATAGACACTCCGTTAGCGTTCAGCGACTTTATCGGGGAGTTGACGATGGTGAGGAGAATGTCGATATCGTGCACAGTAAGGTCAAGGACCACGGGCACGTCGCAGCCTCTTGGGTTAAACATTGCGAGACGGTGAGCCTCGATGAAGAGCGGGTCGTTGATAAAAGGGCGGGCGGAGATGAATGCGGGGTTGAAGCGTTCCACATGACCCACCTGCACCTTCACCTTGGCGTTCTTCGCGAGCTCGATGAGTGCGTTGGCCTCTTCAACGGTGGCAACAATAGGCTTCTCAATGAAGACGTTCTTGCCTTTGGCTATAGCCTTTGAGGCGCACTCGAAATGAGCTATGGTGGGCGTCACGATGTCAACAACATCGACGGCATCTATAAGAGTATCAATAGAAGAGAAGTTAGCAACACCCATGTCGGCAGCGACTCTCTTCGCCGTGTTCTCATCTTGGTCATAAAACCCGACCAGCAAATATTTATCTATTTGTTTGATGCAGTTCACATGAATTTTTCCAAGATGGCCTGCACCTAAAACACCTATCTTTAGCATCTGAAAATTTTTTGCAAATATATATATTTTTTATAATTTTGTGTCATAAAAAATGAACATGTTAGAAGATAATTACCGACACAAAGGATTACGTCATACTTTAGTGCAGACGCTTAAGGATAAAGGGATTACAGATGAGAGGGTGCTTGACGCCATTGGTGCTGTGCCTCGGCATCTGTTCCTTGAGTCGTCGTTTGTGGAGTATGCCTATCAAGACAAGGCCTTCCCTATCGGTTCGGGGCAGACTATATCGCAGCCCATGACCGTTGCCATGCAGAGCCAGCTGTTGATGATAAGCAAGGGCATGAAGGTTCTTGAGATAGGGACTGGTTCGGGTTATCAGGCCTGCGTGCTCGCTCAATTAGGCGCGAAGGTGTTCAGTATCGAACGCCAACGTAACTTGTATAACAAGACGAAGGCGCTGTTGTCGGAGATGCCGTATTTCATCAAGACGTTCCTCGGTGACGGCAACAAGGGTCTTCCCACATTCGCGCCGTTCGACAGAATCATCATCACTGCGGCGGCCCCCGAAATACCCGATGCGCTGATAGCTCAACTCAAGCCCGGCGGCATAATGGTCATACCGCTGAACAGCGAGCACGACGCCATGCAGCAGGTGATGCTGCGTCTGACAAAACAAGCAGACGGCACGCTGTCAAGAGAGGAGTTCGGCAACTGCCGCTTCGTCCCTATGCTGAAAAATATCGGTATAGACTAAATCTGGAACTTAAGGTATTTTATGGTGAGCCCCTGCTTAAGCCACATCTCCTCGTAATAGGTGCGTATCGACTTCACCTCCAAGTCGTCGTCGTTGGAATAGAGGTCGTTATAGTTATACACCAAGGGGAAGTTCGACTCCTTAATGACATCACAGGTGAACTCATACAAAATATCGCTGTCGGTCTTTAGGTTGACGAAGCCTTCTTTCTTCAGGAAGGTGCGATACCTGTCGAGATAGACGGGGGCGGTGAGACGTTTGCGTGCTTTAAGTATCTGAGGGTCAGGGAATGTTATCCATATCTCGTCAACCTCGTCCTTACCGAAGAAGTTCTCTATCAGCTCGATGCGGGTGCGCACAAAAGCCACGTTCTTCAGCCCTTCCGCAATGCCTTGTTTCAAGCCGACCCACATCCTCGCTCCCTTGATGTCCACACCTATATAATTAATATCCGGGTGTTGTTTGGCGAGGCCAATGGTATATTCTCCCTTGCCGCATCCAAGCTCAAGGACGATAGGATTATCATTACCGAAGAATTCGCGCCATTTGCCTTTTAACGGGAACCCTTCCTCCTTTATCCTCTCAAAAGAATACTCAAAAAGATTATCGAACGTCTTACATTCGGCGAAACGAGCAAGTTTGTTTTTCTTTCCCACGATATTATTTTTTTCTTAAGAGCCAAGCGGCATTATTAAAGTCTCTCTTTATCATCTCCATTTTCGCGACAGCGGCATCTTTGCCCATCACGGCATCGTATGCCACACGGATGTTACCTTTTTTATTAATAGGTAACACCACGGCGTTGTCAAAGCCTTGTCTCTTCAGCTTCTTCAGAAGTCTGTCAGCGTCACTGCTGTTTGTCACCGAGCCGCCAATGATGTAATACACGTTAGTATCTGCCGGCTTGAGAGCCTCGTCGTTGCGCGGTGCGATATATTCAACGGCATTGTCGGCGGCGATGAGTGAAGGAGCCTTAGGGTTAAGCGTTGCCACGGAGGCGGTGACAGTGGAATAGTTATTATTAGCGAGGCAGCTCACCACGAACTCGTTAGGAGAGGAATAGAACAGGGGGTTCCATGAAGCGAGGTCGGAGCCGTTTTTGTTCGCGCCCCAGCCGAGGAGCACCATCGCCAAGGCTGCCACCGAGGAGTAGGCGGCGGCTTTGAGCCACCTATAGTTATGGCGCGTCACCTTGAACGGGACGGTGTTATTCTCTTTCTCTTCGATAGAGAGCACGGTGTCCTTCTGTTTCTGTTCGGCCTCTATCTTCTCTGACAGCTGGTGATAGAACTCGCTTCTGAAGACGGGCTGCACCGAGAACGAGGGCAGGCCGAAGGCGTCCGGGTTGAAGTTCATTCCCGGCTCCGGCACGAAGGAATAGTCCTCATGGTTGACACGTATCAGCTCGCCCACCCCGTCGAAGCGCACACGCCCCTCAACATCGAGCACGGCTAACTTTATCATCACGAAGTCATGAACCATAGCAGCAGCCTCCTCAAAGGAGATGCCCTTCCTTTCACTAAGATAACCAATGAGCAATCCGTCATCTGACAGCAGATGACCGTTGAAAGCTATCTCCCTGCATGGAGGCGTCAGACGATGACTGACAAAATCCAACACCGACGGGCTGTCTTTGCAGATAAATGCGCCCAGCTCCGGGACCACCACACACTCATTCTCGTAAAGTAACTCAGCTATAACCTTATTTATCATTGTGTTATCTTAATTTTTAAAAATACTTTCAATCTTAATAATATCCGATGGCACATCAACGGAATAGCTCTCGTATTCCGTCACGCCCATCATCACTTGGTAGCCGTTCTCAAGCCATCGCAACTGTTCAAGCGACTCCGCCTTCTCGAGTCCCGACTGTGGCAGCGATGCTATCTCTCTGAGAGTGTCAGTGCGATAGGCGTATATTCCTATATGCTTATAAAAGCATCTGTTTGACAGCCATTCATTTACATCCGGCACATTTCTCATGAACGGGATAGGGTGACGGCTGAAGTAGAGAGCCTTCCCGTTAACATCGAGCACCACCTTCACGGCGTTAGGGCTTACGAGCTCGTCATAGTCGTGAATCTGCTTGCAAAGAGAGGCAAGCCTGTTATCGCCGTGAGCGATGATGGCGGCAATCTGGTCAATCTGTAGCGGGTTGATATAAGGTTCATCGCCCTGAATATTGACGACGGCGTCGAATGTGGTGTTCATTTTCGCGACCACCTCGCAGCATCTGTCTGTGCCGCTCTTATGGTTAGGCGATGTCATGACGGCGGTGCCTCCGAAGGCATTCACAGCGTCAGCGATACGCTCGTCATCGGTAGCTACCACCACCTCATCGAGGAGCATGGCCTTCGATGCCTGCTCATAGACGCGCTGAATCATCATCTTACCATTGATGAAGGCGAGCGGTTTACCCTCGAAACGCGAGGAGCCGTAGCGAGCCGGAATAACACCTAATATCTTCATGTTAGAAAAGTCCGTTTAATGATGCGTTAATCCTGTCAATAATACCGCCGAGGTCCTCCGGGTTCTCTATCTCTATATTATCGCTTTCAATAACAAGCAGTTTGCCTTTTGAATACTTGGAGATCCAGTCCTCATACCTTCTGTTAAGAGCGTTAAGATAGTCGAGGCGTATCGACTGTTCGTAGTCGCGGTTACGTTTCTGTATCTGGCGCACGAGTGTCGGGACGCTGGCACGGAGGTAGATGAGCAGGTCGGGAGCCTCAAGGAAGGAGCTCATCAGCTCGAACAAGGAGCGGTAGTTCTCATAGTCACGTGTCTCCATAAGTCCCATGTCATAGAGGTTGGCGGCGAAGATATAAGCGTCCTCATAGATAGTCCTGTCCTGAATGATATCCTGCCCGCTATTACGAATATCGAGCACCTGACGGAACCTGCTGTTCAAGAAATAGACCTGAAGATTGAACGACCAGCGCTTCATATCCTCATAAAAGCTCTCAAGATAAGGGTTATTATCCACTTCCTCATAATGGGGCTTCCAGCCGAAATGTTTTGACAGCAAACGAGTTAGGGTCGTTTTTCCTGAACCAATATTACCAGCTACAGCTATATGCATAGTTATTCAAATTTTCCGCTAAAATACGAAAAAAAATCATGAACCGGCGGAATTTTTTCAGAAAATTTACTTCGGGGCTTTATAGAGGAAGAAGAGGCCTATGGTGGCGAAGATCATGTTAGGCAGCCAGCCGGCGAGGAAAGGTGAGATGATGCCGGAGACGGCGAAGACCCTGAAGAACTCAAGGAAGAGGATATAGGAGAAGGCGATGCCGAGGCCAATGCCGAGGTTCAGGCCCATGCCGCCCCTTGTCTTACGGCTCGCGAGCGACACCCCTATGACGGTGAGAATAATGATTGCTGCGGGCGATGCGAGACGCTTATGCTTCTCTATCTCATAAGGCAGCACGTTGTCGGCGCCCTTGGCCTTCGACTCCTTGATATAACGGTTCAACTCGATGAGGTCCATCTCCTCAAAATCCTCCTTCACCATGTAGAAGTCCTTTGGGCTCATGCGGAGCACGGTGTCAATCTTCTTCCCCACCCTTATAGATTCCTCGGGGACAAGAGTGCGCTCAACGAAGTTATAGATACGCCACCTGTCATTAACAGTATCATAATCAATCCTATCCGCAGAGAGCTTGTACTCCATCACTTGGTCATGGAAACGCTCAAGGGTGAATTTATATCCGGTCATACGTTTCACGTCGAAGCTCGACATATAAGCGTAGGTGTCTTTCTCAATCTGCACATGAAGGTTCGCGCCGGAGCTTTTCACAAGGTTCTCCATATATTGGTTCTTAAAAACCCTTCGCACCGAATCCATCTTAGGTATCAAGAAGTTACCGAGGTAGAAGGAGCATGTCACGAGCAGCAGTGCCGCCATGATATAAGGCCAAAGGAAACGCCTGAAGCTTATGCCGCTACTCAAGATGGCGATAATCTCGGTATGTCCCGCCATCTTGGAGGTGAAGAAAACCACCGAGATGAAGGTGAAGAGATAGATAAAAAGATTAATAAAATAAGGTATGAAGGGCAGATAGTAATGGAAGACGACCTCGTACAAGGAGGCGTTGTTTTTTATGAAGCAGTCGATGTTCTCGGACACGTCGAACACTATGACCACCACGATGAGAAGGCTTATGGCGAAGAAGAAAGTACCTATGTATTTCTTAAAGATGTACCAATCGAGTTTCCTCATAATCAGAAGGTTATCATATACGACTTGTCAGTTTAGGGAGAATCATATCGCGCCATTGGGTGAAGTCGCCCTCGATGATATGTTTACGGGCGGTCTTCACAAGTTGAAGGTAGAAGGCGAGGTTATGGACGGAGGCTATCACTGCGCCGAGCAGCTCCTTTGAGATGATGAGATGTCGGAGATAGGCCTTAGAATAATGGGTGTCAACGAACGAGGAGCCGTTGGCATCGATAGGAGAGAAATCGTTCTTCCAGCGTTCATTTTTAATATTGATGATGCCTTCGGAGGTGAATATCATGCCGTTACGCCCGTTACGAGTAGGCATGACGCAGTCGAACATATCCACGCCGCGGGATATGGCCTCGATGATATTGGCGGGTGTACCCACGCCCATGAGGTAACGCGGCTTATCTTTCGGGAGTATGGCGTTCACCACCTCAATCATCTCGTACATCGTCTCGGTAGGTTCTCCAACAGCGAGACCGCCGATAGCGTTGCCGTCACAGCCTTTCGACGCTATATATTCCGCCGAGCGGGTCCGCAAGTCGGCATAGGTGCAGCCTTGCACTATAGGGAAGAGCGACTGTCTGTAGCCGTATTTCGGCTCCGTGCTGTTGAAACGGTCAACACAACGGTCGAGCCAGCGGTGCGTCCTCTCCATCGACAATTTGGCATAACGGTAGTCAGCGGTGCCCGGCGTGCACTCGTCAAACGCCATCATGATGTCGGCACCTATAGTCCTCTCGATATCCATCACGCGCTCCGGAGTAAAAAGATGCTTCGAGCCGTCGATATGCGAGCGGAACTCAACACCCTCCTCCTTCATCTTCCTGATTCCCGTCAGAGAGAAGACCTGAAAACCGCCGCTGTCCGTCAGGATAGGGTGCTCCCACGAGTTGAACTTATGCAGCCCGCCACATTCCTCCAACACCTCTAAACCCGGCCTCAGATACAGATGATAAGTGTTTCCAAGTATTATCTGCGCCTTGATATCATTCTCTAAATCATTGACGCCCACACCCTTAACACTACCAACAGTGCCAACAGGCATGAAAATAGGCGTCTCTATCTCCCCATGGTCAGTGGTGATGACCCCAGCACGTGCATTGCTCTTAGCGTCGTTCTTTACTAATGTATATCTCATCTGAAAAATTTATGCAAAGATACAAAAAATTGTTCACGGAGCTCTATTTTTTTCACACCATTATCACCACCTCATCGTTAGCACCTCGTATCATCACCCCAACCCCAAAGCCCATCATCTTCATTCATAACGTATTGTGAAACAACACCTCACCTTTATTTTTCCATAAGATGTTTTTTTAAAAAGATATTATGTATCTTTGCCGTCGATTAGAAAACGAGATATGCAGATTTCCTTTTATTTTAACACTTTAAGTTTCATCGTATTATGTATTTTCGCCATTTCATGGGTAATACAGATGTCCTACTTTTGGGGATTATTCTCTCGATTAGCTTTCTTTAAGAAGAACAAATACGACAACACGTCTCCCAGCTTCGAGCCAGTATCTGTAATAGTCTGTGCAAGAGACGCTTACGAGTATTTGGTTGACCTCGTGCCGAAGATTCTGTCGCAGGATTACCCTGAGTTCGAGCTTGTCATTGTGAACGACTGCTCTGTTGACGAGACGACAGAATATCTGAAGGAGCTGAAGCGGGCACACCCGGAGGTCAACATAGTGACACTCACCCAGAGCCTGAATTTCTTCCACGGGAAGAAGTTCCCTCTGAGCATGGGGATAAAATCCGCCAGACACGAGCTACTGCTCCTCACCGATGCCGACTGCCTTCCTCAGAACGACCAATGGATAAAAGGCATGGTGAGCGCATACCGCAAGAACACCGAGGTAGTGATTGGATACGGACCTTATTTCAAACGTAAAGGATTGTTAAACAAACTGATACGATTCGACACGCTTTACACAGCTATACAATATCTCTCAATGGCACTCGCCAACATGCCATATATGGGCGTCGGAAGAAACCTTTCTTATAGGAAAAGCACCTTCTTCAAAAACAAAGGGTTCACCTCTCATTATAATATCCCTTCAGGCGATGACGATATCTTCATCAGCCAAGTGGCGAACAAAAGAAACACACGCATCTTCATCGACCCGTCAAACAGAATAGAGTCGGAGCCAAAGCACACCTTCGGCAACTGGATAAGGCAGAAACGCCGCCATTACACAACAGCAAACATGTACAAACCTTCTGTGAACGCCATCTTAGGGACCTTGCTATGCAGCAGGCTGACGTACTATTTCTCCTTATTATTATTAATACTGCTTCCTCACGCCTTCGATGTGATAGGAAGCAACTATTTGTATCTCATCATCTTAGGAGCTTTTGCCATAATACATTACGCAAGCATGGACATCATCTATATTAAAACGGCGAAACAGTTAGGCGAGACGTCTTTAGGATTGTTTTTCACCCCTTTTTACGACATCTTCTTCGTTTTATTCACCACAATATTAGGTTTAAGGAACTGCATCTCGAAGCCGAAGAGCTGGTAACTCAAACGCCATCAAGCATTTCGAGCCTTTCTTCAAAAACCGCACATCTTTTCCAAGGCAGAAATAGATTTCATCGGGCATTAGTATTTCGTACAAGATGATTGTCGAGACTGGCTATTAAAAGGAAGATGACAGATAATTCCATCATCTTCAATAAGTTATATCTTCAAAGAACTATTTTATCACTTTTGTCACTTCACCATCAACACTGACGAAATAGACACCGTTAGGCCATTCTGTTGTGTCCAACACAGAAGAGCCGTCTGATTCGAGAGAGATAATCCGTTGGCCATGAGCGTTATACACTATCACGGAGGATAGGCCTTCGCTGCGCACGTACAAACGGTTATCTATAGGATTTGGGAAGACGGCCGTTGCTGCGCTCGTCACGTCGTCAGAAGAGAGAGCACCTTGGAACTCCACTGCGCCGAGGTCAATCTGTTCACCCACAATTCGTTGATTACCAAGGAAATCAGGGCCAGAGACGCCGCTCACCGTCTTATTACCGGCATCGATGAGAGCGGAGCCGCTCAAAACACCATAATCTCCATTATCAGGGTCAACGAAGAAAGGATAGTGTTCCATTCCACTGCCTTCATTATCAGCCGACAAATCGATGATGTTCGTCCCTGTCACGCCGCCCTGCACAGCGCAGTAGCTGAATTTGGAGGAGCCTGACAGTTGTTGAGGCGTGCCGTTCACGGTGTTTCCCCAGAAGACGCTGTTATAAATCCTGTTATAGCTCGACTCGTTATACAATCCGCCGCATGTCTCAGAAGCTTCATTATTCACCACGTTACAGTTAATCATGGTGATGTCACCTTTATTAAATAGAGCTCCGCCGGCTTTTGCGCTATTATGGTCGAAGATAGTGTTAACAAATTTTGATTCTTTATTTGCAAAGATATAATATGCGCCGCCTTTGGTTTGGGCTACGTTATTTGAGAAGCGGCAGTTAGACACTTGTGCGCCAATCATATCGCACAATGCGCCGCCGAGTGAGGCGGAGTTATTAGAGAACAAGCACTTATCGAATCTCACGGTAGCGTTTTCATAGAAGGCGGATATGATATGCACTGCGCCGCCGAAACCTTTAGAGGTGTTGTTAAGGAAACTACAGTTTGCGAAGCGGCTGTTGCTGCATAGGTATGCGCCTGCCCCTGTGCCGGCGTCTCCGTTCTGAATGGTGAGCCCGTCCCATATCGAGAACTCCGCATTAGAGAAATGTCCCGACTGATACACCACGCGTCTGGCGTTTTGTCCGTCAAGGATGGTGGGGTTCGCGTCGAAGTCACGGTCGTCCATGTTGAAGTCAGGCGCCTCGTTGCCGGCGAGGCCTCCATAGACACGGTTGTTAGGATAGATGACAAACGCGCCATTGCTGTTCTCCATGTCGCCGTAATAAGTCCCCGTCTTGACCCAGATATTTCTCGACATATCGGTAGCCAATGCGGTAGCATATTCAAGATAAGGTGTGGCGTTAGCCCACGAGGAGCCGTCGCCTTGTCCGTCGGCGGCCACATAGATGATACCGTTCTCATCGGGGACAATAGGCAGAGGATAGATGTCTTTCACTACGGTCTCGTTCTGGTTGAAACCGGCGACGTCATTGATGTCGTAATAGCCATCGCCGTAGCCGCTCCATCCGAGGTTGAAATGGAAATAGTCGCGGTAATCGTATCCGTCGCACACTATAGCATGCCCTCCCGAACTACCGGAGCCAGAGAAATACATCGGTCTCGCCTCGTCAAGCTCATCTTTTAGGAGCTGTATCCATGCGTCTTCCTCATAGTTGGAGCGTTGGCAGAAAGTGGCGGCGCAATAGCCGAAATACATACGCATTGCCGTCTCCACATCTCTCGACTGAGCGCCACTACCTGACGGGCTGAAGTTCATGTCAACGCTGACGCCGCAATGGTACATCAGCGTTGCTATAGCGTCATTATCACTCCAGATGGAGTTAGGCATGTTGTCCCAATCGTATGTTGTAGAGCCGAAATCAGCGGAGAGGTCACCGTATTCGCTATGATGATACGAATGGCTCCCTTGTCCTTTTGACGGATAATCCCAATACTTCATCACCTGCGACATGGCGCAAGCCACACAGCCGGCATAACATCTGTCGCAAGGGCCGCCATAAGCCACCGGGGCGAGCGCGTTATAGTAGCAATCCTGATTCCACTGCGTCTGAATCATAGGCTCGACAGAAGTGACATTCTTCTCAGCAGGCATGATGTTTGACTCCAGCATCTCCCATTCGGAGGCGACGCCATCAGATGCGAGCATGTCATTCCTCCTCAGATAATCTATCTTATCCTTATAGTTGTCAATAAAATACATTGCCGTTGCAGGTATCTCTCCTGAAAAAGAGTTGACATCAGAATAGGCAAGCACCGGCCTCATCCTTTTTGAGGCTGAAACGATGACGAAACCACCGCCTTCCACATTATAAATATATAGGCACGGCACGTCGTCAGTACCGTTTTCCACATGGAAAAGTACAAGTTCAGCATCGGAAACACCTTTAACATTAGAGATGAAATTTGAGCCGAGTTCTTTCGCATAGTGTTCATTTACAAAGCCTTGCGCCAATGTATCATTTAGAAACAAAACGTTGACACATACAAAGAAGAGTACAAACAAAAAATTTTTCCTCATAATTTCAAAAATTCAAGTCCGCAAAGTTATAAATTTATTAACTTTGCGAGTTAAAAATAACGAAGAAAAATAAACAAAAAACATTTATATATGAATGACTTTCAAAAAGAGATACTTGCTGGAATACCTGAGGAGCTTCCAGAGATAAAAGAATATGACAAGAGTATCAACCATGCGCCGAAGCGTAAAGACATTTTAACAAAAGAAGAGAAGAGGCTTGCGATAAAGAACGCGTTGAGATATTTTCCGGAGAGACATCATGCACAGTTAGCGCAGGAGTTCTACGAGGAGCTTGAGAAATACGGAAGGATTTATATGTACCGATTCCGTCCTTCATATCCGATGTATGCGCGTCCTATAGACGAATATCCTGCTAAGTCGCGTCAGGCTGCTGCTATCATGCTCATGATACAGAACAACTTAGACCCGGCGGTGGCGCAGCATCCGCACGAGCTTATAATATATGGCGGCAACGGTGCCATCTTCCAGAACTGGGCGCAGTACCGTTTGGTGATGCAGTACCTTGCCAACATGACAGACGAGCAGACCTTGGTGATGTATTCTGGGCACCCGATGGGGTTGTTCCCGTCACACAAGGACGCGCCGCGCGTCATCGTCACCAACGGCATGATGATACCGAACTACTCCAAGCCGGACGACTGGGAGCGATACAATGCTCTGGGAGTGACACAATACGGGCAGATGACCGCCGGCTCATACATGTATATCGGGCCACAAGGCATAGTGCACGGCACCACCATCACGGTGTTAAACGCGTCGCGCAAGCAAGGCGGCTCGCCAGCAGGTAAGCTGTTCATCACCGCTGGCCTTGGCGGCATGTCGGGCGCACAGCCTAAGGCAGGCAACATCGCCGGGGTGGTGTCTATCACAGCAGAGATCAACCCGGCGGCAGCAGAGAAACGCTACAACCAAGGCTGGGTCGATGAGATACACGAGGACCTCGACGAGCTGTTCGTGAAAGTCAACGAGGCGATAGCCAGCAAGAAAGCGCGCTCATTCGCATACCAAGGCAACGTCGTTGACCTCTGGGAGTATGCAGCTGAGAGAGGCATACACGTTGACCTCGGCTCTGACCAGACCTCGTTGCACAACCCGTTCGCAGGCGGCTACTACCCTGTCGGCTATTCTCTTGAAGAGTCGAAGAAGATGATGGCAGAGGAGCCGGCACGTTTCAAAGACGCCGTCTATGCCTCATTGCGCCGTCATGTGGCTGCCATCAACAAACTCACCGCCAAAGGCATGTATTTCTTCGATTACGGCAACGCCTTCCTCCTCGAGAGCAGCCGCGCCGGTGCCGACATCCTCAACGAAGACGGCAAGTTCCGTTATCCTTCCTACGTTCAGGACATCATGGGACCTATGTATTTCGACTATGGCTTCGGACCATTCAGATGGGTGTGCACATCAGGCAAGCCGGAAGACCTCGCCGTCACCGACGAGATAGCTTGCAAGGTGCTTGAGGAGATAGCACAGTCGTCACCAAAAGAGATACAACAGCAGATGCACGACAACATACAGTGGATAAGAGGCGCGCAGGAGAACCATCTCGTCGTCGGCTCACAGGCACGAATACTCTACGCCGACTGCGAGGGACGCACCAAGATCGCTGCAGAGTTCAACAAGGCCATCGCTGACGGTCGTTTGACAGCACCTGTCGTCCTCGGACGCGACCACCACGACGTGTCGGGCACCGACTCCCCATTCCGTGAGACATCAAACATCTACGACGGCTCATGCTTCACCGCCGACATGGCTATTCAAAACGTCATCGGCGATGGCTTCCGCGGAGCCACTTGGGTCAGCATTCATAACGGCGGCGGCGTAGGTTGGGGCGAAGTGATAAACGGCGGCTTCGGCATGGTCCTCGACGGCTCTGACGACTCAGACAGAAGACTACACTGCATGCTCCACTGGGACGTCAACAACGGCATAGCTCGTAGAAGCTGGGCAAGAAACGAACCCGCCATGTTCGCCATCAAACGCGCCATGGAAGTGGAACCTCGCCTCAAAGTAACTATGCCTAACATCGCTGACGACAACATGATTGCAAACATAATCAAATAACAATACTACCCTTACAGCCGTGAGAAGAAACGACTTGCGGCTGTAAGACAAAACATTAGAAATTATCATTTTTTATTAACATTTTAATTTTTATTAACATTTTAAATTAATTTATCATGAAGAAACTTTTACTTTCATTATCACTCCTCATCTCGATGTTTGCTGTAACAGCACAAAACATCGAAGTATTTGAGAAAGAAACAGGCGAGAAAATCGAAAGCGGCGCATCATACGTCGTTTTTGGTGACGGCGGAGAAATGGGCGTACTCAACATCGAGTTTGACGTAATGGCATTAGATAGCCTCACTTTAATAGGTGAGAAAGTTGAGAACAACGTCATTGAAAACACCCTTAACTACTTCTGCTTCGGTCAGTGCCTCCTCCCAGAAATGTATGTGTCAAACCCAACAGAAGCAAATCCAGGCGACACTCTCGCATTCAGCGCACACTACATGTCACAAACCGGTGAACCTGTCTTCGGCGAGCAGAGCATGACATATTACATCTACGAGAAGTCAAATCCAGATGCAAAATTCGTTATCAACGTCATCTTCAAATACAGCTTGGAGAACATCTCAGAATTTAACAGCGAGAACGTCTTCAGCAACGCTTACCCAACACCAGCAAGCAAGACCGTTAACTTCGACTACAACTTCCCAGCAGATGTCAACAGCGCAGAAATCTCAATATGCAACATTATGGGACAGGAAGTTATGAGAAACGAAATCAACGGCATGTCAGGTAAAGCAAGCATCAACGTAAGCGACCTCACCGACGGCGTTTATTTCTACAGCCTCATCATCAACGGAAAGGTTGAGAAATCAAACAAAATCGTTGTAAAGAAATAATTATTCACAAGCAAACAACATAAGACACTGATAATCAAGATATATTTCATATCTTGTGTCTTAATACCATCAAAAAGCAGGTTGAAATTAGTTTTTTCGACCTGTTTTTTATATTTTTGCCGACAAATTAATAAAGGTTATGAAAAAAGGAAAGATTTTGGTTGTAGATGACAATGCGGGCATACGTTCGACATTGAGAATCATTTTGCCGATGTATTTTGAGGAGGTGGAGACGCTGCCATCTCCTGCGTCGTTGGTCTCAAAAATGAACGCGTTCCGTCCCGACGTGGTGTTACTCGACATGAACTTCCATTCCGACACAAACAGCGGCAATGAAGGGCTATTCTGGGTGAAAGAGCTGAAGATGATGTATAAGGACACCCAAGTGGTACTCTTCACCGCATACGCCAACATCGAGCTTGCGGTAGAAGGCATGCGTCGTGGAGCGTTCGACTTCATAGTGAAGCCTTGGAAAAACGAGCATCTCATAGCCACATTAGAGGCGGCAAGAGACAAAGCGTTGTCTATCAATAACAAAACCACGCCAACAAACAGCAATGACGAGATGTTTTGGGGCGACAGCGAGAGCATGGTCAATATTCGCAGGAATGTGTTAAAGATCGCTCCCACCGACGCCAACGTGCTCATCACCGGAGAAAACGGAACGGGCAAAGACATGATGGCACGCGAGATTCACAACCTAAGTAAAAGGAAATCAGCACCTATCGTCTGTGTTGATGCTGGAGCCATCACAGAGACATTGTTTGAGAGCGAGCTGTTCGGGCATATCAAAGGAGCCTTCACCGATGCCTTCACCGACCATATTGGGAAATTTGAGCAAGCCAACGGAGGCACCTTGTTTATCGATGAGATTGGCAACATCCCGCTTCATCTTCAGGCAAAACTCCTTCGCGCCCTACAAAACAGGACGATATGTCGCGTGGGCTCTGAAAGAGAAGTCACTATTGACATCAGACTTATTTGCGCCACCAACAAAGACCTTGAGAACATGGTAAAGAATGGTCTTTTCAGAGAAGACCTCTTCTATCGTATCAACACAGTGCATATAGCTCTTCCATCGCTTCGCCAAAGAGCCGACGACATCATTCCTTTGTCAGAGATTTTCATCAGGAGATTTAACGAGAAATACCATAGGACTGTTGCAGGTCTCTCGGAAGAGGCGCAGGACGCACTGAAGTCATACCCGTGGAAAGGCAACATCAGGGAGTTACAGAACTGCATTGAGAAAGCCATCATTCTCTGCGACGATAAGACGTTGGGCAGGAACGACTTACAGCTCCGACAGCCTGATTTCTCTTCTTCAGGCACAACACAAGAATCCACCCTTGACCAAGCCGAGGAACGCACAATAAGAGAAGCGTTAGACCGTTGCAACGGTAACCTCAGCCTCGTAGCTAAGTCATTAGGTATCAGCCGCCCTACACTTTACAGCAAACTGAAGAAATATAATATATGAGTTTCTGGCCTTATATATTAATAGGTGTCGCCATCTTGATAATTGCTGTCGTGGCCACGGCTTTCCTTGTCAGGGAGAAAGACAGAAGGAAAGTGGAATACATGCTCGACGCCTTTGAAGATGATGAGCTGAACTTCCGCTTCAAGGAGAACAACGCCTTCAACAAGACTTTAAACCGCATTCGTTGGATTTTCGAACGACAACGGCAACGCAACGAACAAGAGTCGTGGACAAAGCTCATTCGCGTACTCACCCACGAAATCATGAACACCGTAAGCCCCATCGCCTCATTAAGCGAGATGCTTGAGAATTATGCGGAACAACCTGATAATGAACATAAAATCGACATCAAGGCAGGGCTGAAGACAATATCAAGCTCTTCAAAAGACCTCATAGAGTTTGTGGAGAAATACCGTCAGCTCACAGGCGTCGCCAGACCTATCAAGAAAGCCGTCTTAGTTAACGAGCTCATCGCCAGAGTGATAAACCTCACCTCTCAAGAATGCTCCTCCTCCGGCATAACCTGCAGTTATTCATCATCAAATGACGACATCTTGATTTATGCCGACCAAGGACTCATCTCACAAATAATAATAAACCTAATAAAGAACGCCAAAGAAGCCCATGCTACCGCCATCACCATCACCTCACGCCTCGACCAAGATGTGCAGACAATCATTGAAGTATCAAACAACGGCGAGGCTATCACAACAGAAAGCATGGAGCAGATTTTTGTCCCATTCTACACCACCAAACCCAAAGGCTCCGGCATAGGGCTAAGCCTCTCAAGGCAGATAATGAACCAACATAACGGCAGCCTCGACCTTATCGAAAGCAACGAGAGCAACACTACATTCGCCCTCATCTTCAAATAACCCACCCTACTGTAAAGTTATCTTACACTATTGTAAAGTTTCTTTACATAATTTCTTTATAAGTTTTCTTCACTTCCTTGAATATCAACAACTTATCATGTTTGGCACAATATTAGATAAGTAAAGAAGGAAAAAAAAGAAAACATGAGAAAAATAACGACATTATTGTGCTTAATACTGATACAAATAAGCTGTTTTGCACAAACCACGATGAGCCTGAGAGAGTGCATGGAATACGCTCTCAACAACTCCACGAAGATGAGGATTCAAGAGGCAGACCGCGATGATGAGCAGTTAGCGAGACGGGAATCGATATTAAAGGCCTTCACTCCATCTGTTGACGCTGGGGCTTACGCCTACAACAACTACGGCAGGACCATAGACCCAGAGACAAACACCTATATCAATACGACATCGTTCAACAACGGTTATTCCATCAGCGCAGCACTGACGCTTTTCAACGGCTTCAAGGCCATCAACAATATGCGTATCAGCAAGATGATGGTGAATATGGGACTCAGCAAACAAGAGATTGAGGAGAACGAGATATGTCTCACAACAATGCAGGCCTTCTTTAACACCATTTATTATCAACAACTTACAGACATTATCACAGAGCAGGTGCTGACTTTGGAAGAGACTCTCACCCTAACAAAGAGGCAGGAGGAACTCGGACAGAAGAGCCATTCAGACGTAGTACAGATTGAGGCAGACCTCGCCGAGAAACAATATTCACTCATCAATACAAAAAACAGATACGAGGAATCATTGATAACGCTGAAAGACATCATGTTCTATCCCATTGAAGAAGAGCTGATTTTAGAGCACAGCAACCATCTTGACGAGAAGAGCGAGCTAACAGCTGCCGACATTGTGGATTATGCCAAGGAGTGGAACCCGCGGACAAAGGTCGCAAGAGGGAAGATGAAAAATGCGATGGTGGAGTTAAAGACAGCACGCTGGCAAATCGCACCGAGGCTGTCGCTATATGGCGGATGGTCAACGAGTTACTACAACTATCCGGGCAACAACACTGTCTCCACCCCATCTTTCAAAAACCAATTTAACAACAACATGGGAGAATATATACAGTTATCGTTAGCAATACCTATTTACAACCAGCTTTACAGCATCACGAACATCAGGCGTAAGAAAAACGAGTATTCGAGAGCCACTGCCGAATACGAGCAGAGCCAGAAAGAGATTGAGAATGAGGTATATAGAGCCGTCAACGAGCGCGATGGAGCCAAAGCCGCACTACAACAGGCAGAGACATTCGCCAACACTCAAAAAGAATCGTTCAACCTAAACAAGAAGAAATTCGAGCAAGGCATCATCTCAAGCATTGAGTATCAGACAGCAAGCGGGAAATACCTTGAGGCTATGGCTTCAAAACTCAACGCCGAGCTCCAATATCTCATCAAATGCGCCATCGTTCGTTACTATAATGGAGAATCATATATTAATCAATTTTGAAAATCAATACTATTATGGATAAAATCATCGAAAAGAAAAAAGGGCTTGCGTTAGTGTTTTCAAAGAAGTCGCTTCCTTATTGGGGAGGAGCAGTCCTTCTCGCGTTCATCATCTGGCTCGTTTTCAGAGACAACGCTTCCACATTAAGAATCAACCCCGACACATTGACAATCAGCGAGGTACGTCAAGGAGAGTTTAACGATTACATACGTATCAACGGGCAGGTGCAGCCGATGACCACCATACAGCTCAGTCCACAAGAGGGCGGCATAGTAACAGAAATCGTCAATGAGGAAGGCTCAAGGGTGAAAGCCGGCGACGTGATAATACGTTTGAGCAACGACAATCTCGACCTTCAGATACTCAACTCGGAGGCAGAACTCGCAGAGAAAGAGAACATCCTGCGTAACACATTGATTTCCATGGAGCAGCAAAAACTATCCTTACGTCAGGACAGGTTACAGCTGCAGACAGAAGTCAATCGTTTGAAGAGGAAATACGAGCAGAACAAGGCGTTGTATGACGACAAGCTCATTGCGCAGGAGGTTTATCTCACATCCAAGGAAGATTACGAGCTGTCTGCCAGCAAGTTAGAGTTGGTGATAGAGCGCGCCGAGCAGGACAGCGTCTATCGCAGCGTACAGATAAAGCAGATGCAAGAGAGCTTGGACAATATGAGGTTAAACATGCAGATAATACGCCGCAGGAAAGAGAACTTAGAGATAAAAGCGCCTATCGATGGGGAGTTAGGCTTCCTTGACGTTGTCCTCGGACAGTCCATTTCTTCGGGGACGAAGATAGGGCAAATCAACAGCCTTGACAGTTATAAGATTGAGGCACAGATAGATGAGCATTATATTGACAGGGTGAATGCGGGGCTCTGCGCCACCTTCCAGAGGCAGAACGAGTCATACAGCGCAATCATTCGCAAGGTATATCCCGAAGT
>SAMEA3663297__coassemble_466_pt1 | contig 21580 bp, 15 predicted proteins | sample SAMEA3663297__metabat2_high_PE_006 | metagenome-assembled genome bin SAMEA3663297 (sample SAMEA3663297) | pig gut metagenome | biome: pig gut; feature: pig-associated habitat; material: faeces | place: China | collected 2013 | reverse complement strand
AGAGTTTTGAAAAGAAAATTGTGAAAGAATAATCGCTTGACAATCAATAATTAAGATAATTATTCCGGGTGTTGCGGTAATAATGGCAATGCCCGGAATGTTTGTCTTGTGTGACAAATGAACCCGATGTCTTAGAAAAGACGGAGCCAAAGGATATTGCTGATTCTCAACACACTTACTTCATCTTTTTGTGTTATTTTTGCAAAGGAGATGACGGTGCGTCTCATGCCCATGCGTCTCCATTTTTGTGGTTGATAATCTTTGAGATATGACAAGAATCTATGTGAGGAAGATAAAGAAGAACTTGGCGAATATCATAACGATGATGAGGGTTGTGTTGTCGTTGCCGTTGTTGTTGTCAGAGCCGCTGTCGCCATCGTTCTATATTCTTTACTGTCTTTGTGGATTGTCGGACATGGTTGACGGTTTTGTTGCGCGGAGAACAAATAGCGAGAGCCGTTTCGGGGAGCGGATAGATAGCTTGGCGGATATTGTCTTTGTTGCGGTGTGTTTGTGTAAGCTGCTGCCTGTCATAGACTTGCCGGTATGGATTTGTGTCTGGGCTGCTGTCATCGCTTTGATAAAGGTTGTTAACGTGGTCATCGGTTTTGTTTTGGCACATTCGTTTGTGGCGCTCCACACAATGATGAATAAGATTACGGGCTTCACTCTTTTCCTTATCCCTTTTCTTGTTGGCATAAAAGGGATAAACATCGTCGCCGCCTCGGTTTGTATGCTCGCGTCTCTCGCTGCAATACAAGAATTTCTCGTTGTGATAAAGACCAATAGTGCTGCGTAAGAGTCCGCAATTGCCTGAATCTCTTTTACTTTCTTCGTTCTTGCATATAATAATCCATCATTCAATAGTGTAAAATATTTGATTATGCTTTGGAACATCAAGCTTGTTATTCACATTAAAAAAAACTTTCTTTTGTTTTGAAGAAAAATCTTATCTTTGCGTTCGACTCAGAAAAGAATTGAAAGATAAGGACAGAATGAAGGGCTTACTTGTTTGGAGAGATGCGGGCAGATGGCGTTTGTCGGGGTTGTTAGGTGTTCTGGCAGCTGTAAACGATTGTTACGCCGTCGATTATCAGCCTGCCTCAGAATTGTCGGGTGTAGGGAAAAAGGACTTTTCTGAACAGCGGAACTATTTGATTTCCCGTAAGAAGTATTGATATGCCGAGGATTAGCAAAGCGACGGAAAATAATTGGAAAAGACTGCATAGTGATTCCAAGGATAAGCTGACGAGAAGGGCGAATAAGACCCGGTCAACGAGGCGTGTCACTGCCACAAATTATCTTTATGACGCAAAGGTCAATGCTTTTCTGCATTCGCTCTTGGAATTAGAGTCGTCGGTTGATGACATCATCTACACCCTTGTCTGTTCATTTCTTTCCTTCAAGGGCTTGTCGCAAAAGCCGCATGTCAGGCGTTTCTTGCGGAGATACAGGCATTTAGAGTGTCTTGATATTGATGTTCCGACTGACATCTGGAGAAGTGACGATGATGTCCTTGGCTTTGTTTATCAGTCGTTGATGACGGAGGGCGAGAGGATTATTTCAGGGCAGTACTATACAAGCCGTGATGTGGTGGAGTATATCCTTGGGGGCAAGACGCTTGCCGATGACGAGACTTTCCTTGACCCGTGCTGTGGCAGCGGAGCGTTCCTTCTCGGAGTTGCAACAGACAACCCTTCCAACTTGTATGGATTTGATATCAACCCTGTTGCGGTGATGATTGCCTCGGCGAATCTTCTGGTGAAATATCACGACAAGGAGTTCACACCTAATGTCTTCTGCATAGATTATCTCAAAGGCATTTCGCATCATGACAAAATGATGATGTCGCTGCCGAAAAAGTTTGACAATATCTACACAAATCCTCCATGGGGCGGTGATAAGGAAGGTGTTTATCTTCAAAGATACCCTTCAATAAAGTCTAAAGAGCGTGCCTCGATGGTGGTGGCGGAGTCGTTGAGCCGTCTGAATGAGGGCGGGACATTGTATTTCCTGTTGCCATCTTCTCTTCTTAAGATAAAGATTCACAGCGACATAAGGAAGAAGATATTGTCGGAGGCCACCATTGAGAAGATTGATTTGTACAAGAACCGGTTTGACGGCGTGTTCACTGACTTCTTCAGTATAAGAATCCGGTTGGAGCCGGCGGTCAGGCAGGAGTATGTCGTTACGAGCGAGAAGGGCGCCGTCGTCGTTTCTTTGTCGGAGCGGGCGAGGGTGTCGGGGGTTATTGCTGTTGAGGTTTTTGATGAGATAGAGCTTTCGATAATAAGCAAGATGGAGTCGTGCTGCCATGACAATCTCACTCATAGTCAATGGGCTTTAGGTATTGTTACGGGTGATAATAGGAGAAAGGTGAGGAAGGAGAGTGGCGAAGGGTTAGAGGCGGTTTATGAGGGCAAGCATGTGGAGCCTTTTAAGCTGAAGGAGAAGTCGTCATATATCTTCTTTGAGCCGTCTGATTTCCAGCAATGTTCGAGGGAGGAGTATTTTAGGGCTCCGGAGAAGCTCATCTATCGTTTTATAGCGCGATATCCTATAGTGGCATACGATGACAAGCAGCGTCTGTGTATCAATAGCGCGAACATCTTGATACCGCAGCTCGACACCATCTCCATAAAGAGTGTCGCGTCGCTGCTTAACTCGACGCTTTATCATTATTATTATTCGTTGAAGTTTCCCGACATAAAGGTGTTGAAAGGGAATCTGCAGGAGTTGCCATTTCCAAGACTTACCACCCAGCAGGACGAGGAGTTGTCATCGTTAGTCACTGATATTCAGTCGGGAGTGTTTGATGAGCGATGCAGGCGTGAGCTTGATGAGAAGGTTTATTCTATCTTCGGCATCACGGCGGAGGAGCAGGAGCATATCGTGGCTATGTTAGGCCGCCGTAGTTAAATGAGGCATTCTGGGAAGAAGGATGTAAATAACGCCCCTGTAAGGAGGCGTTACAATGCTTCTGAGGTGGTTGTTGAGATAAGAGAGAGTTTACCTTATTAATAATAGGTGATGGGTGTGGTAAAGAGTGTTAGAACAGGGAGCCTTGGTTGTTGTCGATGCCGCGTTGTCTTCCAAGGTGTTGGTATGCGAGGTCGGTGGCGACGCGGCCTCTTGGGGTGCGCATTATGTAGCCTTCTTGGATAAGGAAAGGCTCGCAGACCTCTTCTATGGTGCCGGCTTCTTCGCCCACGGCGGTGGCGATGGTGTTCACGCCCACGGGGCCGCCCTTGAACTTCTCTATTATGGTTTGAAGAATCCTGTTATCCATATCGTCGAGCCCGTGTTGGTCAACGTTAAGGGCTTTGAGTCCAATCTTGGCTATCTCTATGGTGATTCTGCCGTTGCCCTGTATTTGAGCGAAGTCTCTCACTCTTCTAAGAAGAAGGTTGGCGATACGTGGTGTGCCACGGCTGCGTCGTGCTATCTCGAAGGCTGCTTCTTCGTCTATTGGCACCCTTAGTATTGATGCAGAGCGTTTTATGATGCTTGACAGCGTCATTGAGTCATAATATTCAAGGCGCAGGTTTATTCCGAAACGCGAGCGTAAAGGAGCGGTGAGCAGTCCTGAGCGTGTCGTTGCGCCTATGAGTGTGAACGGGTTGAGGGCGATCTGTACGCTCCGAGCGTTAGGTCCCGACTCTATCATGATGTCTATACGGAAGTCTTCCATGGCGGAGTAGAGATACTCTTCTACCACGGGGCTCAGCCGGTGAATCTCGTCTATGAATAATACGTCGTTTTTCTCAAGGCTTGTTAGCAGTCCGGCGAGGTTACCCGGTTTGTCGATGACAGGGCCGGAGGTCATCTTCATGTTTACTCCTAACTCGTTGGCTATGATATGCGACAGCGTGGTCTTTCCCAATCCTGGCGGACCGTATAGTAAGACGTGGTCGAGCGACTCGCCTCTCTGGGCAGCGGCCTTCACGAAGACCCTCAGGTTAGCGACCACCTGCTCCTGCCCCGCAAAGGAACCAAAAGCATCAGGCCTTAACACCTGCTCTATCTCCCTCTCTACTTTGCTCATTGAGGTACCGAACGCATCTAAATTCTCATTCATGTTGAAAAATTTATGACAAAAATACTAAAAATAATGGCTGTATGAAAAGTTTTGCTTAATTTAGCCGAAAATTTTGTGTTTTGAAAAATAAAGTATTTGTATTTGTATTAATATCATTATTATCAATGGCTTGCTTCGCTCAAAAAGGGGTGCTGCGCCTTCATCAGGACCCGCGTATCGACACTCTGCTGATGAAACAACGCCAGATTCGTACTAATGATAGCACCATCGACGGGTTCCGTGTCCAGATTTTTATGGGTCTTGGCAATAACGCGCTGCATCTCGCTGACAGCGTCAAGTCATTGTTCGTGGAAGCCTATCCCGATGTCCCTACCTATCTTATCTTCCGCCAGCCGTATTATCGTCTCCGCGTAGGCGACTTCCGCACACGCCTCGAAGCTGAGAACCTTTACCAACAGCTGAAGAACGATTTTAAAGACTCCTTCGTCACCGCCGACAGAATAGAACTGCCTTATAACGCCCTGTGTAATAAAACAATGACCTTTGACTCTCAGGAATTAGACTCGATGATTAATGTCAATAAGGTGTTTATTGAGGAAGAAGAGTACTATTATGACACCGTTCCTTTTGATACCATTGACTATCAATTGTTTTATGATGTTGAATAATTTTTTGCATTATAACAATTTTTATTGAATCGCTCGTTATTAATTATTATGGAGAATGAAGATTTTAAAAAACAGATAGAAGAGCTGTTACGGCTGTTTAAGAAAGTGATTGAGAAATATCCACTTGACGATGTGCCGGGAATAGATAAGTCGCAGCTTGAGCAGCTTAAACGGCAACTCGATAACTATGAGGAATATAAGGACCATTTCTCTATCGAGCTTCCCGGAATGGCCGATAACGAGATGGCACGACGCTTTATCTCATTGATGATTAGCAGGTTGCGCGAACAGCTCGGTGAAGATGCCAATGTCGTCAATGACAGCCCTATCGTTGAGGTGGAGAAGAAAGAGATGGCATACGAGTCGCTACAGACAGGTGAGAACTATCAGTCGCTTCTCGATTCCATTGACGCACAGCTCCGTAACCCGGACATCTCGGAAGAGGAGATGGACAAACTTCTTGATAAGAGACAGAAACTCATAAAAAATAATAAATAAAAGATACATACTCATTCTATGAAAAGGAATCTATTTATTCTTATTGTATTGCTTGCGGTGTCGTTCGTCTCGCAGGCGCAGCTGATAAAGGACAGAACTAACGGTATGTTCACCCTTGGTTTCGATTTGTTCACGGATTTTAACATGGGTGGTAGCTACGAGAACTTCAATCTGCGCGGGTTTAACCAAGGTTTCGACACCTATATGACTTTCAACCTCCCGATGGAAGGGACTAAACATACGGTCTCTGTTGGTGTTGGAGTGACATCTCATAATTATTATATGAAAAATGCATGGCTTGCCGAACCTTATGCCGACACCCTCAACTTCGTGTCGCTTGAGTCATGCGATAATAGCAAGCTGAACCTCAACTACTTCGATATTCCTCTTGAGCTTAATTTCCGTATCGCCGACAAGTTCAAGATTTCTGTGGGAGGAAAGGTCGGTTTCCTGATGAGCAGCAAGTCGAAATGCAAAGGAAAGATTAATGCTTCAGATGCTTTGAACCCCGACACGCACAAGTGGGAGGTGAGATACGGCTCGGTGAGTAACCTTGAGAGGATAGTGTATTCCGCCACCTTACGTGTAGCGTACCGTTGCCTGAATGTCTTCTGCTCCTACCAGTTCACCAATTCGGTGCAGAAGGGCAAGGGGCCTGATATCATGCCGCTCTCGGTGGGTATCGGCATCAGGGCATTTTAAAGGAATATAGTGTTAAGAATTAAAAGGCTGAAGAATCCTATGGCGAGTCCCACGTAAATCTGTGGCTCGCTATGGGATTTTAATTTTAGCCTCGCCGAAGCAGCAACGCCTGTGAAGAGGATGCAGATGATGAAGACGGGCAGATAAAGGCGCATCAGCGACTGCGACATGACGAAGAAAAAGGCTGTCAGGCAACCCCAGCCGAGAGCGTGAAGGCTTATCTTCCAAAAGAATGACACAAGAAACGCTATCGTTGTTACCACGAGACATGACGAGAGGTAGAAGTTGAACAACGCCAATAACGGTATCTTGTTGAAGAAGTTTATTGTCCCATACAGGCAGAGCATCATCACAAACAGCGGCGCCACCCTTTCGCCCGCGCTCTCCATCTGTAACGACTCTATGACTTTCCACCGCCTCATCATCAGAAGTATAAAGACCGGTATCACGCATGTCATGATGAAGACCGATGCCGTCAGCAATAGGCTGTTGACGTTGGAGAAACGCGAGAGCCCTGACAATAAAAGTATTGCCATCACCACGGTTGGGTGAAAGATTGGGTGGGTCAGAAGGGATATTATTTCAGCTTTTTTCATTTTTCTTTACGAAGTCGTGCCACGGGAATACCGAGTTGCTCGCGATATTTCGCTGTTGTTCTGCGTGCTATGTTGTATCCCTTGTCTTTAAGAATGTCAGTGAGTTGCTCGTCTGTCAGAGGGTTGGATTTGTCCTCTGCCGCGATGCAGTCTTTGAGAATCTTCTTTACCTCTCTTGTTGAGACCTCCTCGCCGTCGCTGTTGATGAGGGCCTCGCTGAAGAAGTATTTTAGTTGGAAGGTGCCGAAAGAAGTCTGCACGTATTTGCTGCTTGCCACGCGGGAGATGGTGGAGATGTCTAATCCTACGATTTTTGCTATATCTTTAAGAATCATCGGTTTAAGCTTTGTCTCGTCTCCAGTGAGGAAGAAGTCGCGCTGATAATCCATGATGGCTTTCATGGTGACATAAAGCGTGTCTTTCCTTTGTCTGAGAGCGTCGATGAAGCTTTTGGCTGAGTCAATCTTGTTTTTCAGGTAAGCTGTCGCCTCCTTTATCTCTTTGTTTGACTTCATCTTCTCGTAGGCTTTCAGCTGGTTCACATAGTATTTGCTCACGCGAAGGTCGGGGGAGTTCCTATAGTTCAGAGAGAGCTCTAAGTCGCCTGCGTTGTTCACTATGGTGAAGTCGGGGATGATATAGTTGGAGTTAGATGACAGGGAGGAGGAGTAGCCGCCGGGTTTAGGGTTGAGAGACAAGATGAGGTTGAGGGCGTCGCGGAACTCCTGTGATGAGAGCCCGGTCCTCGATTCTATTTTGTCGTAATGTTTCTTGGTGAACTCCTCGAAATAATTTTTTATTATGGTGATGGCGTTAAGGCAGTTGTCATCAGGATCGTCTTCCATGATGCGTTGCAGTTGGATGAGGAGGCACTCTTGTAGGTCGGTGGCTCCCACTCCTGCAGGGTCGAAGTCTTGGATTACTTTGAGCACATCACGTATCTCGTCTTCGGAGGCGTCGATGTTCATGTTGAAGAGCAGGTCGTCGGCTATGCCAGACAGAGGGCGTGAGAGGTAGCCGGAGTCATCGAGGTTGCCGATGATATAAGTGCCAATCTTGTATTTCTTCTCATCGAGTTGTCTGAATCCGAGTTGTTCAATGAGGGAGTCTTGGAAGGAGGTCTCGTTAGAGATAGGGGCCTCATAAACTTTATCGTCGGGGCTGCTGTTGTTGGCGGCGTATTTATATGAGGCGTCGTCATCATCGTCGTCTTTCATGAAGTCGTCGATGTCGTCAATGCTGTCATATTGCTCATTATCATTTTGTTCCTCCTCGTTGATGTCGATGTCGTCGTCTTGAGAGTTCTCGTCATCGTTATGGGTGTCATCGTTATAGAAGTCGTCATCGTTTTCAGGTGACTCACCAGCTTCGAGGGTAGGGTTTGATTCTATCTCATCGGTGATACGGGTCTCGAGTTTCATCGTAGGGATTTCAAGCAGCTTTATTAGCAGAATCTGTTGGGGTGACAGTTTCTGTGTAAGTTTTTGAGTTTGAGTTAGTTTCTGTGAGCCCATGACAAGGATGTTTAGATAATAAAGGAGTGCATGAGGGTTCATGCACTCCGTATGGTTAAGAATATTAGTACAGGCAGTTTTTAGGAGTGCGAGGGAACGGTATGACGTCGCGTATGTTGTTCATGCCGGTGACGAAGAGGAGGAGGCGTTCGAAGCCGAGTCCGAATCCTGAGTGCGGCACTGAGCCGAAGCGTCTTGAGTCGAGGTACCAGTCCATTGATTCTCTTGGTATTCCCACCTCGTCCATACGTTTCAGGAGTTTGTTAAGGTCTGTCTCACGTTCTGAGCCGCCGATAATCTCTCCGATGCCGGGGAAGAGCACGTCCATGGCGCGCACTGTCTTGCCGTCCTCGTTCTGTTTCATATAGAAGGCCTTGATTTCCATAGGGTAGTCGGTGAGGATGACAGGCTTCTTGAAGTGTTTCTCGACGAGATAACGCTCGTGTTCCGACTGAAGGTCAACGCCCCAGCCGGTGATAGGGTATTGGAACTTGCCTTTTTTGTTGTAGTTGCAGTTTCTCAAGATGTCGATGGCTTCGGTGTAAGTCAGCACTTGGAACGGGTGTTCGAGTACGAAGTGTAGTTTCTCGATGAGTTCCATTGACTTCTCTTCTTCTTTCTTGTTTTTCTCTTCTTCTTGGAGGCGTTTGCTGAGGAAGAGGAGGTCGTCCATGCAGTTATCCAAGGCGTATTGGATAAGGTATTTAAGCATTTCCTCTGCGAGCTCCATGTTGTCGCGGATGTCGTAGAATGCCATTTCAGGCTCTATCATCCAGAATTCTGCGAGGTGTCGTGTGGTGTTAGAGTTCTCGGCGCGGAAAGTAGGGCCGAAGGTGTAAATCTTTGATAATGCTGTGGCGGCGAGTTCGCCTTCGAGCTGTCCCGACACTGTCATGTTCGACTGTTTGCCGAAGAAGTCCTGTGAGTAGTCTATGCTGCCGTCTTCAGTCCTTGGAATGTTGTCAAGGTCGAGTGTTGTCACTTGGAACATCTCGCCTGCACCTTCGCAGTCGGAGGCGGTGATGAGAGGAGTGTGAATGTTATAGAAGCCTTTGCTGTTGAAGAAGTTATGTATAGCGAACACCATGGCGTGGCGGATACGGAACACAGCGCCGAAGGTGTTAGTGCGGAAACGCAGGTGTGCGATGTCGCGGAGGAACTCTAACGAGTGTTTCTTTGGCTGGAGCGGATACTCGTCAGGGTTTGCAGGTCCGAGGAGCTCTATAGTATCGACGGCTAATTCCACATTCTGGCCGCTTCCTGCCGAACGCACTAACTTGCCCGTCGCTGACACTGATGCTCCAGTGTGCATGAGGGCGAGGCTGTCCTCCGGAATCTTCTCAAGGTCGATAACTAATTGTAGGTTGTTGATGGTCGAACCGTCGTTTAATGCTATGAAGGCGACATTCTTGCTGCCGCGTTTGTTACGCACCCATCCTTTTACATTTATCTCATTATCAAGCTCTTGCATTGCGAGAGCGGCTTTAATCTCTGTACGTTTCACAATAATATCTGTTTAAAAATTCAACTTACAAAAGTAACAAAAAATGCCAAATGGTGTCACATTATTTTTTATATTTGCAAAAAATAAAAATTGATGTTCGAAAGTTTTGATATAGGGCGATGGTTTTGTTCTCCCGATACGCTGCTTGTCATCAGCGGGCCGTGTAGTGTGGAGTCGCGTGAGCAGCTGTTTGCCACTGCCGGTGAGTTGTATGCCACGGGTAAGGCGCATGTGTTGCGTGGCGGCATCTGGAAGCCCCGCACCCGTCCTGACTCGTTTGAGGGCGTGGGTGAGGAAGGTCTCATCTGGATGATGGAGGCGAGAGAACGCTTCGGTATGCCTATCATGATAGAGGTCGCGTTGCCTGAACATGTGGATCTCGCCTTGAAGTATGGCGTCGATATGCTGTGGATAGGCGCGCGTACAGTGGTGAACCCGTTCTCCGTCCAAGAGCTTGCCAACACCTTGAGAGGCACCGACATACCTGTCTTCGTGAAGAACCCTATTGCTCCTGATGTCAGTCTCTGGCTTGGAGCCTTCGAGCGTCTCGCCTCCGCTGGGATAACACGACTCGGCGGCATCCATAGAGGCTTCTCGTCCCTCGACAACAGCCCCTACCGCAACGCCCCGCTCTGGGAGATACCTATCGAGCTGCACCGCCTCCGCCCTGATATCCCTATCATCACCGATATCAGCCATATCTGCGGACGCCGCGACATCCTTCGGGAAGTGGCGCAGAAAGCCTTAGATGTCACCACCGATGGCTTCATGGTCGAGACACACTGCAACCCGGACGCAGCCCTTACCGACGCTAACCAGCAGATTACTCCCGCCGAGCTGCACGTTCTCCTCGACACCCTCGTCGAAAGGTCCAAGAGCTCCGTCTCCAACGAGGAACACCTCGGCCGCCTGCGTAACCAGATAGACTCTATCGACGACGAGCTGCTCTCACTTATCGCAAAAAGAATGAAGGTGTCAGAAGAGATAGGCTCCTTTAAGAAGGAACAGAATATGGCTGTGCTTCAGATGGATAGGTGGAAGACCGTGCTTAACGACCGCATAATGAAAGGTGAGTCGCTCGGATTGAACGCGGAGTCCGTGAAGGATATCTTCGACATCATCCACAAAGACTCTATCGAGAGACAGTTCTGACTCATCGTATCTTATAGAAAAACACTAACTCAAGGTTGTCGGAGAAGACACCCTTGCTTCCGAAACGTCTTGTCCGTTCGTCGGACAGGTTGCCTTTGTATATGCTTATGAAGGAGTTGACGCTGCGGAATGCTAATTGGTATCTCTCCATGATGGTGAACTTTATTCCGAGCAGCGTGCTGCCGCTGAGGCGTCTGAAGAAGTTAGGCCCGTTGTCTGTCACTCCGTTGACGGTCTTCTTCTGGTGCGCCAGCACGTCGAGGCTCGCCCCTATCTCTAATGCTATCCAGTCTAACTTGGTGCCGTTGATGTTGAGGAATCCGAGGTTGCCGCATAACAGCACAGGCAACTCAAAATAACCGAGCCTGATGGCGTAAGGGTCTCCGATCACGGGCTTGTCAATGTCGGACTTGGAGCCTTTCTGGGTGTATTTCAGCTCTATCTGGAAGTCGATGTTCTCGTTGATGCTCAAGCCGGTGAACACCCCTGCTGTTAAGCCCGCCTTGTTCCAGCCCCCGCGCATGTCGCCCTCAACCTGCGAGACAAGGCCTCCAAGGGCTATGCCTCCGTGAAACGACTGCGCTCCCGCTGTCTGCACTATGAATGTCAAAATGAAAAGTGCCGTTATTGTTGTGATCTTTCTCATTATTTCTCTCTTTTTATACAGTAATACATAAGGTTTCTTAAGTCGTTACACGCTTCATTATCACCGAGTTTGTTGAGCTGGGACTCCGCCTTCCCAATATACATGTTCATCTTCTCGGTGGCGTATTCTATGCTGTGTTTTTCGTTTGCAAGCGATATTATCTCATCGATGGTCTTCTTCTTCTTGCCCGACAAAACAATCTTTGTCTTGATGACGGTGCGTTCGGTGAGGCTGCTTTCTCTGAGGAGATGTATGAGCGGAAGCGTCATCTTATGTTCCCTGATGTCGTTGCCATAACCTTTGCCCGATTTGTTATTAGGTTGATAGTCAAAGATGTCGTCTCTTATCTGGAAGGCTATGCCGGCGTTGATGCCGAATTGTCTTAACGTCTCCGTCTGCTCGGTGTCGGCACCGGCTGATACTGCTCCTATTGCGCAGCAGGACGCGATGAGGGAGGCTGTCTTCTTCTCAATGATGCTGTAATATTCGTCTTCGGAGGTGTCCATCTTCTTTGCTTTGTCGAGCTGTTGTATCTCGCCCTCGCTCATGGCGCGCACCGTTTGAGAAATCATGTCAAGCATCTGGTAGTCATGGTTTTCTAATGCTATCATCATTCCTTTTGAGAGGAGGTAGTCGCCGGCGAGGACAGCGATTTTGTTCTTGAACATAGCGTTTATTGTGGCGAAGCCTCTTCTTTCGGCGGCATCATCAACAACATCGTCGTGTATTAGGGTTGCTGAGTGCAGAAGCTCTATAAATGTCGCAGCCCTGTAGGTGCTTTCGTTCACCTCGCCGAAGCATCTGGCCGACAAGATGACGAAGAGTGGACGCAGCTGCTTGCCCTTGTGTTTTAGGGTATATGTTCCTATCTTGTTGAGAATGAGGTTGTTAGAATGTAAAGCCTCTCTATAGAATCTGTCAAAACGCTCCAACTCGTCTGATAGTCTGTCTTTTATTTCTTCGATTGAAATCATGGATGCAAAATTATGAATAATAATGAGAAATGAAAGCCTGTTATCAAAAAATAATATTTAACTTTGCCCCAAAAAAGATAATAAAGATGAATAAGTTGTTTGGTGTTATTTTAGTAGTGTTGGCGTTGTCGTCGATGCTGTTTTTCTCTTGTGATGATGGTGCTGTCACGTCCGAGTTGCCTATGGTTGAGAAGATTAGCCCTTGCAGTGATGCACTGATAGGGGTGGTGGAAAGTTATTCTTCCGGGGTGATAAACACAGGTGAGCCGTTGGTGGTGCGCTTCGTCCAAGGGTTGCAGATGACGCGCCGTTATGGGGAGGAGCTGCCGAAGGATTTGTTCGATATTAGCCCCAAAGTCAAAGGACATGCCTTCTGGATTGACAAGAACACCATCGGCTTTCATCTTGACGAGAAGGTGAGGTGTAACACGGTGTATAATGTCAGTTTTAACCTTGGGATGCTGCTCGATATGCCGGAAGACAACCGCCTTGGGTTCTCATTTTTCATCGTCAGCCAAGATTTCTATTTGGAAAATGTGGAGCTGCTTTGTGATGAAACCGACAGATGCTCTTATTCTTTTGATGTTCATTTCTTGAATAAGAGTGACTGCTCAACGGCTCTTTCACTTCTTGATAAGTCATTCTTGAGGCATAACGAGTGTGTCGCAGAGGAGATTAATCCTTATGTCTTCAGGATTTCTGTCAATAATGTTCAGAGGAAGTCAGATGATTATCAGCTTGATGTGCGTGTCGATGGTGAGGCGGTCGGCTCCGAGCATGAGGAGACACTCTCACTCCGTATCCCGGCAAGCAATAACTTCGAGTTTGTGTATTATGACTTTAAGCCAGATGAGAATATGTTAGCCTTGTATTTCTCCGATGTGCTTTGCTCGGCGGATAATGCGATGTATAATGTCGAGCTGTCAAAGACATGGCTTGACGAGTCGTACTCTGTCAGTGAGAACTGCCTCCGGATTTTCTTCGGCTATGATTTTTCTGATTGCGACATCTCTATAAAGAATGGTTTGAAGTCGGTTTCGGGGAGGTATCTTGATGAGGATGTGGTGATAAAGAAGTTATCAAGTGACGTTAAGACTCCTGAAGTGCGTTGGACCGATGATGGCGTCATTGTGCCGAACACCAAGGATGCGACGGTGTCGTTTGAGGCTAAATGTCTGAATAGCGTGACGTTAAGAATAATAAAGATTTACAATGACAATATCTTGTCGTTCATACAGACTAACGGGTTAGATGGCACTTCCGGGGTGAGGAGAGTGGGACGCCTTATTAATAAGGTGACGATCCCGTTAGTGCAGGAAGATTACGAGAAATGGCAGAGATATTCTATCAAGTTATCCGACTATATCGACTTGAACAGTGATGACGCCTACCAGATAAACCTTGATTTTGACATGTCGCAATACGCCTTCGCTTGCGATGAAAAGTATGAGAAGTCTTATAATTATGACTATTGGGATAATGATGGTTACGATTACCGTGTGTATTATTATGGAGATTATTGGCGTAATCCTTGTAGCCGCTCATATTATAACAGTGTTGATATTGAGAAGAATATTTATATCAGTAATCTGGCGGTTACGGTGAAGAGCTCTGATTCAAAGTTTTACGATGTCTTTGTGAAGGACGTTAACGATGTCGGGGCGGTAGCTGGTTGTGATGTGGTGTTGTATGATTATCAGATGCAGAAGGTGGGGGAGGGAGAGACCGATGGCACCGGCTTTGTTAGAGTCTCTTTTGATAAAAAGCCGTATTTCTTGGTGGCAAGAAAGAACGGTGACAAGACGTATCTGCCTCTTGACAAGAACAAGTCGTTGTCTTTGAGTAAGTTCGATGTCGCGGGGAACAATGTTGAGAATAATGTCAATGCTTTCGTGTACAGCAATAGAGACGTGTGGCGTCCGGGCGATTCTATACAGCTAAGTTTGATGGTGATGGACAGGGACGGTGTCCTTGCCCCGAATTACCCCGTGGTGATGGAGCTTACCGACCCTAATGGCCGTCTTTATGTGAAGAAGGCAAACAACACACCTGTCGGGAGTATTTATTCGTTCAATGTGAGGACGTTAGTTAACGACCCTACAGGCACGTGGAACGCACATTTCAAGTTAGGGAACCAAATCCTCTCTAAAAGGCTGAGGGTTGAGACGGTGAAGCCGAACCGTTTAAAGATAGACTTTGAGCCTTCGCTGTTGAGCAGCATGAGTAAGGGTGACAAGGTGAGTCTGTCGGCACGCCGTCTTAACGGCATGATAGAGAAAGGGTTGAAAACCGTGGTATCTGCAAGGCTATATCCTTCGCACACCACTTTCAAAGGGTTCGGAGACTATTGTTTCGATTCTGATGATGATGGGTTTAACCATGTTGGCAGTATCCTCTTCGACTCCTCTCTCGATGATGAAGGCCGGGCGATAGTCTCTTTTGAGGCGTTGAAAGGAGTGCGCGCCCCTGGATTCATGAAGGCCGTGTTTACTATCAAGGTGTTTGAGAACGATGGTGAGTTTAGCATAACCTCACGTTCGGGGCAGATTTCCCCTTATCGCAGGTATATCGGGATGCAGATGCCGGAGATGAAGTCGAGATGGGGAGACTATTATTTCACTGATGAGGATAACGTCTTCGATATTGTCGTTGTAAATGAAGACGGTACTCTTGCAACAGATGTCAAAGAGCTGCATTATGAGGTATATAAGCTTGAGCATTACTGGTGGTGGTCGGAGGGCGAGCTCAACCTTTCCAATTACGTTAATGGAGGTTACTATAAGCCGGTGAGAAAGAAGACTCTCAAGGTGAGTCAAGGCACTACATCGTTGACGCTCAATGTGAAAGATGATGCTTGGGGCTCATATCTTGTGGTGATAAGAGACAAAGATGGCGGCCATGTCTTATCAAAAGTCATTAACTTCGACTGGGAATACGGCACACGTTCCTCCTCAGTGGGTGAGACGCCTACAATCATCTCGCTCACTCTTGACAAGGAGTCGTATAATGTCGGGGACGTTATGCGTGTCTCCTTCCCGTCGAATGCCTGTTCTAAGGCGTTGGTTACCATTGAGAACACATCTGTGATAGGTGTTTATCACGCCAACGATCTTGGAGAAGACGCCTTCTTGGATATCCCCGTCACTGCGGAGATGGTCCCTAACGCCTACGTCTCCGTGTCGTTGATACAGCCTTTTACTAATGACAACGGCATGCCTATCAGGATGTATGGCGTTAAGTCGTTCAATGTTAATGATGAGGGGAGCGTGCTGAAGCCTTTGGTCGAGACCTCCGCACTTGTAGGCTCAAACAGCACTGTTGATATCAAGGTGTCGGAGCAGAAAGGACGTAAGATGTATTATACTGTGGCTGTCGTTGACGAGGGGCTGCTAAACCTTACGGGCTACAAGACTCCCGATCCGCACGATTATTTCTTCAAGAAGAGGGCTCTTGGCGTCAGGACTTGGGACAGCTACGATTATTTCGTGAGTGCTATCACGGGGATGATGGGTGATACCAAGGCTGTTGGAGGCGACGCCGCGCCGGATGCCGAGATGGTCCTTCTCGAAAAGTTCCAGGCTGTGGCCACTATGATGGGTCCTTTTGAGTTGAAAGCCGGAGAGACGATGACGCATCATTTTGATGTCCCCGACTATAACGGCATGCTTCGGGTGATGGTGGTGGCTTGTGACGGTGAACGCGCCTCAGGCTCCGCACATAAGGAAATCACCGTGAGAGACGATATTATGGTTGTGACAACGGCCCCACGTGTCATCGGCCCTGACGACAAGGCGGTGGTGAATGTCACCGTGCTCGCTCCTGAGATGGCGGGAAAGAACGTTGATGTCGAGATGCTGGTGGATAACCTTACACTTCTTGAGCCCACCCCTAAGAAGGTGAGGCTGAACGCTGATGGTGAGGCCTTGATTCCCGTGCTGGTGACGCCGGGTGATGCTGTGGGCAACGCCTCGCTTACCGTGAAAGCCTCGTGTGAAGACGAGATGGTGAGCAGGACGCTGACAATGCCGGTACGTATGCCCGCCGGAAATAAATATAACATGGTGCAACACGAACTGAAAGGTCATGAGTCTTCGACAATATCCATTGAATGCCAAGGCTTTGACGGCACTATCGAGACAAAACTGATGGCAAACACCCGCATCCCTATCAACATGTTCAAGCATATCGACTATGTCTCTTCTTATCCTTACGGCTGCCTCGAACAGTTTATCTCCAAGGCGTTCCCGAAACTCTATCTTAACCACCTCGTCAGCCTTGATGATATGACAAAGGCAGACATGAAGCAGAATGTTGAAGACGCCATAGAGAATATCAACGCTTATCTGCGCTCCGACTTCTCCTTGACAAACTGGAGAAACGGCACCTATTCTCACCCTTGGACCGAGATTTACGCTCTTCATTTTCTTATTGAGGCGAAGAGCCAAGGGTTTAACGTACCACAATCGTTGGTGGATAATATTGTCGGCTATCAGAAGAATAAGGCTAACGCTTGGAATCCTGATGTCGATATCCCTGCCATGGAGACCATACAGGCTTATAGGCTCTTCGTGCTTGCTCTGAATAACACCGCACAGGTGAAGGCTATGAACAAGCTGAAGGATATGGATTTGAAGTTCCCTCTTACGAAGTCGTTGCTCGCCGCCTCATACGCATTGATAGGGAAGAAGAATGTCGCAGAGAACATGATACCTGTCAACGACTACTCCTCAAAGGCATGGCTCTCTGATTATTATGTCACCTTTGGCTCCAAGCTACGGGATATGTCGTTGAGTGTCTATGCAGAGATGCTTGTGGGCGACAAGAACGAGACGGTGCAGAAAGATATTGACGAGATTTGCAGGATACTCGGCAGTGATATTTGGATTGACACGCATTCAACCTCATTGGCATTGTTCGTGATAGGCAAATACGCTGAACGACTTGGAGTTACGTCAAATGACATCTCGTTAGTGATAAGAGATGGGGACGAGACGTATGAAGTAAGCAGCAACAAGAACTCGGTGAGTCTCAATATCGCTCCAAAGAAGGGAATGAATAATATCGATGTCACCAATAATGCTGACAACCCTGTGATTGTCACGCTGTTCACTAAGGGGAAGGTGGCAGAGTACGCTGACAAGGACGAGGGCAGCTGGTATCAGATGGCGGTGCGTTATCTCGACAAAGAAGGGAAGGAGATGAGGTTAGATACCGTCAGGCAGAACGAAGATGTGTTTGTGGAGATTACCGTCACTAACCCGTCGGAGTACGATGTCACTGAGAACGCCTTGGTGTATTATGCCCCTTCAGGTTTTGAGTTGATAAACAACAGGTTGTTTGGTGATAACAAGAAGAACGAGAATAATTGCAAGCACATTGACTATCAAGACGAGCATGTGGAGTTCTTCTTTGATTTATACGGGAAGGAGAGCAAGACCTTCCGCCTGATGATGAATGCGACTTACGAGGGCTCATATATCGTTCCGTCGGTGAGTTGTGAGGATATGTATAACAGTGATATTTATTACCATACTGCTGCTGGCAGATGCACTATCGTTAGATGAGTAAGAGGAGGCTGGTATCTGTTGTCGTTGCGGTGCTTCTGATAGCGTTCCTCTGTGTCCCGGTGCCGCGTTTTGATGTCCCGTACTCCACTGTTGTCACTGCTGATGACGGCCGTCTGCTCGGGGCTCGCATCGCTGACGACGGACAGTGGCGGTTTCCTGCTACCAACAGTTATTCCGACAAGTATCTTCGTTGTGTGCTTGAGTATGAGGATAGGTATTTCTTCGTTCATCCGGGTGTTAATCCCGTGGCTTTTGTTCAGGCCGCGATAGATAATGTTAAGGCTGGAAAGGTGAAGAGAGGTGGCAGCACCATCAGTATGCAGGTCGTGCGGCTGTCGAGGAAAGGGCAGCCCCGCACCTTGAAAGAGAAGGTGATAGAGGTTGTGCTTGCCTTGAGGCTTGAGGCTCGTTATTCGAAGAAAGAGATTTTTGACATGTATGCTGCCAACGCCCCTTTCGGCGGTAACGTGGTGGGTGTCGATGCCGCTGCGTGGAGGTATTTCAACACTTCGCCCGACAATCTCACGTGGAGTGATGCCGCTGTGCTCGCGGTCCTTCCCAACTCCCCCTCGTTGGTGAACCCGTCGAAAGACCGGGAGAGGCTGAAGGTTAAGAGAGATAACCTGTTGCAAAAGATGAGGCAGCCCCGCTCCTTTATCCCAAGGAGGTATGGAGATGATGCTATGTCGGAGGAGGAGTGCGAGCTGTCGGTGCTTGAGGAGGTGCCGGAGAAGCCTTATCCGCTGCCCTCGTTGGCGTACCATTACGTTAGTGCTGTAGAGAGAAGCTGTAAGGGCGAGATGGTGCGCTCCACAATCGATTATGCGTTTCAGAAGGCGGCGTGTGAGGTGGTGGAGCGTCAGATGGCGATAAATTCCGTTAACGGTATAGACAATGTGGGAGTGTATGTCGTTGATTATTATGATAATAAGGTGATAGGATATATTGGTAACAGTATGAATGCCAATGATGCGGCTATGGTTGACATGGTGCGTGCGCAGCGTTCGACGGGCAGTGTGTTGAAGCCCTTCCTTTATGCCTCCTGTCTTGATGAAGGCACCTTGTTGCCTGCTATGATACTGCCCGACATTCCTATTAATCTTTCGGGATACACTCCGCAGAACTATTCGGGCGAGTACAGTGGTAGTGTCACTGCCGAGGAGGCGCTTCAGAAGTCGTTAAACACCCCGTTTGTCTATCTGTTGCGTCGTTATGGTGTCTCTCGATTTCATAAGTTGTTGAAGGATATGGGGTTGACGGGAGTGGTGTTTCCGCCCGACCATTATGGCTTATCCCTGATCCTTGGAGGTGCGGAGGCGTCGTTGTATGACATTGTAAACGCCTACGCTGCTATGGCTTCCAAGATAACGGGAGGCGCGTCGTATGATGATGTGGAGGTGCCTTTTACGAAGGAGGCTGTCGCGTTGACATTCGACGCCATGCGGGGGCTTACGCGTCCGGAGGGACAGGCGGGGTGGCGTTATTTCTCGTCATCGAAAGATGTGGCATGGAAGACGGGGACGAGTTTCGGCTTTAGAGATGCGTGGGCTGTTGGGGTGAAAGGACGTTATGTCGTTGGGGTGTGGTGTGGCAACGCCGACGGCGAGGGGCGTCCGGGGCTCACGGGTCTGACCGTTGCCGCTCCTCTGATGTTCGATGTCATTGACCTCCTTCCTGATGACGATGTTGAGCTGCTGCCGCTCGACTTCATGAGCGTTGAGGTCTGTGCGGAGTCGGGGATGCCGAGGTCTGAGCTTTGTGGGAGCTGTACGGCGGTGATGATGCCTGAGACGGAGATAAACACTGGTGTTTGCCCTTATCATAAAAAGGTGTTCCTTGACGAGAGCCGCAGGTATAGAGTCAGTGCTGATTGCTATGATGTTGATAATGAGAACTTTGAGATATATTTCACTCTTCCTCCAGTGATGGAGTGGTTCTATAAGAAGAAAGACCCGTTATATCGGGTGTTACCGCCGCTTTTCCCTGATTGTATTTCAGATGCTGACGAGTCCGTGATGTCGTTTGTCTATCCAGATGAGTCGGCGTCGTTGATAATCCCCGTAGGAATAAAGGGTGACAGGCAGTCGGTTGTTTTTGAGCTTGCGCATCGTAACCCGGAGAAGGCGGTGTTTTGGTCGTTGAATGACATTTTCCTTGGGGAGACGAGGCGCATGCACCAGATGTCGGTGTCGGTGGAGCCGGGGACTTATTTTTTACGCTGTGTTGATGAGGACGGCAACGATGTCAGTAGGAAAGTGGAAATAAAATTTGAATAAAAAATTATTATAGATGTTGTTTATCAAAATATTTATTACTTTTGAAAAATGAAAAAAAATAGGAAATAATTTATAAACAGTTGATTATCAATTAAATATATTTTTAACATGAAAAAAGACACTAAGATTTTTACGTTAATTCGTAAGGAAAAGGAACGTCAGATGCATGGCATTGAGCTTATTGCTTCCGAGAACTTTGTCAGCGATCAGGTTATGAAGGCTATGGGTTCGGTCATGACAAACAAATATGCTGAAGGTTATCCTGGCAAGCGTTATTATGGTGGTTGTCAGATTGTTGACCAAGCCGAGCAGATTGCTATTGACCGTGCTTGTGAGCTTTTCCAAGCAAAATATGCTAATGTGCAGCCACACTCTGGAGCACAGGCCAACATGGCGGTGTTGCTCGCATGTCTGCAGCCGGGTGATACCTTCATGGGTCTTGACCTCTCACATGGCGGCCATCTCTCACACGGTTCACCTGTCAACTCATCAGGTATTCTTTACAAGCCGGTAGCATACGAGGTGAGCAGAGAGACCGGTATGGTTGACTACGATGACATGGAGAAGAAGGTTCTTGAGCACAGGCCTAAGCTCATCATCGCCGGCGCCTCAGCATACTCACGTGACTGGGATTATGCCCGTATGCGTAAGGCTGCTGACCAAGTAGGAGCAATCCTCATGGCCGACATCTCTCACCCTTCAGGTCTTATCGCTCGCGGTATCCTCAACGACCCGCTTGAGTACTGCCATATCGTTACAACAACAACACACAAGACACTCCGCGGACCACGTGGCGGTATGATTTTGATGCGTGAGGACTTCCCGAACCCATGGGGCTACACAACACCTAAGGGCGAGGTGAAGATGATGTCAGCAATGCTCAACAGCGCAGTGTTCCCAGGCGTACAAGGCGGCCCTCTTGAGCATGTCATCGCAGCAAAGGCAGTGGCATTCGGCGAGGCATTGTCAGACGAATACTTCGAGTATATCCTCCAAGTGAAGAAGAACGCCGCTACAATGGCAAAGGCATTCACCGACAGAGGTTATAACATCATCAGCGGCGGCACCGATAACCACCTCATGCTCATCGACCTCCGCACCAAGTTCCCGGAAGTGACAGGTAAGATGGTGGAGAACACATTGGTAGAGGCCGACATCACCGTGAACAAGAACATGGTGCCTTTCGACAGCCGCTCACCATTCCTCACATCAGGCCTCCGTATCGGTACTCCTGCTATCACCACACGCGGCTTGAAGGAAGATATGATGGAACCAATAGTGGATATGATTGACGACGTCATCTCAGCTATCGACCCTGTCGCTAAGACAGCTCCGGAAGCTAAGATTAAGGCTGTCAGAGAGAAAGTCAATGCGATGATGGCAGAATATCCATTGTTCGCATGGTAATACATGAATTTTTTTGAACGTTTTTCGGCAGCGGTGG